>Ga0180009_10000723_pt1 | contig 43389 bp, 36 predicted proteins | sample OS_PC_MetaG_FD_123537 | JGI IMG/M metagenome (GOLD analysis project Ga0180009, IMG submission 123537) | Groundwater microbial communities from the Aspo Hard Rock Laboratory (HRL) deep subsurface site, Sweden - OS_PC_MetaG | ecosystem: Environmental > Aquatic > Deep subsurface > Groundwater...
CGGCCGCGCCCCTATCAGGTGTGCCCCACCATCTGCTGCCTGAGCGCACCGCTCGATCGCTTCAGCTTCCCCTCCGGCCACACCCTGCACGCCGTGGTGTTCAGCCTCGTCGTCACCGCCTACTACCCCCCGCTCGGCTGGCTGGTGTGGCCGTTCACCGCGCTGGTCGCGGCCTCGCGCCTGGTGCTGGGGCTGCACTATGTCAGCGATGTGGCCGTGGGCGCGTTGCTGGGCGGAACGATCGCAGCGCTGACGCTGGCACTTCTGTAGCAACCCGATTCCTCAACGATTCAGATGCAGGGCCAAGATCGGCTCCGGTGTTGGGGCGATTTTGGTGTTTAGCGGCGGCAACCGGCCAACAGTGGAAGTTCATGACGACGACGGCGGCCGACTCTTGTTCGGCCTTAACGGCCACTGGAATTCGATCAGCCTCGGTCCGCAATGATGGCTAGAGCGGTCATCCGCGAACGCGTTAATCAGTACCCTATGGATAGCCTTTCACGCTACCATCCTCGCAATCCGAAGCTGCCGTCAATATTTGAGCAGGCAAATAGCTACTCATGCCTTTCCGTCCGATATGGATGTGGGTTGATGGCAGCGCACCATTCAGGTGAGATGCACTTTTAGCATCTGCACTATAGAGAGCGAAGATTTGAACGCCGTTGAGATCGAGCAGGCCATCACAGACCTCGCGGAGCAGCCCTTTGATCCCGCAGAGTTCCCCTACGCTTTTCTTGAAGCCTTTGGCAACAAGGAGACGACGATTAAGCGGCTTCGCGCGGGGGCGTCGAACAAGTCCGACCTCGGTGGCGTTCTCCAGACCAACAACATCCACATCCTGTCCTGCGAGGCAGGACAGGTCACGAAGGCACTTAAGGCGCTCAAGGATAGCCCCACCACCGCCAAGGCCAAGGCGAAGTTCATCCTCGCTACCGACGGCACGGACTTCGAGGCGGAAGACCTGGCAAGCGGCGAGACTGTCGCCTGCGCCTTCAAGGACTTCCCCGACCACTTCGGCTTCTTCCTGCCCCTGGCGGGCATCAGCACCGTCCGGCAGATCAGCGAGAACGCCTTCGACATTCGGGCGACCAGCCGACTCAATCGCCTCTATGTCGAACTCTTGAAGGACAACCCCGATTGGGGCAAGGCCGAGCGCCGCCACGACATGAACCACTTCATGGCGCGGCTGATCTTCTGTTTCTTCGCCGAGGACACTGACATCTTCGGCGGCAAGGGCAAGTTCACAGAAATCGTCGCGCAGATGAGCGCGAAGGACTCGTCCAACACGCACGAGGTCATCGGCAGCTTGTTCCTTGCCATGAACACCAAACGGGGCGAACGGGCAGCGGCAAAGATTCCCCGCTGGGCCAACATCGACGATTTCCCCTACGTGAATGGCGGCTTGTTTTCCGGCAGCATGGACGTGCCGAAATTCAGCAAGATCGCCCGCTCCTACCTCCTGCACGTCGGCGGCCTTGACTGGACCAAGATCAACCCCGACATCTTCGGGTCGATGATCCAGGCCGTCGCCGAGGACGAGGAGCGCGGCAAGCTGGGGATGCACTACACGAGCGTCCCCAACATCCTCAAGGTGCTGAACCCGCTTTTCCTTGACGATCTGCGGGCGCGACTTGAGGAAGCGGGCGACAACCCCCGCACCTTGCTTAACCTGCGCAAGCGCATGGCGAAAATCAGGGTCTTCGACCCGGCCTGCGGCTCCGGGAATTTCCTTGTCATTGCCTACAAGGAAATGCGCGCGATTGAGGCGGAGATCAACAAGCGGCGCAGCGAACCGGATCGCGTATCCGAGATCCCGCTCACGAACTTTCGCGGCATTGAACTGCGCGACTTTCCCTCCGAGATCGCTCGACTCGCACTAGTTATCGCCGAGTACCAGTGCGATGTGCTGTACCGGGGCCAGAAGCTGGCGCTGGCCGAGTTCCTGCCCCTGCGCGACGAGAACTGGATCACCTGCGGAAACGCACTGCGGCTCGACTGGTTGAGCGTATGCCCGCCGACAGGGGCTGGTGTGAAGCTCGTCGGCGACGACCTGTTCCAAACGCCTCTGGATCAGGCGCAGATCGATTTCGAGAATGAGGGAGGGGAGACATATATCTGCGGGAACCCGCCGTATCGAGGAAGCAAGTGGCAAGACGACAAGCAGAAGGCTGATCTCGCGCGCGCTTGGTCCGAACACCCGCAACTCGCCAAGACGACCGATTTCGTATCAGGCTGGATCGCTGCGTATCTCAAGTATGCTCGCTCGGTCCCAGATGCGATGGCGGCTTTCGTAGCGACTAACAGCATCTGCCAAGGCCAGCAGGCGTCTGAAATTTGGCCCATAGTGACTCAACAAGGGAGGGAAATCCGGTTCGCTCACACTCCCTTTACGTGGAAAAACCTCGCGGTCTATAACGCCGGGGTTACTGTGATCATCATTGGCCTGGGACCGAGATCATCTCGGTCGAAACGCTTGTATGGCGAAGGTGGTCTTGTGCGCGAGTGTGAAGTCATCGGACCGTATCTCGTGCCCAATATGCCCGACACCGTCGCGAAGGCGAACAGACCCCTGGGCCCTCAATCCACTATGCTGTTCGGCAACATGCCACGAGACGGAGGGCACTTGTTCCTTACGACGCAAGAGGCACGCGACCTTCGCCGGAACTCCGCCACCAATTCGTACGTGCGCCGATTCCTTGGCTCGGACGAACTGATCAACGGTAAGCTTCGATTTTGCCTCTGGATCGAAGACGGAGACGTTGAGGCGGCCAAGACGGATGCGCTTATTGCGGAACGACTAGCACTCGTTGCGGACAACAGACGCAAATCTCCGGCCGAATCCACGCGTGCATTCGCGGACTTGCCTCACCGCTTTGTTCAGATTGCGGGCACTGCTAAGAGTTCAGCGATCGTCGTGCCGAGGGTGTCTTCTGAGAACCGTGACTATCTGCCGGTTGATCTTGTAACCGGCGACTGCATTATCGGTGACCGAAACTTCGCTCTTTACGATGCACCACTTTGGAACATGGCGCTGATAGTTTCTCGTCTGCACTGGGTTTGGATAGGAACCGTTTGTGTCCGAATGCGCACTGACTTTTCTTACTCGAACACGTTAGGCTGGAACACTTTCCCGGTCCCGGTTCTCACTGAAAAGAACCGCAGCGATCTCAATCGATCCTCGGAAAACATCCTACTCGCGCGGGAACGACATTTTCCTTGCACGATTGCGGAGCTTTATGAGGTGAAGGCCATGCCGGATGATCTGCGCGAGGCGCATCGTCAAAACGACGAGATAGTCGAAAGAATCTACTTCGGTCGCCTGATGAAGAATGACACCGATAGGCTAGAAGGTCTGTTCGCGCTGTACCGTAAGGGGGTACCGTCATGACTGGATTCGCTCATAATCTTGCGTCTGGCACTACAACGTTGTCCGAGATCACGCGAGTGCGGGTTGCAGTTTCGCCAGACACATTTTTCGGATGTTTCGCTTACGCAACTCAATCCGGCTTCAGAGCGTTCGAGTTGAGCGCTGGAAAGAATTTTTGGGCTGAAACCAAGTCGCGATGGCTGTTTGGTATCGACTATGGCAGGACGGACCCGCGCGCATTGCGCGAGATTGCCGGTCGCGCAAATACGGAAGTTCGAATTTTTGACGGGCGTTTTGTCGTGGATCGAGCCGGCTTCATTCCGCGTCGCGACTACCATCCGAAGATCGCGATGATGGAAAACACGACTTCCAATCTCCAGGGACTTGTGCTTGGCTCAGGCAATTTCTCGTACAACGGCCTTCGGCGTAGTGTGGAAGCCGGCTCGTCCATCATAGCCACGACCAAGAACGACTTCCATGAACACATTAAACCTGTTCGTTCGGTGTTCGAGGCACTATGGGGGAACGCGTGTCCGCTGGAAGCTATCGTAAAGGACTATGAAACGCGTTTGGCCGACCTGATAAATTCACGCGATACGAAGAGATCGGTTAAGGAGAACGGTCAGATTAAGAGCTTTTGGATCGAGGCAGGTTACGTCACCAAGAACCGTGGGCCGGAGAAGCCGGGAAATCAGATTTTTGCTCCGAATGGATTTCGACGCTTTTTCGGCCTCAAGAAGAGCAAAGCCGGCTCGACCCGCATCGGTGAAATCACCTTCGAAACTGAGACGGGTCCTAGAGTCACGAAGAATTATCGGGAGAATGACAACGGCATGGAAAAGTTGACCCTACCAATGCCCGAGGATCATGGGTTCGGCGTATATGACGGCAAGGTTTTGGTCTTCGAGCCGAAAGGCGAACGGTTCCTGCTGACCGCGCTGGAGCTTGGCGATTTTGAACTGGTCTGTGGGCATCGGCTTGCGAATGTTCAAAAGATGACCGGGGGAAGACGGTTCGGGGAACTGATCTAAGCCATGATCTCGATTCCTTCCGTCTCCGTTTCCTACGCCCGGAATGGCAGTTCCACCAAGGCCAACGTCCTTGGGATGCGATCTATGCAGGAGCGCGTCTACGAGAAGCGTGGGGAACAGTACCTCCTTATCAAGTCGCCGCCTGCATCAGGCAAGAGCCGCGCGCTGATGTTCGTCGCCCTCGACAAGCTCAAACACCAAGGCATAAAGCAAGCCATCATCGTCGTGCCGGAGAAGTCTATCGGGGCCAGCTTCAACGACGAGCCGCTTTCTACGTTCGGCTTCTGGTCGGACTGGCATGTCGAGCCGAAATGGAACCTCTGCAATGCGCCCGGCAACGACAACGGCGGCAAGGTGAAGTCGCTCGGCGCATTCCTTGAAAGCGACGACGAGGTGCTGGTTTGCACACACGCGACGTTCCGCTTCGCGGTCGATGCCTACGGCGTAGAGGCATTCGACAATCGGCTGATCGCGGTCGATGAGTTTCACCACGTTTCTGCCAACCCCGACAACAAACTCGGCTTGCATTTGGGGCAGTTCATCGCGAGGGGCAAAACACACATCGTTGCCATGACCGGCTCCTATTTTCGTGGCGATGCCGAGGCCGTCCTTGCCCCGTCCGATGAAGCCAAGTTCGATACCGTCACCTACACTTACTACGAGCAACTCAACGGCTACGAGTACCTCAAGCAACTCGACATCGGCTACTTCTTCTACAGCGGGCCTTACGTCGATGACATCCTCAACGTCCTCGACCCCGGCGAGAAGACGATCATCCACATCCCTAACGTCAATTCACGCGAAAGCACGAAGGACAAGATGCGGGAGGTGGAACACATCATCGAGGCGCTCGGCGAGTGGCAGGGCATCGACGCCGCGACCGGCTTCCAGCTTGTCAAGCGGCCCGACGACCGAGTGCTGCGCATCGCCGATCTTGTCGATGACGACGCCACGAGGCGCGACCGCGTGTCCGCAGCGCTCAAGGACCCGGCGCAGAAGAACAACCGGGATTACGTGGACATCATCATCGCGCTGGGCATGGCGAAGGAAGGCTTCGACTGGATTTGGTGCGAGCATGCCCTGACCGTCGGCTATCGCGCCAGCCTGACCGAGATCGTGCAGATCATCGGTCGCGCGACCCGCGACGCGCCCGGCAAGACACGCGCGAGGTTCACCAACCTGATTGCCGAGCCGGATGCCTCCGAGGAAGCCGTGACCGAGGCCGTCAACGACACCTTGAAGGCCATTGCCGCGAGCCTCCTGATGGAGCAGGTTCTCGCCCCGCGCTTCGAGTTCAAGCCCAAGAACGCGGATAGCGGCCCGACGCCTGGCTTCGACTACGGCGAGGGCGGCTACGACCCCGACAAGTCCAACGTCGGCGTCAACCACCAGACCGGACAGGTGCAGATCGAGATCAAGGGCCTCGCCGAACCCAAGAGCAAGGAAGCAACGCGCATATGCCAGGAAGACCTGAACGAGGTGATCGCTACCTTCATTCAGGACAAGACTGCCATTGAGCGCGGCTTGTTCGATGAAGAACTGGTGCCCGAGGAACTGACGCAGGTCCGCATGGGCAAGATCATCAAGGACAAGTACCCTGACCTGGACGCGGAAGATCAGGAAGCCGTTCGCCAGCACGCCATCTCCGCCCTCACACTGACCCAGCAGGCGAAGCAGCTTGTGACGGGCGGCGAAACCGGCGAGGCATCCCCCAACACCGCTCTGGTCGATGGTGTGCGCCGCTTTGCGATGGATGTGCGCGAACTGGACATCGACCTCATCGACCGCATCAACCCCTTCGGCGAAGCCTACGCCATCCTTGCCAAGACTATGAGCGAGGAAAGCCTGAAACAGGTCGCGGCGGCAATCTCCGCTAAACGCGCGAACCTGACGCCGGACGAAGCGAAGGAGCTTGCCGTCCGCGCCGTCCAGTTCAAGAAGGAGCGCGGACGTGTGCCCGCGCTCGATTCGCAGGATGCGTGGGAGCGACGCATGGCCGAGGGTGCCGCCGCGTTCATGCACTACAAGAAGGAGGGTCGCTATGAGTGAACCCGACCTCGACGAACTGGCGGCGGAACTTTCCGAGTTCGCCGCACCGGAAGCCAAGGGCGGACGCCCACCGCGCGAGGAGCGCGTCATCGCCGGGTTCGAAGAAATCCAGCGGTTTGTCGAAAAGTACGGTCGCGCTCCGCAACACGGGGAAGACCGCGACATCTTCGAGCGGTTATACGCCGTGCGCCTTGACCGCCTGCGCGCGCTCCCCGACTGCCGCGCCATGCTTGAGCCGCTGGACCATCAGGGCTTGCTTGCGGACTCCCTGGGAGTCGCCGAGCCGCCTGCCACGTACAACGTGGATCAGTTGGCCGCCGAATTAAGCGGGGTAGACAACGCCGACGACATCACCGTCTTGCGCCATGTCCGCACCAGCGCCGACAAACGCGCTGCCGAGGAGATCGCCGACCGCAAGCCTTGCGAGGACTTCGAGACGTTCAGGCCGCTGTTTGAGCGCGTGCAGGCCGACCTCAAGACGGGCCTGCGCCAATCCCAGCCCATCGAGGCGGGCCGCCGCGCGATTGAGGCCGGAGACTTCTTCATCCTCGACGGTATCACCCTCTACGTCGCCGAGGTCGGCGAACCGTTGAAGACGACCGCCGGGGAGGTGGATCGCCGCCTGCGCCTGATCTTCGCCAACGGCACCGAGAGCAATCTATTGCTGCGCTCGCTTCAACGCGCGTTCTACAATGACCCCGCCGCGCGGCGGCTGGTCTCGCCGGAGAGCGGGCAGTTATCCTTCGGCGGCGAGTTGGAAGCGGAAGATGTTGAGAGCGGCACGATCTATGTCCTGCGCTCGCTGTCCGATCATCCCTATGTCGCGCAGCACCGCGACCTGATCCACAAAATCGGCGTGACCGGCAGCAAGGTGGAGACCCGCATCGCGGATGCCGAGCATGACGCCACATATCTTCTGGCGAAGGTCGAGATGGTTGCCACCTACAAGCTGGCAGGCATCAACCGCACGCGAATGGAGAACCTGTTTCATAGACTGTTTGCGCCTGCGCGGCTGGACATCACCATCAACGACCGCTTCGGCCATCCCGTGCAGCCACAGGAATGGTTCCTCGTTCCTTTGTTCGCAGTTGACGAGGCCGTAGAGCGCATCAAGGACGGGACGATAACGAACTACGTCTACGACCCCAAAGCGGCGCGGCTGGTGAAGGTCGTACCGACGTAATGCCGCAACCTTGACGACCATAGCATCAATCTGCAAAGCGCTGGATTGCCGCACTGTTTGACGGTGGTTTACGTTCCTGGTCAGGAAACTGGCGCCCCTTTTTACCCCTCAATGGCAAGTAACCGATGTATTGCTGACCTACACTAGCCAAGAGGTCAACGACGGCAAAGGCCGACGACCGGCCGATCAGCACATTGCACACGAATGACGGCAACGGGTCGAGAACGGCCATCAATATCCGTATTCATAACGCCTCATGACAGAGCGCTTTAAGCCGCAAACCCCTTGCGGTCTAGAAAGCAGGCGTCAAGCCGCGCGCCGCAAAATCGGCGGCACTTCACGCTCGAACAAATCCCCCGGCAGCGGCAAGCGGCACGCCACCAGCTCCGGGGCATGCGCGGCGATGCGGTCGCGGGCCACGGCCACCGGCGGGCAATCCGGCAGCCAGGCTGGGGCCTCGCCGGCGAGCACGCGGTTGATCTGCGGCAGGCGCGCGGTCACTTCCTGCAGGTAGTAATCGAAGCGCGAGGCCAGCCTGCGGTCGAACAGGCGCCCCATGCCGTGCAGCATGTTGGGCAGGCGGCTGTGCCGCAGCAGGGCCTCGGCGCCGGCCAGCTGGCGCATGGCGCGGCGGCTGGCTGCAGGGGTGCAGCCGAAGTTGCGCGATACATAGTCGACCAGCCAGTCGTCGGCCTGCAGCAGCCGGGCGGGGGGACGGAACAGGTGCTGCGCGATGTGGCGGTCCATCGCCCATTCCGACGCGGCATGTGTCAGCAGCGGGATGTTCCACCACAGGTGCTCGTGGGCAGGAACGAAATGGTTGTGCGCGATGATGTCGACCCACAGGTGGCTGATCGCGCCGACGGCGCAGGCGCGCGATTCGTCGTCGTGCGCCGCGTCGAGCAGCGTATGGGCGGTGATCCAGCGATGGCTGTCGTCGAACGCGTGGGTGCGCGCGGTGGCGCCGACCAGCGCCAGGTCGGGCAGGCAGGCGCCCGCCATCAGGCGGTGCGGAAAGCGCCGCACCGCACGGTGCAGGGCGGGGTCGAGCAGCGGCACCGCCCACACCAGCAGCTGGGCGAAATACACATGGGTGTAGAGCCCCCATGCCAGTGCGTCACCGGCAAACAGGACCGCAGGAACCGCCCAGTAATATGCAGTGCGTCCAGCTTTCATGCGCGCAGCATGGCCGCGCAGCATGACCGGATGCGGTCAAACGCGTGAATCTTGCGTGAATCGCGGGCAGGGCGGCCTGCGTATAATTCGCGCTGTCGTTTTCAATCCACTGCCACCCAGGCCTACCCCCATGCGCACCCTTATCTGCGGTTCCCTCGCCTTCGACTCCATCATGGTGTTCCAGGACCATTTCAAGAATCACATCCTGCCGGACAAGATCCACATGCTGAACGTGTCCTTCCTGGTGCCGGAGATGCGGCGCGAGTACGGCGGCTGCGCCGGCAACATCGCGTACAACCTCAAGCTGCTGGGTGGCGAGCCGCTGATCATGGCCACCGTCGGCGACGACTTCGCCGCCTACGCCGAACGCCTCGACGCCCATGCGATTACGCGCGACTACATCCGCCATGTCGCCGGCACCTATACCGCGCAGGCCTTCATCACCACGGACCTTGCCGACAACCAGATCACCGCCTTTCACCCCGGCGCGATGAATTATTCGCACGAAAACGACGTGCGCCAGGTGCCCGACGTCAAGCTCGGTATCGTCGCGCCGGACGGCCGCGACGGCATGCTGCGCCACGTGCGCGGCTTTCACGACGCCGGCGTGCCGTGCGTGTTCGACCCCGGCCAGGGCATGCCGCTTTTCTCCGGCGAGGAGCTGCTGGAATGCGTGCACAAGTCGCGCTATGTGATCCTCAATGACTACGAGGCCGAGCTGCTGCAAAGCCGCACCGGCGAAAACCTCGCCACGCTGGCACGCCACGTCGAGGCGCTGATCGTGACGCGAGGCGCCGAAGGCTCGGTGATCCACACGGCCAGCCGCGAGATCGCCATCGCGGCGGCGCGCCCGGCCGCGATCCTCGACCCCACCGGCTGCGGCGACGCCTACCGCAGCGGCATCCTGTACGGCATCACCCGCGGACTCGACTGGGAAACCGCCGGCCAGCTGGCGAGCGTGATGGGCGCAATCAAGATCGAACACCGCGGCGGCCAGAACCATGCACCGACGCGGGAGGACATCGCCGACCGGATGAAGGACGCGTTCGGCAAGACTTTCTGAACCCTTGGGCGATGGCGTTGCCTATAGTGCAATGAAATCATCCGCAGGAATGCCACCATGAAAAAATCCCTTGAAATCGTAAGCGTCACGCTGCTGGCCGCGGCCCTGGTCGGGCTCGGTGGCTGCGCTGCCGGCACCGGCAGCAAGGACTACAGCCGCGCCCAGACCCGCGGCGTGCAGGAGGTGCAAATGGGCGTGGTGGAGTCGGTGCGCGAGGTCAACATCGAAGGCACCAAGACGCCGATCGGTGCCGGCGCCGGCGCCGTGGTCGGCGGCGTGGCCGGCAGCAATGTCGGCGGCGGCAGTGGCCGCGTGGTGGGCGCTACCATCGGCGCCGTGCTCGGCGGGCTGGGCGGGGCGGCGGCGGAAGAGGCCGTGACCCGCGAAAAAGGCGTGGAAATCACCGTCAAGCTCGATTCGGGGCGGATGATCGCCGTCACCCAGGCGGCCGATCAGGAATTCCGGGTGGGCGATCGCGTGCGCATCCTGTCGGGCGGCGGCGTCACCCGGGTGACGCAATAATCCCGCCGCGCCGCACGCCGGCGTCACCGTTTCGCAATCCGGCCGTCACGGTGCATTAACACCCCGTCCCTAAGCTGGGCGCATTCCATCAATGGGAGTGCCCCATGCTTGAACTCCGCAGCCCTGTTCAATCTGTCCCCGCCGCCCGCTATCACGTCTCGCTGGCGGTGGACGACTGCGAAATCCGCGAAGCGCAGCGCCTGCGTTACAAAGTGTTTGCCGAGGAACTGGGCGCCCACCTGTCGACCGTTCTGCCGGGCCACGACATCGATCTGTACGACCCCTTCTGCGACCACCTGCTTGTGCGCGATCTCGCCAGCGGCGAAGTCGTCGGCACCTATCGCATCCTGCCGCCCGAGGCCGCGCGGCGCGTCGGCAGCTACTACGCCGAGCAGGAATTCGACCTCACCCGGCTCAATTTCCTGCGCCCGCGCATGGCCGAACTGGGCCGCTCGTGCGTGCATCCGGCGCACCGCAGCGGCGCCGTCATCGCCCGCCTGTGGATCGGGCTGGCCGACTACATGACGCGCTACGGCTATGAAACCATCGTCGGCTGCGCCAGCATCGGCATGGCCGACGGCGGCCACATTGCCGCCAGCGTGCATCGCCAGCTCGCCAAGAGCCATCTGGCCCCGATCGAATGGCACGTCACCCCCCGTGCCCGCCTGCCGGTCGAGTCGCTCGACGACGGCCAGGTGGCTGCGCTGCCGCCGCTGATCAAGGGCTACACCCGGCTGGGCGCGATGGTGTGCGGCGAACCGGCCTGGGATCCCGACTTCAACACGGCCGACCTCCTGATGCTGCTGCCGCGGGCGCAGCTCAACCGCAGCTATGCCCGCCGCTTCCTCGCCTGAGCGTGGTTGTTGCCGCTTTAGCGGCCTTAGTGCGCAGTTGTTGCCGGCTTGCCGGCTTTACAACTGCGGCCTCCCCCATGCGGGGACAACCACGGCCTCCTTCTTGCGGGGAGAGCTTTACAATGGGCGGGTGAGTCTTGCCCATTTCCCCGTTTCGCTGCGCCGTACCCTTCGCATCGGTTTGCTGATGCTGCACCTCGCATGGGGCGTGGCGGCGGCCGGGCTGGCGTTTCCGCTGCTGAACACCGCGCAGCGCGACCGTTTCATCATGGCGTGGGCACGGCGCCTGCTGCGGGTGCTCGGCGTGCGTGCCCAGCTGGCGCCCGCGCCGCGTCTGCCCAGCGGCGCGCTGCTGGTGTGCAACCACGTGTCGTGGCTGGACATTTATCTGATCTACGCCGCCCAGCGGGTGCATTTCGTGTCCAAGGCAGAGGTGCGCAACTGGCCGGTGGCCGGCTGGCTGGCGAAAAAGACCGGCACACTGTTCATCGAGCGCGGCCGCCGCGCCGACACCGCGCGCATCAACACCGAAATGCGGGACCTGATGCAGGACGGCGCCTGGGTCGCGGTGTTTCCCGAAGGCACCACCAGCGACGGACGCGGGCTGCGGCGCTTCATGCCGTCGCTGCTGCAGCCGGCGGTGCAGCTGAATTGCCCGGTGCTGCCGGCGGCGCTGCGCTACCGCACGCTGGACGGGCACTACACCGCGGCGTCCGCCTATATCGACGAGATCAGCATGTGGCAGAGCCTGAAGAATATCGTCGGTGAACCCGGGCTCATCGCCGAGCTGCAGTTTGGCGAACCGATCCAGCCCAATGGCCACCGCCGCGAACTGGCGGCGCAGGCCGAAGCGGCGACCGCGCGCCTGCTGGGCCTCAGGGTTTCGGACGCGACTGCTGCGGACACGGCACCGCGAACACCTGCCGATCCTCCAGCCTGACCGCAGTCAGGCGGCCGCCCCACAGGCAGCCGGTATCCAGCGCAATCAGATCGGGGCGGTTGATCAGCCCCAGCGTCGACCAGTGGCCGATGACGACCGTTGCGTCGGCGCTGCGGCGTCCCGGCACCGCGAACCACGGCAGCCAGCCGCTTGGCTGCGTGCCGGGCGCGCCTTTGTGGTGGAATTCCATTTCGCCGTCGGCCGAGCAGTAGCGCAGCCGGGTGAAGGCGTTGACGATGACCCGCAGGCGCTCGACGCCCTGCAAATCGTCATTCCAGGCCACCGGCGCATTGCCGTACATCTGCGCGAAAAAATCCCGATAGTGCGGCCCCTGCAGCGCGGCTTCGGCCTCGGCCGCGCGCTGCAGCGTGTCGTCCGCCGTCCAGTCCGGCAGCACGCCCGCATGCACCATCAGCACCGCGCCCTCGCGCCAGGCCAGCTTGCGATGGCGCAGCCAGGTCAGCAGCGCATCGCGGTCGGGCGCCGCCAGAATGGCATCGAGCGTGTCGCCCTTGTGCACCCGACCAAAGCCTTCGGCCAGCGCCAGCAGATGCAGGTCGTGATTGCCGAGCACGCAAATGGCGGCATCACTCAGGTTTTTGATGAAACGCAGCACGTCGAGCGATTCCGGCCCGCGATTGACCAGATCGCCGACAAACCACAGCCGGTCGGCCGCCGGGTCGAATTTCAGGGTGTCCAGCAGGCGCAGCAGGGAGGTCTGGCAACCCTGAAGATCGCCAATGGCATAGGTAGGCATATAAAATACGGATTCGTTTGTGCGCTGCCCGAATCATAGCGCCCCTGCCTGACCTCCACGTGACACCCTCGCCTGAATCCCCCGCCATGAAAGTCGTTGTCCGCCTGTTTTTCAGAACCCTGCGCGCCGTGCTCGGGCCTTTCCTGCTGCTGGGCAACTGGCTCACCCGCCCCAAGGGCGTGGTGCGGCCGCCCGCCGAGCAGCAGGCGGTCGACGCGCGCACCCGCAGCCTCGCGCTCTACCATTTCCCCACCTGCCCCTTCTGCATCAAGGTGCGGCGCGCGATGCGGCGGCTGTCGCTGAATATCGAACTGCGCAACGCCCGCAGCGACGAAACCCACCGCGCCGCGCTGCTCGCCGGCGGCGGCAAGCCGCAGGTACCCTGCCTGCTGATCACCGATGCCGATGGCAAGCAGACCTGGCTGTATGAATCCGACGCCATCGATGCCTACCTGAACCGCGAATTCGGCGCGGCATGAGCCTGCTCTCCGCGCTCAACCCGCCGCAGCGCGAGGCGGCGAAGTATCTCGACGGCCCCTTGCTGGTGCTGGCCGGTGCCGGCTCCGGCAAGACACGGGTGATCACCCACAAGATCGCCTACCTGATCGGCGAATGCGGCTACAAGCCCAGCTCGATCGCCGCGATCACCTTCACCAACAAGGCCGCGCGCGAAATGCAGGAGCGCGCCGCCAAGCTGACCCAGAACGTCAACACCAAGGGCCTGATCGTCACCACTTTCCATTCGATGGGCTTGCGCATGCTGCGCGAGGACGCGAAATTCGCCGAGCTGAAGCCGGCGTTTTCCATCCTCGATTCGGCCGACGCCGCCGGCATCGTCTCGGAAATCCTGAAGACCACCGACAAGCAGGAAATCCGTCGCGCGGTGTCGCGCATTTCGCTGTGGAAAAACGAGCTGAAGTCGCCCGCCATCGCATTGCAAACGGCCGAGGACGACAACGCGCGTGCCTACGCCAAGATCTACGACCGCTACGACGCCACCCTGCGCGCCTACCAGGCGGTCGACTTCGACGACCTGATCCGCCTGCCGGCCGAACTATTGGATGTGCATGCCGAGCTGCGCGAAAAGTGGCAGAACCGCCTGCGCCACATCCTGGTCGACGAATACCAGGACACCAACGTCGCGCAATACCGATTGCTGCAAAAGCTGACCGGCGTGCGCGCGGCGTTCACTGCGGTGGGCGACGACGACCAGGCGATCTACGGCTGGCGCGGCGCTTCGGCCGACAACCTGCGGCAGTTGAACGAAGACTACCCGCACCTGCATGTGGTGAAGCTGGAGCAGAACTACCGTTCGACCATCCGCATCCTGAAAGCCGCCAACAGCCTGATTTCCAACAATCCCAAGCTGTTCGAGAAGCGCCTGTGGAGCGACCTCGGCCACGGCGACGCGATCCAGGTGATGCCGACCAAGGACGACGCGCACGAGGCCGAGTCGGTGGTGATGCGCCTGTTGTCGCACAAGTTCCAGCACCGCACCGAGTGGCGCGACTACGCGATCCTGTACCGCGGCAACTATCAGGCGCGGGTGTTCGAGCAGGCGCTAAGGAACGAGAAAGTGCCGTATCAGCTGTCCGGCGGGCAGTCTTTCTTCGACCGCAGCGAAATCAAGGACGTGATCGCCTACCTGCGTCTGATCGCCAACAGCGACGACGACCCGGCCTTCATTCGCGCGGTGACCACGCCCAAGCGCGGCATCGGTGCGGCGACGCTTGAAAAGCTCGGCCAGGTCGCTGCCACGCTGCATGTGAGCCTGTTCGAGGCGGTGTTTTCCGCCGCCGCCGCGTCGCAGATCGGCGAGCGCCATCTGGCCCCGCTGGTCGAGTTCTGTCAGTTCATCAACCGTTTCGAGGAACGGGTGGTGCGCGAACCGGCGGGCGAGGTGCTGAACGACCTGCTGAAGTCGATCGACTACGAGGTCTACCTGTTCGACCAGGACGACCAGCGCGCGGCGCAGTCGAAGTGGGACAACGTGCTGGAGTTCGCCGCCTGGATCACGAAGAAAGGCGAAGAGGACGAGAAGAACCTGCTGCAGCTGACCCAGACCATTGCGCTGATCACGCTGCTGGAAGGGCGCGACGAAACCGAGCCCGACGCGGTGCGGCTATCGACGCTGCACGCGGCGAAGGGGCTGGAGTTCGGTCATGTGTTCCTGGTCGGCATCGAGGAAAACATCCTGCCGCACCGCGACGCGGTCGACGAAGGACGGCTGGAGGAAGAGCGCCGCCTGATGTATGTCGGCGTCACCCGCGCCAAGAAATCGCTCACGTTGTCGTACTGCGCGCGTCGCAAGCGCGCCCGCGAGACGGTGGGCTGCGAGCCGTCGCGCTTCATCGACGAACTGGGCGACGATGTGCGCATGCCCGACCGCCCGGCGGACGCCGACACCAAATCAAGCGGCAGCGACCGACTGGCTGCCCTGAAGGCGATGCTCGGCTAGCGGCGTGTCGGGCGCCTTACAACGTCAGGATCCACCGCGTCAGCTTCTGTGCATCCACCGGCGCAATTTTCTGCGGCGGCATCGGGATCTTGCCCCATTTGCCCTTGGCCCCTTTCAGCATGCTGTCGACCAGCGTGGCCTCGGCGGCGCTGTTGCCCTTGTATTTGGCGGCAATGTCCTTGAACGACGGACCCAGCGCCTTTTTATCGACCTGGTGGCAGGTCATGCACTTACTCTTGGCCGCCAGTTCGGGGCTGGCATGGGCCGGTGCCCCGAGCAAGGGCAGGGCGAGCGCGATCAAAACAGCAGCGTGTTTCATGACTCTCTCCTTAAACGGACATCACTATCCAATTAAAATTATATTCACTTCCGGGGGGACCGCAATGCCCTCCGCATGCATAAAAAAAAAGGGGGCGCCGCAGCGTCCCCTTTTCGTCTAGCCCGCGTGATCAGTTGATCTTGGGATCCAGCTCGCCCTTGTCGTAGCGCTTCTGCATGTCTTCCAGGTTGAAGACCTTCTTGATCTTGCTGGCCTGGCCGGCTGCACCGAAGGCTTCGTAGCGGTTTTTGCAAATGTCGCTCATGCCCTTGGTGGCTTCCTTGAGGAATTTGCGCGGGTCGAAGTTGGACTTGTTTTCGGCCAGGTGCTTGCGGATGGCACCGGTCGAGGCCATGCGCAGGTCGGTGTCGATGTTGACCTTGCGCACGCCATGCTTGATGCCCTCGACGATTTCCGCCACCGGCACGCCATAGGTTTCGCCCATGTCGCCGCCGAAGCTGTTGATAATGGCCAGCCATTCCTGCGGCACCGACGACGAGCCGTGCATCACCAGGTGGGTGTTGGGGATGCGTGCATGGATCGCCTTGACGCGGTCGATCGCGAGGATGTCGCCGGTAGGCGGACGGGTGAACTTGTAGGCGCCGTGCGAGGTGCCGATGGCGATGGCGAGGGCGTCGACATGGGTCTTCTTCACGAAGTCGGCAGCCTCGTCGGGGTCGGTCAGCAGCATCGAGTGGTCCAGTGCGCCTTCGGCGCCGTGGCCGTCTTCTTCACCGGCCATGCCGGTTTCGAGCGAGCCGAGACAGCCGAGTTCGCCTTCGACCGACACGCCACAGGCGTGTGCCAGTTCGGAGACCTTGCGCGTGGTCTCGACGTTGTATTCGTAGGAAGCGGGGGTCTTGCCGTCTTCCTTCAGCGAGCCGTCCATCATCACCGACGAGAAGCCGGACTGGATGGAACGGAAGCAGATGCTCGGCGATGCGCCATGGTCCTGGTGCATGCAGACCGGGATCTGCGGATACATTTCGATTGCCGCCAGGATCAGGTGGCGCAGGAAGGGCTCGCCCGCATAGGAACGCGCACCGGCGGAACCCTGCAGGATCACCGGGGAATCCACCGCAGCGGCAGCCTGCATGATGGCATGCACCTGCTCCATGTTGTTGACGTTGAACGCAGGCAGGCCATAGCCGTTTTCGGCGGCATGGTCGAGCAGTTGTCGAAGGGAAATCAGGGCCATTTACACTCTCCTAGGTTAAAAATATTCAGTTCGTTTCTATTCCAGAATCAGGTTTTTTTCGCATCACCGACGCGGACGATCTTCATGGTGTTGGTACCGCCCGACTGGCCGATCGGTTCGCCGATGGTCAGCAGGATCAGGTCGCCGTCGCGCACCGCGCCGCGCCGCCGCAGTTCTTCCTCGGCTTCGGCCAGCAGGGCATCGCGCTCCTTGCTGGCCGTCTTCAGGTTGATCGGATAGACGCCACGGAAAAGAGTGACTTTTCTACGGGTTTGCACCTCGGGTGTCAAGGCGTAGATCGGCACCCGGGTCGACAGGCGGCTCATCCACAGGCAGGTGTTGCCGGACTCGGTCAACGCGGCGATCGCCTTGATATTGAGGTGTACCGAGGTAAACACGGCCGACATCGCGATCGCCTCGTCGGCGCGCAGGAAGCTGTGGTCGAGTCGCGACTTGGTAAACACGGATTCGGCTTCCTTCTCCGCTTCCAGGCAGACGCGATCCATCGCCTGCACCGCCTCGACCGGGAACTGGCCGGCCGCGGTTTCGGCCGACAGCATCACCGCGTCGGTGCCGTCGAGCACCGCGTTGGCGACGTCGGAGACTTCGGCGCGGGTCGGAATCGGGCTGGAAATCATCGATTCCATCATCTGGGTGGCGGTGATGACGACCTTGTTGCGTTCCAGCGCCATGCGGATCATGCGCTTCTGCAGCGCCGGCACCGCAGCGTCGCCGACTTCTACGCCGAGGTCGCCGCGCGCCACCATGATGGCGTCGGACGCTTCGAGGATTTCTTCCAGGTGCTCGATCGCTTCGGTGCGTTCGATCTTGGCGATCAGCTGGCTCTTGCCGCCGGCCGCGCGCAGCAGCTCGCGCGCCTGCCGCATGTCGGCACCGCAGCGCGGGAACGACACCGCCAGGTAGTCCGCGTTCAATGACGCCGCGGTCTTGATGTCCTCGATGTCCTTCTCGGTGAGCGCCGCCGCCGACAGGCCACCGCCCTTGCGGTTGATGCCCTTGTTGTTGGACAGCACGCCGCCCTGCACCACCTGACAGATGATCTCCGTGCCCTTGACGTCCTCGACCCAGAATTCGAGACGACCGTCGTCCAGCAGCAGCGTCACGCCGCGGCTGACGTCGTTCGGCAATTCCTTGTAGTCGAGACCGACGCGGGTCTGGTCGCCCAGCGCACACGCGGCATCGAGCACGAAGCGGTCGCCCTTGGCCAGCGTGATCTTGCCGTCCTTGAACTTGCCAATGCGGATTTTCGGACCCTGCAGGTCGACCAGCACGCCGACTGCGCGGCCGCGCGTGCGGGCGAGCGAACGCACCAGCTCGGCACGGTCGATGTGGTCCTGCGCGGTGCCATGGGAAAAGTTGAGGCGCACCACGTCGATGCCCGCCTCCATCATCCGGTCCAGGGTTTTGGCATCGGAACAGGCGGGACCGAGTGTGGCGACGATTTTGGTTCTGCGGATCATTGTGTGGGTGGTGGGCGTAGGTGTTGAGGGAGGGACTAGGATCTAGGATTTAGGGGCTAGGGGTGGAGCGGGCTGCGCCCGCGCTTTTCCCCTGAATCCTGGCCCCTAAGCCCTTACTGCGCCCGTTCCTCCAGGATGGCCACGGCGGGCAGGACCTTGCCTTCGAGGTATTCGAGGAAGGCGCCGCCGGCGGTGGAGATGTAGCTCACCTTGTCGTAGATGTCGTACTTCTGGATCGCGGCGATGGTGTCGCCGCCGCCGGCCAGGGTGAAGGCGTTGGTGTTGGCAATCGCCATCGCGATGGTCTTGGTGCCTTCGCCGAACTGGTCGAACTCGAACACGCCGACCGGGCCGTTCCACACCACGGTGCCGGCCTTCATGATGATATCGGCGAGTTCCTGCGCGCTCTTCGGGCCGATGTCGAAAATCATGTCGTCGTCGGCGACGTCGCCGGCGTCCTTCAGCACAGCCGGCTCGTTGGCATCGAACTGCTTGCCGCACACCACGTCGACGGCGATGGGGATGGTCGCGCCGCGCGCGGTCATCTTCTCGATCAGCGCCTGGGCGGTCGGCACCAGGTCGTCTTCGCACAGCGACTTGCCGACGTTGTGGCCGGTGGCCTTGAGGAAGGTGTTGGCGATGCCGCCGCCGACCACCAGCTGTTCGCACTTCTCCGACAGCGCTTCGAGCACGGTCAGCTTGGTGGAAACCTTGGAGCCGCCGACGATCGCGACCATCGGGCGCGCCGGGTTGGCAAGCGCCTTTTCCAGCGCTTCGAGCTCTTCGGTCAAGAGGATGCCGGCTGCGGCGGTCGGTGCGAACTTGGCGATGCCGTGGGTCGAGGCTTCGGCGCGGTGCGCGGTGCCGAAGGCGTCCATCACGAACACGTCACACAGTGCGGCGTACTTCTTCGCAGTCTCGTCGACGTTCTTCTTTTCGCCCTTGTTGACGCGGCAGTTTTCCAGCACCACCAGTTCGCCGTCGGCAACGTCGAAGCCGCCCTCGGTCCATTCGCGGATCAGGCGGATGTTGCGGCCGAGCTTCTGCGCGATCACGTCAACCACGGGCTTCAGCGAATCGTCTTCCTTGAACTCGCCTTCGGTGGGACGACCGAGGTGAGAGGTGACCATCACCTTGGCGCCCGCCTTGAGGCAGTGTTCGATGGTTCGCATCGACGCGGTGATGCGGGCGTCGGAGGTGACCTTGCCGTCCTTGACCGGAACGTTCATGTCGGCGCGGATGAAGACGCGTTTGCCTGCCAGATCGAGATCGGTGACGCGGATAAATGCCATTGTTGGTTCTCCTGAAAGTAAGGTTTAAGGGTTGGCGCGGGGTTTAGCCGCGCCAGGCCTTAAGGCTCACAACATCAGATGCAAGCTACAAGTTGCAAGTCACAAGGAAAACCTTGCAACTTGCATCTTGTCCCTTGTAACTGACTTACTTGGCTACGTGCTCGACCAGACGCAGCATGTTGCAGGTGTAGCCGTACTCGTTGTCGTACCAGGACACGACCTTGACGAAGGTGTCGTCCAGCGCGATGCCGGCGTCGACGTCGAAGGTGGAGGGTGCGCTGTTGCCGACGAAGTCGGTGGAGACCACTTTCTCTTCGGTGTAACCCAGCACGCCCTTCATGGCACCGGTGGAAGCGGCCTTCATGGCTGCACAGATCTCGGCGTAAGTCGCGGGCTTGTTCAGCTCGACGGTGAGGTCAACGACCGACACGTCGGAAGTCGGCACACGGAATGCCATGCCGGTCAGCTTGCCTTTCAGGGCGGGCAGCACCACGCCGACGGCCTTGGCTGCGCCAGTCGAGGACGGGATGATGTTTTCCAGGATGCCGCGGCCGCCGCGCCAGTCTTTGGCAGACGGGCCGTCAACGGTTTTCTGGGTGGCGGTGGCAGCGTGGACGGTGGTCATCAGGCCGCGCTTGATGCCCCAGTTGTCGTTCAGCACCTTGGCCACCGGAGCCAGGCAGTTGGTGGTGCACGAAGCCGCCGAAACGATGGCCTCACCGGCGTAGGTGGTGTGGTTCACGCCGTAGACGAACATCGGGGTGGAATCCTTGGCAGGCGCCGATTGAACCACTTTCTTCGCGCCGGCCTTGATATGGGCTTCGCAGGACTCGGTGGTCAGGAAGAAGCCGGTGCAGTCGATCACGAGGTCGGCACCGACTTCGTTCCACTTCAGGTTGGAAGGATCGCGCTCGGCGGTCAGACGGATTTTCTTGCCGTTGACGACCATGTTGCCGCCATCGACGGAAATGTCGCCATTGAAACGGCCATGCACCGAGTCGTACTTCAGCATGTAAGCCAGATAGTCGGGGTCGAGCAGGTCGTTGATCGCCACGATCTCGATACCGGGAAAGTCCTTCGCCACAGCGCGGAACACCATGCGGCCGATGCGGCCAAAACCGTTAATACCAACTTTGATTGCCATTTGCAGTCTCCAGTGAGGTTAAAAATCTTATTAGGGGTCGGGATTCAGTGATCAGGATTCAGGGAAGGAGCGGGCTACGCCCGCACTGCAAAGAAGACGCGGCTTTGCCGCGCATTCCCTGACCCCTGAATCCTGTCCCCTGACTCCTGGTTACAGAACGCCCTTGACCGCAGCCACGACGGCTTCGGTGGTGATGCCGAAATGCTTGAACAGCGCCGGTGCCGGGGCGGATTCGCCGAAGGTGTCGATGCCGATGACGGCGCCTTCCAGGCCCACGTACTTGCGCCAGAAGTCGGTAACACCGGCTTCGACGGCGACGCGCGGCAGGCCCTTGGTCAGCACGCTCGCCTTGTAGGCGGCATCCTGGCGGTCGAAGGTGTTGGTCGACGGCATCGACACCACGCGCACGGCGATGCCTTCTGCCGCCAGCGCTTCCTGCGCCTTCATGGCCAGTTCGACTTCGGAGCCCGTGGCGATGATGACGGCCTTGGCACCGGCCGCGTCCTTCAGCACGTAGCCGCCCTTGGTGATGTTGGCCATCGTGGCCGCGTCACGCTGCATGAACGGCAGGTTCTGGCGCGACAGGATATGGCAGGTGGGGCCGTCGGTGCGCTCGACCGAGTGCGCCCAGCCGACCAGCGTTTCGACGGTGTCGCACGGACGCCAGACGTCGATGTTGGGGATCATGCGCAGGGTGGCGGTCTGCTCCACCGGCTGGTGGGTCGGGCCGTCTTCGCCGAGGCCGATGGAGTCGTGCGTGAACACGTGGATCACGCGCTGCTTCATCAGCGCGGCCATGCGAATGGCGTTGCGCGAATACTCGGAGAACATCAGGAAGGTGCCGCCGAATGGCAGCAGGCCGCCGTGCAACGCCATGCCGTTCATGATTGCGGCCATGCCGAATTCACGCACGCCGTAGCTGATGTAGTTGCCGGGCTTGCCATGACGCACCGGATGGCAGCCTTCCCAGTTGGTCAGGTTGGAGCCGGTGAGGTCGGCCGAACCGCCGAGGAACTCAGGAAGCGCGGGGGCCAGCGCGTTGATCGCAATCTGGCTGGCCTTGCGGGTGGCGACGGTCTCGGCCTTGGTGTTGATCCCAGCCAGTTTCTCGGCCACGTGTGCCTTCCAGTTGGCGGGCAGCTCGCCCTTCATGCGGCGTTCGAACTCGGCGCCCTCGGCCGGGTAGGCCTTCTTGTACTCGGCGAACTTGTTGTTCCACAGCGTTTCGAGGCCCTGGCCCTTGGTCTTGGCATCCCAGCCGGCGTAGATGTCGGCAGGGACTTCAAATGCGGCGTGGTCCCAGCCCATGTTCTTGCGGGTCGCCAGGACTTCGTCGTGGCCCAGTGCCGCGCCGTGCACGTCGTGGGTGCCGGCCTTGTTGGGCGAGCCCTTGCCAATGATGGTCTTGCAGCAGATCAGGGTGGGCCTGTCGGTGCTGGCCTTGGCCTTCTGGATCGCGGCCTCGAGCGCAACGACGTCATGACCGTCGACGTTGGGGATCACCTGCCAGCCGTAGGCTTCGAAGCGCTTGGCGGTGTCGTCGGTGTACCAGTGTTCGATGTGGCCGTCGATCGAAATGCCGTTGTCGTCCCAGAACGCGACCAGCTTGTTCAGCTTCCAGGTGCCGGCCAGCGCACAGGCTTCGTGCGAGATGCCTTCCATCATGCAGCCGTCGCCGAGGAACACATAGGTGTGGTGGTCGACGATGGTGTGGTCGGGCTTGTTGAATTCGTTGGCGAGCACCTTTTCCGCCATCGCCATGCCGACGGCATTGGTGATGCCCTGGCCGAGCGGGCCGGTGGTAGTTTCGATGCCGGGGGCGTAGCCGTATTCGGGGTGGCCGGGGGTCTTGGAATGCAGCTGGCGAAACTGCTTCAGGTCATCCATCGACAGGTCGTAGCCGGTCAGGTGAAGCAAGGCGTAGATCAGCATCGAGCCGTGGCCGTTCGACAGCACGAAGCGATCGCGGTCCGCCCACTTGGGATTGGTCGGGTTGTGGCGCATGTGGTGATTCCACAGCGTTTCGGCGATTTCCGCCATGCCCATGGGGGCGCCAGGGTGGCCGGATTTGGCTTTCTCAACCGCATCCATCGCGAGCGCACGGATGGCATTGGCCAGGTCGTTACGGGTAGGCATTGCGTTCCCTTCAGCTAAGTAAAAAACGGTCGCACATCCGCCCCAAGAAAGCCGTGCAGCGGCAGCTTGGGCAGAATATGCAAAAACCCTGATTATCCGTCAGCAGGGCAGGCTTCCGCAAGCCGCGCCCAAAGCGGGGAAAAGAGGCGCTGCGACAAGGGTTTAAACCGACAAGCTCAAGCGCCGGCTCACGATCTGGACTCTAAATTCTTTTTATTCGTGTGTTGCGACAGCTTATGCGCCTGCCGCTTTCAGCCAGTCGCGCCACAACTTGAACAGTTCAGGGCTGGCCGAGGCCACCACCGAGCGTTCCCAGATATTGGCGATGTCGAAGTTGCCCGACAGGCTGGACAATTGCCCGCCCGCTTCTTCCAGGATCAGTGCACCCGCGGCGTAATCCCACAGTTTTTGCCCGCCGTGGACATAAATGTCGAAACGCCCGGCCGCGGTGTAGCACCAGTCGAGCGTGGATGCGCCGAAGTTGCGCTGCGAGGCATACGGCGGCCACGACGCCAGGCGGCCGGCCAGTTCGCGGTCGATGCGCTTCATTTCCACCCCGGCCAGCGCACGCCGCAGCTCGGTGGCCGGCGCACGCAAGGGCAGTGGCGTACCGTTGAGATGTGCGCCGCCGCCGCGCACGGCGGTAAACATCTCGTCGGCGATCGGATCGTAGACCACGCCGAGCTGGCGCTCGCCCTTATACAGATAAGCCACCGACACCGCGAAGTACGGCACGCCGGCAACGAAATTGGAGGTGCCGTCGATCGGGTCGACGCACCACATACCGTCGCGGCCGGCGGCCCAGGCGTCGTGCTGCTGCTGCTCGGTCATTTCCTCGCCCAGCACCGGCACGTCGCGGATCTGCGGCAGCCCCGCCTCCAGCGCCGCCTGGGTTTCGGAATCCGCCTCGGTGAACAGGCTGCCGTCCACCTTGTGGCTGTGCGCCACCTTCAGAAAGCGCGGCGTGACCTCGCGCTGGGCAACTTCGCGAACCAGTGCCTTGACGTCCTCAAGCATGATCAGGTTCGCACGCAAGCGCAGTAGACAAATTCCTGCTCATGCCCGGCCGGCGTCAGGTGGATTTCGGTTTCGTGCCGCAGCAGGCGGAAGGGCAGGCCGAATTCGGCATGCAGCGCATCGGGCGCGTAGCGCACGACATCGAGGCCGGAGCACTGGAGCGGTCCGCCGGGCCCGAAGGTGGCGACGATGACGTGGCCGCCGGGCTTGACGCTTCTAAGTACCTGCGCGACATAGCGCGCACGGTCGGCCGGATCGGTCAGAAAATGGAACACCGCGCGGTCGTGCCAGACGTCGTACTGCGCGGCCGGCAGCTCGGCGCGGGTGATGTCGGCGGCGATCCACTGCACCGACGCGGCGCGCGCGCCCAGCCGCGCGCGGCTGGCGGCCAGCGCCGGTTCGGCGAGGTCGAGCACGGTCAGATTGCGGTAGCCGGCGTCGAGCAGATCGTCCACCAGCACCGAGGCACCACCGCCGACATCGATGATCGACGCCTCTGTACCCGCGCTTTCCTCGATCAGGCGCAGCGACGACAGGGCATGCGGCTGGAACCAGCCGACCTGGTCGGCCGCCCGGCTGCGATAGACGCTTTCCCAATGCTGCTGGCGGTCGGCCATCTCAGGCATCCTTCCATTTGATCGAGCAGCCCATGCTGGGAATCTGTTCGGCCGGGCCGCGCTGGGTCTGGGCGATCTGCTTCATCGCCTCGTAGAGATCGCGGCGCACGCCTTCAGGCGCGGTGTCCTTCTTCGATTCGTCGAAGCGTCCACGGTACTGCAGTTCGAACTTGCGGTTGAAGCCGAAGAAGTCCGGCGTGCAGACCGCGCCGTAGGCTTTCGCCACGTCCTGCGTTTCGTCGATCACGTAGGGAAAGGAGAAACCGAATTCCGCCGCCGCCTTTTTCATGTTGTCGAAGCTGTCCTCGGCGTAGTCGGTCGGGTCGTTCGACATGATCGCGATGGCGTGGATGCCGTGCTGCTTCAGCTCGGCCAGATCGCGCACCAGCCGCGGGCGGATCGCCTTCACGTAGGGACAGTGATTGCAGATGAACATCAGCAGCAGGCCGTTCGGGCCCATCGCGTCCTCGAGCGTCCAGACCTTGCCGTCGACGCCGGGCAGACTGAAGTCGGGGGCTTTCCAGCCAAAATCGCACACCGGGGTAGTAAGGGACACCATGACGCACTCCGCAGAATTCTGTTCAACCCCTGCATAATAGCAACGATGTCTTTGCCACGTTTTTATCTCAATGCGCCGCTCGCGCCGGGCGCCCGCTTCAGCCTGCCGTCCGGCCCCGCCCGTCACGCCGCGCGCGCGCTGCGACTGGGGGTGGACGATGCGATCACCCTGTTCAATGGTCGCGGCGGCGAATACGCCGCGCGCATCGAGCGCATCCACAAGGACGAGGTGGCAGTCGCCATCACCGGCTTTGTCGACGTCGAGCGCGAATCGACTTTGCGCGTGATGCTGGCGCAGGGCATCTCGAGCGGCGAGCGCATGGACTACACGCTGCAGAAGGCGGTGGAACTGGGGGTGACCGCCATCCAGCCGATTTCCGCGCGGCGCAGCGTGGTCAAGCTGACCGGCGAACGTGCCGACCGCCGCACCGCGCATTGGCAGGGTGTGGTGGCCAGCGCCTGCGAGCAATGCGGACGTAACCAGGTGCCGGTGGTGGCGCCGCCGCTGGCGCTGGCGAACTGGCTGGGCCATACGAGCTTTCACGGGCTTCAGCCCGTAGAAAGTCGGAGTCCTTTAGGGCAGCACACGGGCGCACGCTTGCTGTTCCTGTCGCCGCTGGCCGAGGCCCGGCTGGCCGACCTGCCGCCGCCGAAAGGGCCGGACTGGCTGGTGGCCGGTCCCGAGGGCGGGTTCGAGGACGACGAGATGGCCGCATTGCATGCCGCACGCGCCATCCCCGTCCGGCTGGGGCCGCGCGTGCTGCGCACCGAGACCGCGGCGCTGGCCGCGCTGGCCGCGATGCAGACGCTGTGGGGTGACTTCTAGCAAGCGCCGCGTATCCGCTTGAATCCAATTGACTATTGACGGTGCCCTGCATGATGCGGGGCATTTTTCTGTATCCTTCGCCTAGTTCAATCCCGATCAGGCCATCCCGTTGAAAGACACTGCCGATTTCGTCCACTGGTTCCGCTCTGCTGCGCCGTATATCCACGGTTTTCGCGGCAAGACCTTCGTCATCGCCTTTGGCGGCGAACTGGTGGCGGACGGCGGCTTCGTGCAGTTGGCGCACGACGTCAACCTGCTGAACAGCCTGGGCGTGCGCCTGGTGCTGATCCACGGCGTGCGGCCGCAGGTGGAGGCGCGACTGAATGAAAGTGGCACCGCGATCCGCTACGTGGGCGGCCTGCGTGTCACCGACGACACGGCGCTCGCCTGCGTCAAGGAAGCAGCCGGCACAGTGCGGGTGGAAATCGAGGCGCTGCTGTCGCTGGGGTTGGCCAACACACCGATGGCCGGCGCCGGCATCCGGGTCGCTTCGGGCAACTTCGTCACCGCCATGCCGCTGGGCGTGCGCGACGGCACCGACCTGTTGCATACCGGCGAAGTGCGCAAGATCGACGCCGCAGCGATCCGGAGGAGGCTGGACCAGCACGACATCGTGTTGCTGTCGCCGATCGGCTATTCGCCGACCGGCGAGATCTTCAATCTCAGCCTGGAGGATGTCGCCACGCAAGCGGCGGTCGAGCTCGCAGCCGACAAGCTGATTTTCCTGATGGACACCGAAGGCGTGCCCGACAAGGGCCGCGCGATACACAACACGCTCACTGTCAACGAGGCGCGCCAGGTGCTGGAAAAGTCGACGCGCAGCAAGACGAAGAAGCTGCCCGAGGACGTCGCCTACTACCTGCCGTGCGCGATCACCGCCTGCACCGGCGGCGTCAAGCGCGCGCACCTGATCAGCCGCCACCGGGACGGCGCGCTGCTGTCCGAGCTGTTCACCCGCGACGGCGTCGGCACGCTGATCACGCCGGCACCGCTGGAGACCCTGCGCACCGCCACCATCGACGACGTCGGCGGCATTCTCGGCCTGATCGAGCCGCTGGAGCGCGATGGCATCCTGGTGCGGCGCTCGCGCGAGCTGCTGGAAATGGAAGTCGAGCGTTTCCTGGTGCTCGAATCCGACGGCATCATCGCCGGCTGCGTCGCGCTGTATCCGTTTCCCGAGGAAAAGGCCGCCGAACTCGCCTGCCTCGCCGTCTCGACGGAATTCCGCGGCCGCGGTTTTGGCGACATGCTGCTGACCGAGGCCGAGAAACGCGGCAGGAAGGCCGGCTTCAAGCAGCTGTTCGTGCTGACCACCCGCACCGAGCAGTGGTTCGAGGAGCGCGGCTTCGTCGACAGCAGCCCCGACCACCTGCCCAAAAGCAAACAGGCGCTCTACAACTACAAGCGGAAATCCAAAGTGCTGCAGAAGTCGCTGTGATACGGTAGACAAGGAACCCCAGTGCGCACGTCTCCTTTCTGGCCAGGCCTGCCCGGCTCTCTTGCACGTTGGCTCACGCCGTCCGCCGGCGTGCTGCTGCTCGTGCTGTGCGGGCTGGTCGCACTGCAATCCGCACACGCGGCCGACAAGCCGCTGGTGCTGGGGGTTTTTCCCAACATGACGGCCAAGCAGATCGTCGAGGCCTACCGCCCCCTCGCCGACAGTCTGGAAAAACACCTGCAGCGTCGCGTCGTCATCTACAGCGCGCGCGATTTCAAGACTTTCGCCGATCGCACCTACCGCGGCGAATACGACATTGTGCTGACCGCGCCACACCTGGCCTTCCTGGCGCGCCAGGAAGCCGGCTACCGACCGCTGCTCAAATATGCCCAGCCGGTGCACGGCCTGCTGGTGGTGCGGCACGACGCGTCGATACGCGACCTGGGCGATCTGCGCAGCCGCACCCTTGCCACAGCCGACCCACTCGCCCTGGTGGGGCTGGCCATCCATGCCCAACTGGCCGAGCACGGACTGCAGCGCGATCGCGATTACCGGACGCTGGGTTTCAGCACCCACCTCAATGCCGCGATGCAGGTCATCAACGGGCGTGCCGATGCCGCGGTGCTGGGGCTGCACCCCTACAACCTGATGCAGCCCGAACTGCGCCGGCAGCTGCGCGTACTCGCCGAGACGCCGCCGCTGTCGAGCCTGATGTTCCTCACTCATCCGCGTTTGCGCGACGCCGAGGCGCAGGCCATCCACACGGGCTTGCTGCGGTTTGCCGCCACGCCCAGGGGGCAAGCCTTCATCCAGCGCGGCGGCTACGGCGGTCTCGTCGACGTCACCGGGCGTGAACTGGAATCCTTCCGCCCCTATGCATTGGAGGCGCAAACGCTGTTGCGCGCAGCCGACCAATGAAGGCGTGGCTGGGCCGCCTGTCGCTACGCTACAAGCTCACCCTCAGCGCGCTCGGCGTGGAAGCGGTGATGCTGAGCCTGCTGATCGTGCATGGCGTGCAGCTCACCACCCAAACTTTGCAGAGCCAGGCCGAGCGGCGCATGCAGGAAATTGCGCGCACACTCGAGGCAGCGCTGCTGGCGCCGCTGGCGCAGCAGGACGACGCCAGCGTGCGCGACCTCATCGAGACCCTGCTGCAGACTGACGGCCTGAAAATGATCGCGGTGCGCGACAGCAACAACCAGATCATTCACCAGACCGGCGTCAGCGGCGACGCACACGATTTTCATCGGCTGCACCCCGTCGAGGCGGCAGGCCAGCGCTACGGCGAAGTGGCCCTGGTGCTGTCGGGCAATTTCATCCAGGAAGCGCGCGCCCATTATCTGCGCAACAGCCTCGTTGTCGCCGCCGTCGCGCTGCTACTGACCGGCGTCCTGCTGGCGCTGTCGACCGGCGGCGTGGTGCGCCGCTTCGTCGCGCTGACGCGCGCCAGCAAGCGCATGGAACAGGGCGACCTCGACGTCAAGCTGGCGGGCGAGGGCGAGGACGAGATCGGCCAGCTGATCGGCACTTTCAACCGCATGGCCGAGTCGGTCCGCTTCAACGTCGAACGCGCGCGCGAGAACGAGGCGCGCTTTCACGCCATCGCCGACTACACCCATGACCTCGAATTCTGGATGTCGCCCGAAGGCCGGCTGCTGTGGGTGAACCCGTCGGTCGAGCGCATGATCGGCCACACCGTCGGCGAATGCATGGGAAAAATGAATTTCCCTGCCGACATCATCCATCCGGACGACCGCACCGCAGCCGAATTCCAGTTGCGCCAGGCCCTGCGCGGCACCTCCGGCCAGGGCTATGCGCTGCGGGTGTGCCGCAAGGATGGCGGACACTTCTGGGCTGCCGTGAACTGGCAGCCGATTCATGACTACAGCGGGGTCTACCAGGGCATCCGTGCCAGCATCCACAGCATCGACGATCTCAAGGCGACCGAGGCCAACCTGCGCCAGGCCATCGCCGAGCTGCGCACAGCCGAAGGCCTGCAGGGCAAATACCTGGAAGAAACCGAGCAGGAACGCGCCCGCCTGGTCTCGCTGCTGTCGGCGATGAACCTCGGCATCCTGTTCGTCGCCGCCGACAACCGCGTGGTCTATCACAACCCGGCCTTCAGCCGCATGTGGATGATCGACGCCGAGGCTACGCTGATCGGCCTGCCGGTCAACGAAGTGCTGGCCCAGTCTGCCTCCAAGCTGTCGCACCCCGACCATTTCTCACGGCACATGCTGTCGGTTCTGGAAACGCACGAGTTGTCGGACAGCTTTGAAATCCAGATGGCCGACGGCCGCGTCATCACCGAGCTCGATTATCCGGTCCGCGATCGCGAAGGCCGCTTCATCGGCCACCTGTGGATTTACGAGGACGTCACCCGCGAGCGCCAGACCGCCGAACAGCTGGTGTACCTGGCCGAGCGCGACGCACTCACCGGGCTCTACAACCGCCACCGTTTCCAGCAGGAACTCGGGCGCGCGATGCTGGAAAGCGACCGTCACCAGACACCGTGCGCGGTGATGTTCTTCGACCTCGACGAATTCAAGGGCATCAACGACACCTACGGCCACCGCGCCGGCGATGCGCTGCTGATCCGGGTGGCCGGCGAAATCAGTGCGCTGGTGCGGCGCAACGAAGTGTTCGCCCGCCTGGGCGGCGATGAATTCGCCATCCTGGTCCCGAACCTGACCGGCAACGAGGCCGAAGTGCTGGCCGAACGGGTGGTGCGTGCAATCGCGCAGATTCCGTTCCGCTTCGAGGGGCAAAACCTGCGCGTCACCACCAGCCTCGGTATTGCCTACTTTCCGGCCCACGCCACCGACGCCGACGACCTGGTGGCACGCGCCGACATCGCCATGTACCAGGCCAAGGATGCTGGCAAGAACACCTGGCGCGTGTTCCGCGCCGACAGCGCGGCCGACAGCGAAATGCGCCACCGCCTGTCCTGGAGCGAGCGCATCAGCAACGCGCTCGACAACGACCTGCTGCTGCTGCACTTCCAGGGCATCTACCGGGCCGACGACGGCGCGCTCTCGCATCTGGAAGCGCTGGTGCGGATGCGCGACGAGCATAGCCCCGACGAGCTGATCATGCCCGCCCACTTCATTCAGCTGGCGGAAAAGAATGGCCGCATCCTCGACATCGATCACTGGGTCCTGCGCGAGGCCTTGCGCCGGCTGGCGGACAACCCGTCGATCCCGCCGGTGGCGGTCAACCTGTCGGGGCGCTCGCTGTCCGAACCCAGCCTGCCGCAGTTCATCGGCGAGGCATTGCGCGAATCCGGGGTTGCGCCCAACCGCCTGATCATCGAAATTACCGAAACCGCCGCGGTGTCGGGCCTGCACGACGCCCAGCGGATGATCGATGCGCTGCGCCAGCTCGGCTGCGGCGTCTGTCTCGACGATTTCGGCGTCGGCTTCGCCTCGTTTGCCTACCTCAAGCATCTGGCCGTCGACACCATCAAGATCGACGGCATTTTCATCCGCGACCTGCCCAACGATCCCGACAACCAGGTGTTCGTGCAGGCCATGGTCAGCGTCGCGCTCGGCCTCGGCAAATCGGTGGTCGCGGAATACGTCGAGGACGGTCCGACGCTCGCGCTGCTGCGCCGGATCGGGGTCGACCTGGTGCAGGGCTACCACCTCGATCATCCGGTCGCCGACCACCCCGCGCTGCGCCCGTAGACCGGGGCAGGCCTGCGGGCAGTGGTAAAATGCGCCGCTTTTGACGCATCCCAGGAATTCCCGTGCTCACCGCTTCCAGCATCACCCTGCAATTCGCCGCCAAACCGCTGTTCGAGAACGTCAACGTCAAGTTCGGCGACGGCAACCGCTATGGCCTGATCGGGGCCAACGGCTGCGGCAAATCGACCTTCATGAAAATCCTGGCCGGCGAACTGGAGCCCACCGCCGGCAACGTCTCGCTCGATCCCGGCGAGCGCATGGCCTGGCTGCGCCAGGACCAGTTCGGCTACGAGGACCAGCGCGTGCTCGACGTGGTGTTGCAGGGCCATGCCGAAATGTGGCGCGTGATGCAGGAAAAGGACGCCATCTACATGAACCCGGAGGCGAGCGAGGACGACTACCTGCACGCCGCCGAGCTGGAAGCCAAGTTCGGCGAGATGGGCGGCTACGACGCCGAGGCGCGCGCCGGTCAACTGCTGCTCGGCGTCGGCATCCCGACCGAGCAGCACAACGGCCCGATGAGCCAGATCGCACCCGGCTTCAAGCTGCGCGTGCTGTTGACGCAGGCGCTGTTCTCCAACCCCGACATCCTGCTGCTCGACGAGCCGACCAACAACCTCGACATCAACACCATCCGCTGGCTAGAGAACGTGCTGAACGAGAGCAACGCCACCATCATCGTCATCTCGCACGACCGCCACTTTCTGAACCAGGTCTGTACCCACATGGCCGACCTCGACTTCGGCACCATCAAGGTCTACCCGGGCAACTACGACGACTACATGCTGGCCTCGACCCAGGCCAAGGAACGCCAGGCGTCGGCGAATGCCAAGGCCAAGGACAAGGTCGCCGAACTGCAGGAATTCGTGCGCCGCTTCTCCGCCAACAAGTCGAAGGCGCGCCAGGCCACCAGCCGCATGAAGATGATCGACAAGATCAAGATCGAGGACTTCAAGCCGAGCTCGCGGCAGAACCCCTACATCCGCTTCGAACCCGAGAAGGCGCTGCACCGTCGCGCGCTTGAAGTTGAAAATTTGAAATTCGGTTATGACGGGGCGCCGCTGTTTACCAACATGGATTTTTCGCTGGAAGCGGGCGAGAAAATGGCCGTCATTGGCGGCAACGGCGTCGGCAAATCGACCCTGATGAAGCTGCTGATGGGCGAGCTGACGCCGCAGTTCGGCGAGGTGAAATGGAGCGAGAACGCCAGCATCGGCTACTTCTCGCAGGACCACGTCAGCGATTTCGACAGCGACCTCAACCTGACCGACTGGATGCACCAGTGGACGCAGCCGGGCGACGACGAGCAGGTGCTGCGCGGCATCCTCGGGCGGCTGCTGTTCTCCGGGGACGACGTCAAGAAATCGGTGCGCGTGCTGTCCGGCGGCGAGAAGGGCCGCATGCTGTACGGCAAGCTGATGCTCGGCCGGCATAACGTGCTGGTGATGGACGAGCCGACCAACCACATGGACATGGAATCGATCGAGTCGCTGAACCTCGCGCTCGACCTGTTCAAGGGCACGCTGATCTTCGTCTCGCACGACCGCCAGTTCGTCTCCAGCCTCGCCACCCGCATCCTCGAAATCACGCCCGAAGGCGTCGAGTTCTACATGGGCGGCTACGACGAGTACCTGCATTCGAAGGGCCTCGAATGAGCGAAGCCGTCGTCATCGGCCTGGGGCAATTGGGCCGCGTGTTCGCCGGCGGCCTGCTGCGTGCAGGCTGCAGCGTGATCCCGGTCAACCGCGGCGACGACATGATGGCGGTGTCAACGGCGCACCCTGCGCCGGCGCTGGTATTGATTGCAGTCGCCGAGAACGACCTGCACACCGTGCTGGCGACCTTGCCCGAAACCTGGAAACCGCGCGCGGCTCTGATCCAGAACGAACTGCTACCGCGCGACTGGCAAAGGCATGGCTATGCCGACCCCACCGTGATCTCGGTGTGGTTCGAAAAGAAAAAAGGCACCGATGCCAGGCCGCTGATCGCCTCGCCGGTGGCGGGCCCCGGCGCCGAATTGCTGTGCCGGGCGCTGACGTCGATCGAGCTGCCTTGCCGCGAAGTGGCGCCGGGTGGCGAACTGCTGTTCGAACTGGTCAGGAAGAACGTCTACATCCTCACCACCAATATCGCCGGGCTCAAAACCGGCGGCACGGTGTCGCAGCTGTGGGCGCAGCACGAAGCGTTCGCGCGCCAGGTGGCGAACGAGGTGATGGATATTCAAGACGCGCTGACCGGCGTTGCGCATGATCGCGACAAGCTCATCGCCGGCATGCTCGAAGCCTTCGACGGCGATCCCGATCACGGCTGCACCGGCCGCTCGGCGCCGGCGCGACTGGCGCGCGCGCTCACGCATGCCGACGCCTTCGGCCTGGCCGTGCCGACGCTGCGGGCGCTGGCCGGCTGAGCACCGACTGCGCTAGATCGTACGTCCCGTAGGCGGTTTCGCGTCGCCGCCATAGATCCCCGAGCGATCGAACGGCAGCCAGCGTGACGACTGGTCGGTCTTGATGCGGCCCCGGATCCGGTAGGGCACGCCCTGCTTCAGCGTATCGGGGGTCAGCGTCCGCAACTGCTCGATCAGGTTTTTCGATTGCATGATCGCGTCGATCTGCAGCACCGCGCTGGATGCCGCCGGGATTTTTGTGGCGGCGCGTGACAGGCTTTTGGCAAACGCGCGTCCGTTCACCTCCAGGTCGAACTCCAGCGCTTCGATGGTCAGATCGAAATCGTTCGGGTTGGCCACCCGCAAGCCCACGTCGAAGTGCTGCTCGAGCACGCCGAATTGCCGGAGGTCGACCGTGGCGACGCTGACCCGCGGCGCCAGCATATTCAGCGGCAGGCCGGAACAGGCGGCAAGACTGAACAGGACCAGCAGTAGCCACATACGACGCATGGCAAACCCTATCGAAGTTCGGCCAGCAGCTGCAGGCTCATGCGATGCGCCTGCGCTGCGTAGCTGCCGCCAAACAAATTGGCGTGGTTGAGAATGTGGTACAGATTGTAGAGCGTGCGGCGCGTAGCATAGCCCGCGTCGAGCGGCCAGGCCTCACGGTAGGCGGCGTAGAAAGCGGGCGCAAAACCGCCGAACAGCTCGCTCATCGCGAGGTCGCATTCGCGGTCACCGTAATACGTCGCGGGATCGAAGATCACCGGCGTTCCATCCGCCAGAAAGCCGTGGTTGCCGCCCCACAGATCGCCGTGCAGCAGCGCGGGCTGCGGCCGGTAGCCGATGAAAAATTCACCCAGCCGCGCCATCAGCGTTTCCCCATCGCGCTGCAGGGCGCCGCCGTACCCGTTCCGCGCGGCCCGTTCCAGCTGAAAGCCCAGCCGGCGCTCGCGCCAGAATTCCACCCAGTCGTCCATCCAGGCATTCGGCTGCGGCGTGGCGCCGATCCAGTTGTCGTGCGGCCCGCCGAATTGGGCGGCACGGACGCGGTGCTGCTGCGCCAACTGCCGGCCGAGCAGCGCCGCATCCCCGCGGCCGTCGAGCGGCAGGTATTCGAGCACAAGGTAGGCGCTGCCCTCCGCGACGCCCTGACAAACCACCTGAGGGACCCGCACCGCCCTGGCCGCCGCCAGATCGACCAGTCCGGCGGCCTCCGCCTCGAACATGGCGAGTGGTGCAGCAGTACCCGCAAGGGGTACGCCGCCAGACGCTCGCCCTGCGGGCGGTCTTGGCGCAGGCTGGGTTTTGACGAAATATGCGCGCACACCATCGCCGAGGGTGAACGCGTCGCTGATGTCGCCGCCGTGCATCGCGCGCGTGGTCTGAGGCACAAACGCCTCGCCGGTGGCGCGGCCGATAGCAGCAGCGAGTTCCTGTTCAAACGCATTCATGCGTCGATCAGAGGCTGGATGTTCACGGCGAGCGCGGCGTGAGCAGTGCGCAGCGCAGCCTCGGCTTGTACAGACGTTGCGGCGCGGCTGAAGAGGAAGCCGAGGTAGCCCGCGCCTTCCGGCGGCGGCGCGACCAGCTGGCCGGTCGGCGCCGTGATCTCGATGCCGCTGATGTGCGGCACCGCGCGCGCGGCAGCGAGGCCGTCGACGCCGCGCAGGATTCCGCTGGCCGGAATCGGAATCATCATCACGCCGGCAGCAACGCCGTTCGCCTGCATCGACAGCGGCAGACCAATGGCGTGACGCAGTACGATCTCCGCGGAGCCCATGCCAAGCGTGGCATCCAGCACCCGGCCGCACAGGCCGCCGATGCCGCGCGGCGCGATTTCGAGCAGCCACACGCCGGCGTCGTTGATGCGCGCCTCGGCATGCACCGCACCTTCCGTCACACCCGCCGCGATGCAGGCACGCGCGACCGCGTCGGCGAATTCGCGCTGCGTCGCCTGCGGCAGGCGCGAAGGCGTGATGAACAGCGTTTCCTCGAAATAGGGTCCGTCGAGCGGATCGGGTTTGTCGAATACGGCGAGTATCTGCAAGGCGCCGCCTCGCAGCACGCCGTCGAGCGCGACCTCGACGCCGGGAATGAAAGCCTCGATCATCAAATCCTCCCGCTCGCGCTGGGCGCGGTCCCGGATGCGCCGCACCTGCTTCAGCGCACGTGCAAGCTGCTCGGCATCGTCGGCGCGGATCACGCCACGGCTGGCATTCAGGCGGCGGGCTTTCACCACCAGCGGGAAACCCGGCGCCGCAGCCGTGTTCACCCCGGTATCGCCGATTTCGGCAAAGACAGGGTGCGGCAAGCCGATCGCCTGCTGCAGTTGGCGGAAGCGCAGCTTGTCGGTCAGCGTCGCCACCGCCTCGGGCGGATTGCCCGGCAAGTTGAGCGCCACGCGCAGCTGTGCCGCCAGTGCCTGCCCGTGGTCATCCACCGCCAGCACCGCATCGACCGGCTGCGTGAGCGCGACCAGCACCTGGGGCAAGGCGGCCGCAGGCTGGTCGAACGGCACGCTCATCAAGGGTGGCAGGCCCCAGCCGGGTGCGAGCCGGTGGCAGTAGTCGGCGCAGGCGACGAGCTCAATGCCGAGCCGCGCGGCGGCGGCAATGAAATCCGGGTTGGCGTAGCCCGCGGCGGGAAGCAGCAATAGCAGGCGTGGCATCGCGTTTAAAAACTGGCGAGCTGGGTTTCGGTCGGCTCGGCGCAGCAGTACCATGGCTCCGAGTGATGCGGGATGGCGGCGCCGAACTGCGCCGGATCGAGCGGCGGCGCCGTCTCACCCAGCGCGGCATGGGTACGCGCCCAGATGCCGGCGAACACGTCGGCACGCGGCAGGTTCTGTTTCTCGGCGTCCATCACCCACGCCATTATCTCGCTTTGCAGTGCGTCGACGCGCGGATCGTCGGCCTGCCACGGATAGCCCAGCATGGCGTGATCGAACGCACCGACGCGCGCGGCGAAATCCGGCAGCTGCATCAGGTAGGAGCCCTGCGGGACCAGCAGGCGGATCGCCAGCTGCACCGGCGGCACCGCCTCGACGAGGTGCAATCTCAACAGCGTGGCGAGCAGTTCGCGATAGCCCGCCAGCGTTGTCCACGGCGTGAACGGCACGAAGGTCGGCGCAAGTGCAATACCGAGCGCGCGGCAATGCGCCAGGGCCGCCTCGAAGTCGGCGCGCGTATGGCCCTTGGCGAGCTTATCGAGGATCGCGTCGTCGACCGATTCAACCGCGGTGATGATGAACAGCAGCCCGCATTGCTTGAATCGCGGCAACAGTTCAGCATGATTCAGCAGATGTTCGACCTTGATCGTCGCATCCCAGGTCAGCTCGGGAAAACGCGCGTGCAGCGCCTCGGCAATTTTCAGCGCGTGGGTCGGGCCGTTGAGAAAATCAGGGTCGCCGAAGCTGATGTGTTGCGCGCCGACAGCCACTTGCTGTGCGATATCGGCGATCACCGTCTCAACCGGGACGACGCGGAATTTGCCCTCATACACCGGCACCACCGGACAGTGGCGGCACAGGTGCTTGCAGCCGCGGCTGGCTTCGGCGAAGCCGGTGGTTTTCTCCGTGCCATCGGCAAGGATCAGTCTGGCATAGCGCGTCAGTTCGGGTAGCGCGCTGCGGTCGGGCAGCAGGAAGCCGATTTTTTCGCGGCGCACCACGGTGGCGGCCGGCGCGACCCCGGTCTGCACCCAGGCCAGCAGGTCGGGTTCGGATTCGCCGCCGAAGATCGCTTCCACCCCCAGTGTTCTCAGCCAGTCCGCGTTGACCGGCGCATACAGGCCGAACGCCGCGATGCGCGCGTGCGGTGCCAGCGCACGGATTTTCGGCAACGCTGCAGCGGCGATTCGCGTGGCGGTATGCATGCCCAGGTAGATCGCGACGTAGTCGGCGTCGACGAACGTGGCCGGGTCGAGTTTTTGCTGCGACAGGTCAACGCACGCGACGCGAATATCGGCCCGCCCGAACCATGCGGCCGGCTGCGCCAGATTGAACGGTTGGCGGCCGAGCTCGTAGGGGCTCACCAAAACAATACGCGCCCCGGAGGGCGCGCATGTTTGTGCCGTGCAGGCCGTCATGGCTAGGCGCTCACTTGGCTTTCGGGCGGTGCTCGAACATCTTGGCGATACCGGGATCGCGCGAGGCGCCGGCCGCTTCCATGCGCTTCAGGTATTCGTCCCACAGCGCAGTCTGGTTGACGCCAAGGTCGTAGAGGTATTCCCAGGAATAGATGCCGGTGTCGTGGCCGTCGGAGAAAAAGAAATTGATGCCATACAGGCCGACCGGCTCGGCGGCATTGATCAGCACATCGCGCTTGCCGACCTGCAGCACTTCCTGCCCGGGACCATGGCCGCGCACTTCGGCGGACGGCGAATAGACGCGCAGGAACTCGAACGGCATCTCGAAGCGCGCACCGTCGGAAAACGCGATTTCCAGCTTGTGCGAAGCCTGATGCAGCTTGATGTCGGTGGGGGTGGGTATCGCCATGGTTGAAACACTCGAATTGAACGCCAGCGCACAGTTTAAACCCGCGGTGCAGGGATTAAACCCCTGCGGGACCAGGGCTGGCGCAGGACAGGAACGATGAAATTTGGCGCGCCCGGCGCGATTCGAACGCACGACCCCTGCCTTCGGAGGGCAGTACTCTATCCAGCTGAGCTACGGGCGCCTGGAGCTCGGTGCTCCCGGGACCGCGAAGCATAGCCGGTTTGCCGCGAGGCGTCCATCCACACGACCGCCCCGCCGCCCTTTCCTGCGGGGGCGGCTTTCCTTATAATTCCGGCTTTTGACGCAACTCCCCTAAGGATATTTTCCATGGCCGATTCGCACGCCAAGATGACCCAAGCCACCCCGCAGGAAGTCATCATTTCCGTTATCGCCGGACTGCTCGCGCCGTTGCTGGCCATTTTCCTGATCATCCAGCTGGTACTCGGCATTCAGGAAGACCACAAGCCCGACACCACCAGCGAAGCCGCCCAGAAGGCCACGCTCAAGCGCATTCAGCCGGTCGCCAAGCTGGTCGCGCTCGACGCCAACGCGCCGCGCGTCGAAAAATCCGGCCAGGAAGTCTATGACGCCGTGTGCGCCTCGTGCCATAGCTCGGGTGCGCTGGGCGCGCCCAAGTTCGATGCCCGTGGCGACTGGGCCGGCCGTCTCGGCCAGGGTTACGACACCCTGGTGAAGCATGCGATCGAAGGCCTGCGCCAGATGCCCGCGCGCGGTGGCGACAGCGATTTGTCGGATATTGAAATGGCACGCGCCGTGGCCTACCTGGCCAACTCGGCGGGTGCCAACTTCAAGGCGCCGGAGCCGGCAGCGGCCCCTGCAGCGGCAGCGCCCGCTGCGCCGGCGGCCCCCGCCCCCGCGGCTGCCGACCCGAAGCCCTAAGCTTCGCCGCACGACACACCCCAACCTCCACGCAAGGGAAGACGCATGAACCACGCCACCACGCTACTGATTGTCGTCTCGGCCGTATCGCTGCTTGCCTGTGGACCGTCCGACACGGCAGCGCCACCTGCTGCAGAGTCAACCGTGGCCGATGGCGCGAAGACCACGCCGGAACTGGCGCCGCCCGTGCTCGAGGCACCCACTGTCGAGCCGTTCGCCGCCGAGCCGAGCGTGGCCGCCGACGCTGCCGAAGCCGAAGTTGCACCGCAAACGCCGCCTGCACCCGTCGCCGTGGCGCCCAGCACCCCCGATCCGGTCCAATCCAAGCCGGCCGCACCTGCACCTGAGCCCGCAGCGAAGGCGGCCAGCGCACCTGCGGCCGATCTCGCACACGGCCAACAGATCTACCGCCAGGCCTGCGCGTTCTGTCATGACAAAGGGGTGGCGGGTGCGCCGAAAATCGGCGACGCCACCAGCTGGGGGCCGCGGCTGGCACAGGGCATGGACGCGCTCTACACTGCCAGTCTGCGCGGCAAAGGCGCCATGCCGGCCAAGGGCGGCAACCCCGCGTTGTCGGATGGCGATGTCAAGGCCGCAGTCGACTATATGGTCGCGCAGTCGCGTTAAGGTCCAACATGTCGCTCGTCTGCCCACAATGCGGGAGCGACAAGATTCGCAGCGGCACGCTGCATGCACACAACGGCGTGCGCCGCATCCTGCTTCAGACACCCTTGCGCTGCCGTTCCTGCAACCATCGCTTCTGGGTGTTCAATCCCATCAAGCCGCTGCTGCTGCTGACGAGTGTCGCGGTGCTGGTCGGCTTCACCGCCTGGCTGGCCAGCGACCGCCACGCCGCCCACCCGACCGCAACCCTGCCTGATCATCTTCCGCACACCCGTGCCGAGCAGGGGGACCCGGAAGCGCAGTTGCAGATGGGCATGCGCTACGCCGAAGGCGACGGGGTGATCCAGAACGAGACGGAAGCGGCCCGCTGGCTTGCGATGGCGGCCAAACAGGGGCTGGCCGAAGCGGAATACCAGTATGGGCTCGCCCTGCTGCGCGGGCGTGGCGTGGTGCAGGACTACAAGGCGGCGTTCAGCTGGATCGAAAAGCCTGCGTTGCGCGGCTATGCGCGCGCGCAATACAGCCTGGGCGAACTCTATCGCTATGGCACCGGCACGGCGATGGATAAGGCACGCGCCTACCTGTGGTTCAACCTCGCCGCCGCGCAGGGCGTGGATGCCGCCGCCAAGGCCCGCGACAGCCTGGTGTGGCAGCTGAAGCCCGAACAGATCGCGGCGATGCAGGAAGAGGCGAGGAAAATGAGCCTCGGCACGTCTGCACCTGCTGCGCCCGCGGCCGACCCAGCCACGCCCTGATTTTTTCGCCGCTCAAGGATGCGCGTGCGCGCCATCCGCATCAACATCCAGCGGCCATAGCCGATGCGCATCCAGCTTCAGTCGGGCATCCGCAGCCAGTGCGGCCGTTTGTGCCTGCTGCGCCTGCAGGCGGCCCTCCAGCGCCAGGCGGCGATTGAGCAGCACCTGATCGAGACTGCCCTCGCCCAGGCTGTAGGCACGCACAGCCAGGCGTGCCGCTTCTTCCAGCGACTGTACGGCATGCTCGGCCTGCTGCCAGTTGGCGACCTGCGCCGTCGCCGTTTCGAAATCGGCGCGCGCCTCCTGACGCAGCCGCTGTTCCAGCCGCATCGCGGCATCCTGCGCCGTGGCGCTCAACTGTTGGGCCGCCTGCTGGTTGTAACGCCGCGCCGCGCCCGGCAGGGTCAGGCCGACGTTGAGGCCCAGCACATGCTCGTCGCCCCCCGCCTCGTTCTTGTAGAACACGCCCACACTGGGGTCGGCGTTGCGCCGCTTTGCCAGCTGCCGCGCTTCGGCCTGCAGCACGTCGGCCTGACGGCGCGCGCGTACCAACTCGTGGTTGTGTTCCAGCACGGCGTCGACATAGGCATCCGCCGATCCAGCGGGCGGCACCGGCTGCGGCAGTGCTCGATCCGGCGGCAAAGGTAGCGCGGGAAACTGCGCCAGCAGGCGGCTCTGCGCCTGCTGCATACGCAGGCCGGACTGTTGCTGCTGCAGGCGGATTTGGGCCAGCGCGGCTTCGGCATTGACGCGCTCGGCGCGCGGCGCCTCGCCGAGCCGGATCCGCGCATTCACCGCATCAAGCTGCCGTTCGGCCAGCTGCAGTTGCGCCTGCCACAGTTGCAGCTGACTGGCTTCGTTCAGCCAGTCGAACCACAGGGTCAGCAGGTGTCGCCCGCTTTCGTGCAAGGCTTCGCCGAGATTCGCCTCGGCATGCGCCGTCAGCGCGCTGGCGAGTGTGCGATCGGCTGCGGCAATCGCCGGCAGCCGCAGCGGGCGCGACAGCGCCACGCCCCACTCGGCCTGCGATTCGCGCGCGGGGGTCTGGATCCGGCGCTGCGCGACATCCGCACTCACCGCCCATTCCGCATGGCCTTGCTCCAGGCCCTGGCTTTTCAGCGTTTGCGCAGCGAACTCGCCGCGCGCCTGGGCCACCGTGGGCGACGCCCATAGCGCGGCTTCGGCGGCTGCGGGATCGGGTAAATAATCGGCGTGCACCGGAGCGGCAAATGCCAGCGCCAGTGCGAAGGCCAGGCTGTGAACGGCATTCATGCACGTTCTCCTTTCAGGATGAATTGGCGATACAGCAGCGGCAGCACCACCAGCGTCAGCAGGGTGGCGCTGACCAGGCCGCCGATGACGACGATGGCGAGCGGGCGCTGGATCTCGGAGCCGGGGCCGCTGGCGAACAAGAGCGGCACCAGGCCGAAGGCGGCGATGCTCGCCGTCATCAGTACCGGGCGCAGGCGGCGCAGCGAGCCCTCTCGCACGACGGCGTCGCCCCGCAGACCCTGATTGCGCAGCTGGTTGAAATGGCTGACCAGCACCACGCCGTTCAGCACCGCGATGCCCAACAGCGCGATGAAGCCGACCGACGCCGGCACCGACAGGTACTCGCCCGACACCGCCAGCGCGAAAATGCCGCCGATCAGCGCCAGCGGTACGTTCATCATCACCAGCAACGCCTGGCGCGCATCGCCGAAGGTGACGTAGAGCAGAAAGCCGATCAGCAGCAGCGCCACCGGCACCACGATCATCAGGCGTTGCGCGGCGCGCTGCTGGTTCTCGAACTGGCCGCCCCAGGCGACGCTGTAACCGGGCGGCAGCTTGACCTGCGCGGCCACCGCAGCCTGCGCGTCGGTGACGAAGCTCACCAGGTCGCGCCCGGCGACGTTGCTCTGCACCACGGTGAAGCGCGCGGCGTTCTCGCGCTTCACCGCGACCGGGCCGTTGGTGCGCTTGAGCTGCGCCACCTGGTCGAGGCTGATTTCGCGGCCGTCCGCCAGCGTCAGCCGGATCGCCTGCAGCGCGTCCGGCGACTCGCGCAGGCCTTGCGGCCCGCGCAGCTGCAGCGGAACCCGCCGCCCCTGCTGCTGGATCGTGCCGATGATCTCGCCCTCCAGTTGCGTGCGCAGCAGCAGAGCGATGTCGTCGGCACTGAGGCCAAAGCGGCCGGCGGCATCGCGATCGATCTCCGCCTGCAGATATTGCACGCCCTCGTTCTGCTGGGTGTAGACATCCGACGCGCCGGGGATCGTCTCGACCACGCTGAAGATCTCGCCGGCCAGTCGGTTGAGCGTGGCGAGATCGGGGCCGAATATCTTGATCGCGACGTCGCCGCGCGAACCGGTCAGCATTTCCGACACCCGCATGTCGATCGGCTGGGTGAAGTTGTAGGCGATGCCCGGGAAGCCGTCGACCACCGCGCGGATTTCATCCGTCAGCCATTCCTTGTCCGGGCGGCGCCATTCGGCCATGGGTTTGAGCACCAGGAAGGAATCGGTGTCGTTGAGGCTCATCGGATCGAGCCCCAGTTCGTCGGCGCCTGCGCGCGCGACGATGCGGCGGATTTCCGGCACGTTCTTCAGCAGCGCCTGCTGCACCCGCAAGTCTTGCGCAACAGATTCCTCCAGGCTGATCGACGGCAGCTTTTCCAGCTGCACCAGGATGTCGCCCTCGTCCATCACCGGCATGAAGGTCTTGCCGATCAGGGGGTAGACCCCAACCGCCGCCAACATCAGCACGCCAGCGGTGGCGTACACGAGTTTCGGGCGTGCCAGCGCGCGCCCGAGCAGCGGCGTGTAGAGGCCTTGCGCCTTGCGCAACAACCACGGGTCGGTATGCGCGCCCTGCTTCAGCAGCATCGAAGCCAGCACCGGAATCACCGTGAGCGCGAGCAGCAGAGAGGCCGCCAGGGCGAACACGATGGTCAGCGCAACCGGCGCGAATAGTTTTCCTTCGAGCCCTTCCAGCGTCAGCAGTGGCAGGAACACGATGGCGATGATGGCGATGCCGGACGTCACCGGACTGGCGACTTCCTGCGTCGCCCACAGCACGCGTTGCAGCGGCGCTTCGCTGGTGTTCTCCGGGTCGTGCGCCAGATGCGCGACAACG
>Ga0180009_10000724_pt1 | contig 43371 bp, 46 predicted proteins | sample OS_PC_MetaG_FD_123537 | JGI IMG/M metagenome (GOLD analysis project Ga0180009, IMG submission 123537) | Groundwater microbial communities from the Aspo Hard Rock Laboratory (HRL) deep subsurface site, Sweden - OS_PC_MetaG | ecosystem: Environmental > Aquatic > Deep subsurface > Groundwater...
AGGGATTTAAAAGTTAGTTTTAAATAGGTTCTGTCGGATGGATGCTGCCATGGTCTTGCTTGTTGATGTGCATGCGCATCTTGACCTGTTCAAGGATGACTTAGACGGAGTCATAGCAAGGGCAAAGGCTGCGGGAGTGAAAGTGATAATAGCCAACGGCGTGGATTCCCAGACAAACAGGGTTGTCCTCGACCTTGCGAAGAAGTATGACATAGTAAAGCCTGCCCTTGGTATCTATCCTCCTGACGCGTTGCAGCAAGAGGTGGATGTCGGCGACTATCCTATCCAGTTGAAGCCTTACGACGTTGATGAGGAGCTTGCTTTCATAGAAAAATCCGAGCCCGTTGCCCTCGGCGAGGTCGGCTTGGACTACAAGACTGGCAAAGACATTGCAGGGCAGAAGGAATTGTTCCAGAAGTTCATCGACCTCTCGAAGAAGCTGGACATACCGCTAATCGTCCATTCAAGGAAGGCGGAGCAGGTTGTCATAGATATGCTCGACGCATCAGGCGCAAAGAAAGTCGTGCTTCATTGTTTCTCTGGAAAGAAGTCATTGATAAAGCGCGCTGCAGGCAAGGGCTGGAGTTTCTCCATCCCGACGAATGTTGTTAGGAGCGAGCATTTCCAGAACATGATAAACATGGTCCACATCTCCCAGCTTCTTACAGAGACTGACGCTCCTCTCCTCTCTCCGTTCCCTGGCCAGCGCAACGAGCCTGCATTCGTCCTTGAGTCGCTGAAGAAGATAGCTGAGCTCAAGGGCCTGACTGTCGAGGACGCTGCCAATGCGGTGTTCCAGAATTATCAGAATTTGTTCCTCTAGTTTTCCGCCACGTTCCATATGCTATAGAAGAAGGTGGTGACTGATTGCGCTATTTCTGGGTTTTTTATCGACAGGCATCCAGCCTCTTTTCCGTGCGTGAGTATTAGTACTCTGTTTCCCATTACATCTATCGCAGAAGGGGTTATTCCCTTTATCGCTCTTACTTCTGTCAGTTTCATCTTTTTGAACATCTTGTAGTAGTCTGTGTCCTTGTCTGAGAATATCATCCTGCAGGGTATTTTTTTCTTAACTCTTTCTTTGTGCCATTTTTGCCAAACGATGTTGTACTGTTTCTCTTTTCGTGAGATTATGCCCATAGCAAGGACTTCATCTTGTGTGGTCAGTTCTTGTAGTGCTTCAAATATGGCCGTCTGGAATCCCTTGAAGCCTTTAAACAATGTTGTCTCGCATTTCTTCTCACTTGCTTTTTCGATAGCGAGTAGGAAAGGCAATTCTTTCAACAGCTCGTTCTCCTTGTCCTTCAGTTCCTTTTCTTTTTCATGCATATAATCAAGGATCCTGTTTGGTGATGTGGCGATGAAGTGTTTAGTTTTCTCTTTTATGATGTAGCTTACGAGCCCTTTGGATATGAGCTTGTTCAGTATCTCGTATATCTTCCCGCTTGATATTTGGGCCTCTTCTATAATCTTGCCTGTCGTGGTCTCCCCTAATTTCAGGAGTGTCAGATAGACCGTTATTTCGCCTTTTGTGAGGCCGATCTCTTCAAGGAGTTTCTCATTCATACCGTTTGAGAGAGTGTTTCCGGTATTTAAGTTTTTCTAAGTTACACCTCACTCGGTGGGAGATAACATTAAAATACGTTTACTATTTTTTGTCACTACAAAGTTAACAAATGGAGGGTGTTGTGAAATGAAACATAGAAATGCTGTATTGGTCGGTTTGATACTTTGTCTGATATTGGTCATTTCCATTGGTCTTTGGAAATTAGTGCCTGAATCAACCTCTGATAGTATAATATCGGGCAAAGCAACGCATAGAGAATATTCCGAAAGAACTGTTAAGATTGGGTATTTGCCTATTCTTGCAAGTCTGCCACTCTATGTTGCACAAGAAAATGGTTATTTTGATGAACAAGGGATTCGGGTAGAACCGGTCATATTACAATCAAGTAATCAATTAGTGGATGCATTAGTGAGGGGAGATATAGATATCGTTGTTGAGTCCTCAGCAGTTCCCGTGCTTATTGTAGAAACCATTGATCCTGGAAAAATAAAGGTCTTTTCTGCAAGTGACATAACACCTGAGACACCATTTGATTCGCTTATCATACCTAAAGGTTCTCAGTTAAGTAGCTTATATGATCTGGAAGGTAAAAAAATTGGAGTATTTCCTGGAAGCACCGCAACAAACCTGCTGAAGAGTTTCTTGAAAGACAAAGGTGTTGATGTTACAGAAATTGAATTTATCCAAATCGTTCCACCAACCCAACTTCCTGCTTTATATGCAGGAACAATCGATGTCTTGCATTCCTACGAACCGACCACAACTATTGCGCTTGAGAGTGGCAACGCAAAAAAGCTCTATGGGTCGGTTTATGCTGAACAATTGAACCACAACCCACAGGGAGTTGCTTTGATTTCAAGCAAGTTTATTGCAGAAAATCCGACACTTGCCAATAAAGTTGTAACATCATTTGACAAAGCTTCAGATTTCATAGAGCAAAATGAAGGTAAAGCCAGACTGATAATCCCTAAGTATGTCAAACTTGACCAAAATGTTGCTGACAAATCTGTTCTGCTGTACATGAGCCGCTCAGACAATATCAATAAGGTTGCCATGAAGAAGTATGTAGACATGCTCTATGACGTGGGAGAACTGAAAACAAGAGTTAGCACATCTGCTTTGTACTATGTACCTTAAGAGGGAACCCCATGTCTGCAATAGAGCTGAGAAAAGTATGTAAGAAGTTTGAGCAGGCCAATAAACAACTGCGCAATCTGCGGGTTTTGGACAACATCTCTTTGAAGGCAAAGAAAGGAGAGTTCATTGCAGTCTTCGGCCCGAACGGTTGCGGTAAAACAACTCTCCTGAACATCATTGCTGGGATTGAAAAATCATCGTCAGGAAGCGTGCGGATTGATGGGAAGTGCCCGGCATTGGCAAAAGTGGGTTTTGTATTCCAGAACTATAATGAGAGCATGTTGCCCTGGAGAACCGCCCTTGGAAATATTGAACTCGCTATGGAAGGACAAAAGATCAGTAAAAAAGATAGGATGCGGATTGCTGAGCATTATTTGAAGAAAGTAGGTTTATCACGTCATAAAAACAAGTATTTCTATGAACTTTCAGGAGGAATGAAGCAATTAATTGCTATATGCAGGGCGTTCGCGTACGATCCTGATATCCTGCTGATGGATGAGCCTTTTAGCTCGTTAGATTATTCTACGACGAGAAAAATGGAGCTCGAACTGCTGAATGTTTGGAGAGAAACAGCCAAAACCACCATATTTGTCAGTCATGATATTGATGAAGCGGTTTTTCTTGCAGACAAGGTCATAGTGTTCTCAAAACGTCCTGCAAGAGTGAAAGGTATTATTGAGATTGACTTACCGAGACCAAGAAAGTTAGAAATGTTATCAAGCAAGGCATTCATCAGAATAAGGAATAAAATGTTAAGGTTATCCGAATATGAAACATAAAAGACCATATTATTTTATCGCACCTTTGATGATTCTTATAGCTTGGTCGATCACTGCTAACTTGGGAATAATCAGCCCGCTCTTTTTGCCGCCACCACAAACAGTAGTATTGGAACTCACACATTTATTTGTGAGCACTCAAATCATTCCAGATATTGCTTTTACATTATACAGGACAATTATCGGTTTCCTGATAGCAGGCATTATCGGAATACCTATCGGACTTTTAATGGGGTACTCTGACAAGATTTACCATTCTCTTGAATTTATTGTTGAGTTTTTCAGGAGCATACCCGCGACTGCTCTTTTTCCGTTGTTCTTATTGTTTTTCGGTATTGGAGATCAATCAAAAATAGCGATAACTTCCTGGGCAGCTTGCCTAGTGCTGATTATTCATTCAATGTATGGTGTTCGACTCGGTAAGGAATTAAGGATGAAATCTGCAAATACACTTCGGGTGAAAGGATTCGCTCTATTTCAGAAAGTGATATTTCCAGAAGCTTTACCGCAAATCTTTGGCGGCATGAGAATAGCAATATCCTTATCGCTTATTATCGTTGTTGTTACCGAGATGTTTATTGGTACAAGTTTCGGTCTTGGACACAGGATACTTGATGCTCAACTTGTCTACAATTTAGCTGAAATGTATGCTACGATTATCACAACAGGTGCAATAGGTTTTCTGATAAATAAGAGCATAATCCGTGTAGAAACCGGGGTTGTTCACTGGAATGGAAAATGACATCAATATTGAATATAAGGGTCATAAAAATGTCTCGACTCATCGATTTGGAACGCGAATTTTTCAAAGCAGCTAAGGATCTCGAGAAGAAATCTCAAGTCAAGCAGGAGTTTTTGGTCAGGGTCAATAAAATATCAGAAGACTGGATTAACGACGAGCTCAGATGGGATATTGCCGGCCTGAAGGATTAGGGTTTTGCTGTTTTCCAAATCTCCTTGAAGAAATCCCTGTATCTGTCAGCATTGTTTTTTGATTTTATCACAAATGCTGTTGGTTCACCCTGCCAGACGACAGTCATGACGCAATCTTCATAAATAAATATGCCTGTTGGTAAGTTTTGCTTTGAGTATCTTATTATCATTCCTTTATACTTATGGTATTTTGAGAATATTTCCCTTATCTTTTCGTTGGCAATCAAATTGACTTTGATTTTTTTCTCTATCCTCTTTTTGTGGTAATCCCTGAAAAACCGCCGTAAATCCTCTCTCCCTAACTCCTCTCCTAATGTGAAAACATAATATTCTTGTCCTTGAGGGATGGTATTAAGGATGTTGTTAAATGCGGCTTTAACCCCATCTATGCTTTCATAAATGGTCGCCTCTTGCTTTTCTTTGGCAAGTTTCCTTTTGCGTTCAATCTCAGGGATTAATTTTTCTATCTCCCCTTTCTGTTGAGCTATGAGCTTCTCCTTATTATTCAAGAACTCTATGAGGTTCTTAGGATCGGAAGCTTGGAAATACTTTACATTATTCTTTATGACATAAGAGACCAAACCCCTTCTGATTAGCTTGTCAATGGTAGGATATACTTTAGAGTTCGGGATGCCTGATTTCTTGACAATTGGGGTCGCAGTCGATTGCTCGAGCTCCAGCAAAGTGAAGTAAATCTTGATTTCATTCTTGCTTAGCCCGATTTGCTCTAAGATCTCTGTATTCATACAGTATACGTCATCAAGAGCAAGTATATAAAGTTTTTGTTATTATCACCACCTAAGGGGGTGGGAATATTTATATGATTGGTGTCAGTACCATCGTTAAGAAGTGATTTGGTGGTGGTGAAAGAATGAGACGAAACATACTATTGCTTGTAACTCTTTTGCTGGTTGTCTTTATGCTAGTTGGGTGTGCGAACAATGAAACAGCCACTGGTAAAGCAATCCAAGATGCAAAAGACAAAGTTTCGGTGAGGCTGCCAATCCCGGTTATTGAAGCTGGACAAACGCCTTTTTATGTTGCAGAAGATAAAGGGTTTTATGATGCAGAGAACCTGGATGTCGAGTTCAATCTAGGATCCCCTGAGACTAATCCAGTCAAGATGGTTGCTTCTGGAGCAGACCAGTTCGGCATCTTAGGCGGCCCAGATACCTTGCTGGTAGCAAGGTCAAAAGGCCAGCCATTGGTCGCCATTGCTGTTATCCATAGAAACTCAGACTTCCCGGTCATCTTAACCCTAAAAGATTCAGGTTTGACAAAATTGGAGGACTTGAACGGCAAAAAAGTCGGTTTCTTCTACGGCCACATATCCACAGACGTTCTCAGAAACCTGTTCAGGAAACAAGGGGTCAAAGTTGAAGAAGTTGATGTTGGTTTTAATTATAACCCATTAATCGCCAAGCAAGTAGATGCTGAATGGGCATTCAGAGTCACCGCAGGCCTAGACCTCCCTGAAAAAGGAATAGAAGTGAATACCATCTCACCCAAAGATTACGGGATCAACACGCACGGCTACACTATTTTCACAACAGAAGAGACGATTAAGGAGAACCCTGAGCTGGTTAAACGGTTCTTGAAAGCGACAATCAAAGGCATCATAAGCACAGTCAAAAGCCCCGAGGATGCTGTAGGGTCTTTAGTAACCAGAAGCGACAAAATCAACAAGGATTTGGAGTACAAAAGGTTATTGATGTATAACGAAGTGACTAGCGCCTCAAAAGACTTCCCTCCAGGCTACATGGACGAGAATATGTTCAAAGAAACCTATGACAGATTAGCTGATGAAGGAGTATTGGCGAATGAATTTGATGTGAAGGAGGCATTTACAATACGATTTCTAGACGAAATTTACTCTTAATTTTTTTATCTCTTTTTTTATGAGGCAGACATGATGATTGAGATTAAGAACCTAAGGAAAGAATGGAAGAAAGGAGACGTAACACTTGCAGCCATAGATGACATTAACCTGACAATCAAGAAAGGTGAAATAGTAACGATTATTGGCCCGAGCGGCTGCGGCAAAACAACCCTCCTGAAATTAATAGCCCGCCTCCTGACGCCCACAAGCGGCTCTGTCTCAATAGGAGGCGACTCAAATAAGCGCAGATCAGTAAAAAAGCTGAGCATCGTCTTCCAGAATCCGGTGTTATTGCCCTGGAGAGACGTTAAGGATAATGTAAGACTTCCAAATGAATTAAACAACGCTGAACAGAATAATAATGTTCAACACAGGATTAACCTGGTTGGGTTAAAAGGCTTTGAAAATCATTATCCTGCTGAATTATCTGGAGGCATGCAGCAAAGGGCTGCAATCGCCAGGGCTTTGATTCTGAATCCTGGCCTGTTGCTTATGGACGAGCCATTTGGTGCACTAGATGAGATTAATAGAAACAAACTGAACCTGGAACTATTAAAGATATGGAAAAGGTTAAAGTCAACCATAGTATTTGTCACTCATTCCGTTTCTGAAGCAGTATTTCTGTCAGACAGGGTCGTGATTCTATCAAAAAGACCGGCCAAAATCAAAGAAATTGCCGACGTGAACTTGCCAAGACCAAGAGAATTAGGGATAAAAGAATCTTTGGAGTTCCAAGAGTATGTAAAATGCATCAGAGAAAAAATCGACTGATTTCTTGTAAGTTGCCCCTCCTCACTTTTGTAATACTCATCTGTATATGGGAATTCATAGATTACGTCTTCCAGATAAGAGAGGTCATCCTCCCTAATCCTCACGAAATCCTGGCTTCAGTTCTGGCCAACTGGGGCATCCTCATCAAGCACACAAGCATTACAATGCTAGAATCAGTCTTCGGTTTCCTGATTGGCTCTTCGATAGGAGTGTTAACAGCAATATTGTTTGTCTATTCTGCAAAATCCAAGCAAGCCTTATACCCTTACGCCATTGCTTTGAAAGCAACACCCTTGTACGCCCTTGCTCCCCTTCTTATTGTGTGGTTTGGTAGCGGATTATTAGCTAAAATAATCATGTCCGCTCTTGTTGCATTCTTCCCGGTCCTGGTAAGTGCTGTGAAAGGCTTCACGTCAATCGAGCAGGAAAGCTTTGATTTGTTAAGGTCGTTTTCTGCATCAAAATGGCAAATATTTGTTAAATTACGCTTTCCAAACTCCTTGCCACACCTTTTTCCAGCATTAAAGATTTCAACAACATTGGCAGTGGTAGGGGCAACAATCGCGGAATTTACAGGAGCTTCAATGGGAATAGGACACCTAATAGTTAACGCTTCCTACTATTTGGACACCAGTCTGATGTTTGCAGGCATAGTCATGATTTCTCTGGCAGGAATTTTATTTTTTTACTCAATTGAATTCATAGAAAGAAAAGTTGTTTTCTGGCAGAGGACTGATTAAAGATGTCACTCAAAATAGATCTGGAACGTGAGTTCTTCAAGGCAGCCAGAGATCTTGAGAAGAAATCCGAGGTCAAGCGAGAGTTCATGACCAGAACGCAAAAACTGTCTGAGGATTGGATTGACAACAAGCTCCGATGGGATATTGCCTGCTTGAAAGAAGAGTAATCCCTGAGTCATCGGAGACGTTACCTCATCCCGCCTCATAACCAAGGCTGTCGCCGGCATGGGATTGCTGGAAAAAGAAGATAAAGTTAAAAAGGTGGTTGTGTATAATAGTAATTTATGGTAGCTAAACGAAAAATCAGAAAAACGAAGTTCTTCTCGTACTTGATTGGCACTCTTCCAATGGGCTGCCAGCACTGCGTCAGGGGTGAGAAGCTTGTGATGTTCGTGACAGGCCTGTGCCCGCGCAACTGCAGCTATTGCCCTATCTCTGACAAGAAGCATCAGCACGACGTGACTTATGCTAATGAGTGGCCGACAAGGGATGTGCATGACATCATCAAAGAGGCAGAGCTCACCAGTGCAAGAGGTGCTGGCTTCACCGGAGGAGATCCTCTTGTGAAGCTCGAGCGCACTCTCACTCTGATAAAGGCTTTGAAGAGGCGCTTCGGGAAGAAGTTTCACATCCATCTCTACACGAGCTTTGACCTTGCAGTTCCTGAGCGCCTTAAGCGTCTGCACGATGCAGGCCTTGACGAGATACGTTTCCATCCTGACCTCGATGACGACAGGCTCTGGGAACGCATCGAGAACGCGACAGGGCTGGATTGGGATGTCGGCGTCGAGATCCCTGCAATACCAGGCAAAAAAGAAAAGACCCTGAAGCTCATGAAGTTCCTCGACAGGAAGATTAATTTCCTCAACATCAATGAGCTGGAGGTCTCTGATGCGAAGGCCAACAGGCTGGGCGAGCAGGGCATGCGGACGAAAGACTCTCTTTCCTACGGTGTGAAAGGCTCAGACGCCCTGGCTAAAATTATTTTGCGCGAAGCGCTAAAGAATGGTTATTCTTTCTCTGTGCATTATTGTACTGCAAAACTTAAAGACAGGGTCCAGCTGGCAAGAAGGATCCAGCGCCGCGCAAGGAATGTGAAGCAGAGGTTCGACATCGTCAATAAGGACGGCACCCTCACAAGGGGTGTCATCTATCTTCCGTTCCTGACGCCAAGCTTCAACTATAATGATAAGCTCGAGAAGCTGACGGCCAAGCAGAAGGGTTTCATGCGCAAGAGGCTGCTCATAGCCAAGTGCCATCTGATACGTGATTATGGTGTGCCTGCCAGCATGTTTTTTGTCGATGCGCAGCGCTTCCGCATTCTCACTAACCCTGGCGTCGTCCAGCACCTCGCCGGAACTATCAGGGAGATGGGCATGAAGCCTGCGATAGTGACAGAATACCCTACCTGGGATGCGCTCATCGTTGAGCTGGATTGGGTTTAGTGACATTGTTTTCACAGCAATATTTATTAATGAAACCCTCCATTGTCAGCTGGATATGTTCAAAAAGAGGTCGAAGAAGGGCTTGAGCCATGTAGATTGGGCGATGTCGCTCGCCATATTCCTTCTTTACCTTGCCTGGTTCTTCATCTTTGTGAAGCCTATGTTTGCCCCTTCGCAGAGCATGGATGTGCTTCTTGATGTGCTTGATGATGGCGTGAGGGATGCGCTTTTCCAGGACATCAGCAGGGTGAAGGTGTTTGTTCCAGGCAACATCCCTTCAGATTACGAGCCTATCATCATCCCGTTCACGCAGGATTGGCCTGCCTCAGACATCGCGCATTCCGCAGACCGCTTTGTCATAGACAGCGGCAAGATGTTCTTCCTTGCCAACCTCTCGAACACGAGCATGTTCAGGATATACTATCCTCACAAGGCGATAAGGATGACCGCTCTCTTCCCTATGGTGGCGGATGAAGAGCGCGCGAGGTTCGAGTCGTTCACAGCTTACTTCGACGAAGGCCTCCTTGACAGGATATCTTTCAGGGATGAGCCCAGGCTTTCAGGGTTCTCTGTTGAGGTGGATGAGACGGATATTGATGGTGAGGGCTCTTTTGAGAACTCGACATTGCTGGCGAAGTATGTGCGCGCAGGCGATTATGTCAACATGACTTCCTACTTCATATCAGAGAACTCGAGGCTATATTCTTACGTCTCTTCTGCTGATTTCAGGAACCATTCTGTTGCCGTGGAGTTCTCAACGTACAATTACACTTATTTTTACTTCAATCCTATGAGCCGGGGCGAGGTGAGGTATGGCATAGGCCCGTCGTGCAAGTATTATGAGAGCGACTTCCTTGACCTCTACGACTCTGACTCGGGCCTGCTCGTCACTTTCGGCAGGAGCATCTCGTTCAGGCTGTGCGCGAACGAGACTAACGCCCGGGTGCGGCTTGAGTTCGACCTCACTGCAGGCCAGGAGGACAGCCTGGCCATCATGCTCCACAGCGGAGGGTTCAGTGAAGTGGACGGGTATCCCCTGCATCCTGTTGTCGGCGTGACAGAGACGCTCAGGACTGTCTCTGCGAAGCAGGTGTCATTGATGAGAAACAGGGATTATAGTTACCTGAAGCAGGTCTTCCGCTATCCCAAGGACCGGGATTTCAATGTGACTGTGTCGAGCGATGTTGTTTCGGCGTCGTACGGTATTCCTCAGCCTGAAGCAGAGGATATATATGCCAGGAAGATAGATGGTGTGATCATAGATGATTTTTATGAGCCGAAGAGGGCTCTGATAACCTTGACGGTGTGGTGATATGAGATACAGGAAAAAGAACAGGAAGGGGTACATGAGGACTCTTGAGGCGTTCCTTGCTTTCTTCATCACGTTCATCTTTGTAGTTTTTGTCGTGCTGAAAGGCGTGAGCCCGAAGGGCTCTAAGACCCCGCTTGACATCCTCTCTGCGCTTGAGCAGAGGGATGATTTCAGGGAGTGTGTCTACGCAGGGAATGCAACGTGCGCCCAGCTGATTGTCAGGCCTTACATCCCTTCATCCTATGACTTCAAGGTCGCGATAGGCGCTCCTGCACCTTTTAAGGGAGCGAAGGATATTTATACAGAGACAGTCTTTATAACGTCTAACAAGACAAACGATTACAGGATAGTTTACCTGTATTACTGGCCTTTGTCCGGCTGATTAATATTATTTCCTGCGCCACGCCCGTTGTTGCCTGGCTGTGAGCGCGCTCCCAGCCGACATTCAAATCGACAAGGGGGTTGCCCCCTGCGGGGAATGTCGATTTTGCCCACCCACCCTCGCGCGCGAACTCGGCAACGCGAGAGCTTTTCGAGCGGAGCGAGAAAAGCGGAGCAGGGCGTGAAGCTGGAAATCGTTCCACTGAAGACAAGGTGATGCTCATGAAGATAGAAGTTGACACCAAGCATGATTCAAGGGAGGAGCTTGCGGCCCTGGCCGATATGCTCAGGAGGCTCTCATCTTCTTCCGGCAGCGGCGTCGTGAGCCAGGCCTCCAGCACGCCAAGGAACATCTTTGAGGACCCTTCACCGTCAGGAGGGATGTTCAACATGTTCGGGGACAGCCCTTCGCAGTCCTCTTCCTCCGGTCAGGATTCTTCATCATCGCAGCAGTCTTCAGGAGATCTTTTCTCGCTTTTCAGCTCTTCTCCAGAGCAGGGTGCTGCGCAGCAGCCTTCGCAGCCAATGTCTGCCCAGCCGTCTGTCTCTGAGCTGTTGTCATCTGATTATGATGATGACAAGGATAAGGAAATGACAGCGGCACAGGACCTGCTTGATGACGACAGGATAGTGCCTTATTGAATGGGATGAAGATGGAGAGGTACAAGTTCATCGAGGGGGTAACTTCTGACGTGATGTTCGAGGCGTATGGCAGGACATTGAAAGATGTCTTCGCTAATGCTGCTGAGGCATTGTTCTCTGTGATGTGCAGGATAGAGGCTGTCGAGCCCAGCGAGGAGAAGAGGATCGAGGTCGATGCAGACAGTGTTGATGACCTTATGGTCAACTGGCTGCAGTCCCTCATAGCTGCTGTGGATATCGACGGGATGTTCTTCTCGAAGTTCAGGATAACCGAGATTGGCGACACCCATCTTGTCGCGTTCGTGTCCGGCGAGCCTGTGAGCATGGAGAAGGGCAAGACAGTGGTCAAGGCAGTGACGTATCACCAGTACAATTTCGAGAAGACAACTGAAGGGTATAAGGTCAGGGTTAGTTTGGATATTTGATATACTTGAATAAGGTGGATTGAATGGCTCATGTTGTCAAAAAGGTTCAGGACGCAAATCCTATGGAAATAACTTGTGGAACTTTGCGTAACTTGACTAAGGCCGAGGATTGCAAAGATATGGACTTTGCTCATGTTACGATCACAGATAGCACTAAGAAACATTATCATAAGAGACTTACAGAAGTATACTATGTTCTGAAAGGAGCTATTGACATAGAGATTGATGGGAAAGTTGAGCATCTTGAAAAGAGCTCTATGATAATGATCTACCCTAATACTAACCACAAGGCGTGGAAAACAAGCAAGGAAGATGCTGAAATCTTGGTAGTATGCTCTCCTCCTTGGAGTGAAGAGGATGAGATATTGATTGAGTGATTTACTTCCCCTTCTTCCCCTTGCTCTCCCAATACCTCTTCGCGAATGTTGCCGCCACCATGAGCGGGAACACGACTGTCGCCTCGCATTTTATCTTGACGTTCGGCGCATTCACTTTAAGTTTTGCCCAGGTCATGGCTTCCTGCTGGTTCCCTCCGCTGTCTGATGCGTCAAACTCCTGCGCGGTCGTCACGTACACCGCGTAGCTGAGGCCGTCCTTGAAGATGTTGGCGTTCATCACGTAGTGCTTAGGCACGCCTCCGCCGAGGATTATCGCCCCGTTGTTGTCGCTCTCCAGCACGAGGTTGATTATCTTCTTGTGGTCTGCGACTATGTCTATGTAGAAGTCGTCGTGCTTCTGCTTCTGGAAGTAGAACAGGTCGCCTATGGACCCGTCTGTCAGCGCCGGGCAGAACACTGGTATGTCGTTCTTTGCTGCCCAGTGCAGGAACGAGCTCTCGTCCTTCACGTGCAGGCCGAGCTGGTATGTGAATTCTGTCGTCGACAATGGCCTGCCGAGCTCCTTCTGCATGTTGTAGAGCTTGTCGAAGAAAGGGTTCATGAACCTCTCCAGGTAGAGGTACCTGTCGAAAGGCGCGAATATGTTGCCTATCCTTCCCACTCCCTGCTCGAACAGCACCCGCCCTGGCGCATCAAATGACCCGACGACAAAAGGCCTCATGGTCTTTATGACATCCTCTTCGACTGCTCCTGCTGATGTCACTATCACGTCAACGAACCTGTGCTTGACCAGGAAGGTGACTACCTCTCGCAGCCCTGACGATATTATGTTGGATGTCATGGACAGGAATATCTTCGCCTTGCTGTCCATCATCTGGTTTATTATGTCTATCCCGCGCGACACCTCTGTCGCCTGGATGCCTGTTGTCGCTAATGACTCTATGAACCTGTCCAGGTCGAACGGCTTCTCGAAGTCATACCCTTTTATCTGCGGGTAATCGTCGAGTGTGTTGTATCTCCTCATCCATTCGAGGTGTTTGTATTCTTTCTTCTGTGTATCATTTTCCATAATCATCACCTTTAGAGCGTTATTTCAAGTGAAAAATGTGTTAGAACGATGCAGAACTGGCTGATCATATCCTGAGATGTGCATAATCTGAATAGACAAAGTTGAATCTCATATCTCCTAGGAGTCCACACCCCTTTAAATAGCTTTTGCCTCAATAACATTTTTAAAAGGTGCTGCTTTTCGCAGTTTATGATGGTTGGCAATCAAGCAGTGCAGGGTCTTGTAGGGGGCATTCCTGGTTTTGATGTCACTAGATGCAAGACTAAGAAAGGATGGTCTGTGAAGCCCAGGCAGAAGATGAAGCTGGACCTCAATGGCATAAAGAGACGTTTCAAGGTGGTCCTTGATGCTGATATCCTGCTGGTCATAGACTACGAGGGCGAGATAGTTGTCCATGGTTATGGTGAGCTCCTGTTCAAGGACCTGAAGGATCAGAAGATGATAAAGAAGATATCTGAAGAGATATACAAGGCAGGTGTTGTCAGATGAGGTCAAAGAAAGCCCTCTCGCTCATATCATCTGGCATAGATTCTCCTGTCGCGACTTGGATGGCGCAGAGGAAGGGGCTGGATGTCATAGGGATACACTTCTCCAACGAGCCTCTCTCTTACACAAGCCCGCGGGAGAAGACTGTCGAGATATGCAGGCATCTGGGCATCAGGCGGCTTTACATCGTGAAGCACGGCTTTCTTGTCCAGGCAGAGCTGCTGAGGAAGTGTGAGGACAAGGCGCGTTGCGTGCTCTGCAGGAGGATGATGTTCAGGGTCGCTGAGAGGATCGCGGAGAATGAGGGCTGTTCCTGGCTTGTCACAGGAGAGAACCTCGGCCAGGTCGCTTCGCAGACCCTTGACAACCTGACAGTGGCTGATTCTGCAGTGAGGATTCCGATACTGCGTCCTGTGCTGTGCAATGACAAGCAGGAGACTGTAGACCTTGCGAAGAAGATAGGGACTTATGACATATCTATCGAGGCAGCCTCTTGCTGCAATGCTGTGCCGCGCATGCCGCTGACCAAAGCGGTCCTTTCCAGGATAGAGGGTGAGGAGAGGAAGATCGAGGTGGACAGGATTGTCCAGGCAGCGGTCTCGACTGCAGAGGTGATGGACCTTTAAGATGGCCGGGAAAAAGAGAAGAAAGCCGAGGAGGTCAATGTCCTACGATGATGTGCGTCTGGCCAGGATCATCCTCTTCGCTGCGGTCATCATAAATTTCATACTTCTCATCCCGCTTTTTCAGGGCTGGTGCCTGGTGTCTGGCGACGGGACCGCGCATTACGCCTCTGCTCAGGATACGAAGTTCCGCCTGGAGTCCGGCACTGGCTTTTTCGGCAACTGGAATTCGCTTTGGGCAATGGGTTTCCCTGCCTACAGCTATTACCAGTACTTCGCGCATCTTTTCCTTGTGATCCTCCACTATCTCTCCTTCAAGCTTGTCTCGATCCTTGTCCTTGAGAAGCTGCTCATTGTCCTGTCAGTCACTCTTTTCCCTCTGAGCCTGTACTATGGCCTGCGGAAGCTGAAGCTTGCCGCTCTCCCTGCTGCATTCGCGTCATTGTTCGCTTTTGCCCTTTCGAGCAGCGTCGGCCACGGCGATCTCGGCTTCTCTCTGGTCAATCACGGTCTTTTCACCCAGCTTCTTGCGGTGTTCCTGTTTCCTATTGCTCTGGCCAGGGTGTACATCACCATGTCTGAGAGGCGCTCTTATTTCCTCTCGGTGCTGTTGTTCTCCCTGATACTGCTGGTCCATCCTATTGTGGGGTATGCGCTTGGGATATCCTGCCTTGTGCTGTTCTTTGATGGCCGCTCGTTCACATCATCAAAGGAGTTTTTCAGGCGTGTCGCCTGCCTGCTGGTTGTCTTTGCCCTTGTATTTGTTGTAGTCTCGCATTTCTATGTGCCTTTCCTGCTTGAGGGCGCGTATTATGGCAGCGCGTTCTACACGACGACCACCGATTATTACCAGAGCAGCATGCCTCAGGTGCTGTTCGACTTCTTTTCAGGCAGGACGCTCGACTTCTTCAGGTTCCCGTTTGCGATTCTTACCCTGTTCTTCTTCATCGGGGTGTATGCTGCTGTCGCCCGGAGATTGAAAGGGGATTTTCCCCTCGGTGTCGCTCTTTCAGGCCTTGTCCTGTTCCTGCTGGTCTCTTTCGGAAGGTCTTTCTGGGGTGTGCTGTTCGACTTGGTGCCTGGGATGAATTATATTCTTGTCTTCAGGCTGATGTTTGCCCTCCAGTTCTTCGCGCTCTTCTTTATCGGCGCGGGTTTTGCTTTCCTGTACACTCAGCTCAGCGGCCTTTCAGTCTTCAGGAGGGCGAGGCAAGCGCCTGTCCTGGTCTTGTGCATCCTTCTTGTGCTGATCGCTTTGCCTGTGTTCACGCAGGTCCTTCTGACCAATCATAAGCTGTGCCGGTTCAGCAATTCCGGTTTTGACAGGGATTCTTTCTCGCGGCTTGTGCTCTTCATGCGCAGCGCTCCCGATGGTAGGTTCATGGCCCGTCCTGAGCTCGGGTTCTCGCAGCCTTATTACGAATCTCTCATTCCTGTGTACACTGCTCATGACTCGTTCGGTTCGTCATCAGTAGGCTCGCAGGACAATCTTGCATTCTATTACATCCAGTACTTCATGCTTCCGAGCCAGGGTTTCTTTGACATCTATAATGTCAGGTATGCGTTGATGCCTTCTGACCGCCAGCCTGAGCAGTCTTTCTTTGAGCAGGTGTTTGTTGCAGGCAACTACACTCTTTATTCTATACCTACGACAGGTTTTTTCGGCCTTGCAGACTCCTCGACTGCGCTTGTCTACAAGACAGGGATGAACTCTGATTTTGTGAGGTCTGTGAACCGGGCCTGGCTGAACACGTATGCTATGGAGAATAGGGATATTGTCACGATGTTCAGTCAGGGAGATGAGTTCAATGCAGCAGATTACGCTTGGGTCATCGATGAGGTGGACAGCCCGCTCAAAGAGAGCGAGATGAAGGCTCGTTTCAAGGACCGTTCAGTCCCGCCTCTGCCTGCCTGCGGTGAGGTGCTGGATGAGGACCGCACGCTCAACAGGTATGTTGTCTCTGTCATGATCAACCGTTCATGTCTCCTGCTGTTCAAGATGAGCTATCATCCTGGCTGGCATGCTGTTGTCAATGGCGCTGCCGCCAGGGTCTATGCTGTCTCGCCTTCTTTCATGGCAGTGCCTGTCAGGTCTGGCTTCAGCGCTGCTGAGTTCTATTACAAGGAAGACCTTGCCCTTAAGCACTGGCTTATCGCTTTTGCAGTGCTTGTCCTGTTTGGGCTCATGATGTATGATTTTGGGTCCAGGAAATAGCACAAAATAGTACTTCTAGGCGAAAGTGAATGCTTTAAAACACCTTTGTCGCAAGGCTTCAGATGAGTGAATTTCACGTTTTTAGCCCCCCAAACAGCTGAGGAAAAGGTTTATATACTGCCTCTTTTTCTGTATACCTAGGCTATTTCAGTTGGTTGTGGTTTTGATTTGAAACCATTTTTTTTTTATTTTTTTATCTAGGTTTTCAAGATGCTGACAAAAAAACAATATTCACAGATTCTGGATGAACTTGATAACTGTAAGAGGCCGCTCTATTTTTTCCATGATGACAGCGATGGCCTTGCCTCTTTCCTTCTGCTTTACAGGTACAAGCTTGAGGGCAAGGGGGTGTGCGTGAAGTCCCACCCTAAGGTCGACTCGCGTTTCTTCAAGGTTGTTGAGGAGTACGGCCCTGACAAGATATTCATACTTGACCTGGCGATACTTGAGCAGGATTTTGCTGATGAGTTCCGCAGCATACCTATAGTGTGGATAGACCACCATTCGCCGATAATCATACCTGGAGTGAAGTATTTCAACCCGCGCGTCGAGGATGTCAACGACATAACATGCGTCTCGCACCACTGTTATAATGTCATCAAGGAGTCCAGGCCGGGCGACCTCTGGATAGCTGCCGCGGGCATCATAGGCGACTGGCAGCTGAGCACGGTCACTGAGGAGTTTTCGAAGAAGTATCCTGAACTGCTGCCTGCCTCTATCAGGCGTCCTGAGAAGGCGCTGTTCGACTCACCTTTCTCAAAGGTCATAAAGATGATGAACTTTGTTCTCAAGGGAAGGACCCAGGATGTCATGAAGTGCGTCAAGATATTCACCAGGATAGAGTCTCCTCACGAGCTTATGGAGGGCAGCACTTCCAGGGCCAAATACATCGTGAAGCGCTTTGAGGGCATAAACGACCTTTACGAGAAGCTGCTGGCTTTCTCGATGAAGAAGGTGTCGAAAGGCAGGCTCCTTGTCGTGACGTATAAGGAGGACAAGATGAGCTTCACAGGCGAACTGTCGAATGAGCTCCTTTACAGGTATCCTGACAAGGTCGTCCTTGTCGCGCGCGAGAAGTCCGGCGAGATGAAGTGTTCATTGAGGACCAGTCCTGGCCTGAATCTTCCATCGGTGATCGGTAAGGCATTGGATGGTGTCAGCGGCTATGGTGGGGGCCACGAGTACGCCTGCGGCGCCTGCGTCAATGTTGAGGATTTTCCTAGGTTCGTGAAGCAGATACGTGAGGCTATAAGATAGGCATCACTTGTTTTGTTTGGTGCCTACAATAAGTTTTATATACACCTGTTTTTCCCTTTCATCCATCAATTGCGCCGGTGGTCTAATGGCTACGTGCTAGATTGGGATTCTTGTTCCCATTTCTGGCGTGCTGTAAATGACTACGGCCTTCCAAGCTTTAAGCGGAGGCAGCCGTGTATCCGGGAAATGCTGTGGGGCGACCACGCATTCGGAAATTCGAATCCCGGCCGGCGCATTGAAGAGAGGCATTTCACCGATGAGCTTTGCGAGTCGGTTAAATGCCTTTTTTAATGCTCGATAATCCCTGACGAGCCTGCGAGTCGGGATTATCTTTGCATACCTTGTTTTTTCTCAATAAACTTTATAAACACTGTACCCTACTGTTCTTCCATGCCAAAGAAAAAGAAGAAGTCTGCCAAGCAGGAGACCATAATGGTCATCTGCGCGCACCCTGATGACGAGATAATCGGTGCAGGCGGCACTATCGCGAAATATTCGAAACAGGGCAAGCGTGTCATAGCTGTCATATTCTCTTATGGTGAGAAGTCGCACTGGTGGCTTCAGAAGAAGCATACTGTCGAGATGCGCGTGAAGGAGTCCAAGACAGCAGGGTCCATAGTGGGTATCGAGAAGACGTTCTTCCTCGGGCTCAAGGATTTTGAGCTGAGGGAGGAGGTGAAGGATGAGAAGAACCTCGACCCTATAGAGAATGTGATCCTGAAGTACCGGCCTTCGAAGATATTCACGCATTCGCCTGACGACCTGATATACTCTGACCACCTGGCTGTGTGGGGGGCTGTCGACAAGGTTACCGATAGGATAGGGTACAAGGGGGATATTTTCGTCTTCAACATATGGGCCAAGGATGTCAGGCTCAGCAAGAACCCCAAGCTGTTCATCGACATCTCTGACACTTTCTCTCTCAAGTGGAACGCCCTGAAGTGCTTCAGGAGCCAGCACATGTACATCTTCCAGCTTTATCCTGGCCTGTTGTGGAGGGCGTTCAGGAGCGGCCTGGAGAACAGGTGCAGGTTTGCGGAGTCTTTTACCAAGGTGAAGTGAGGTTTTTGCTGATGGATGAGCAGGTCAAGAGGAAGACGTTGCTTATAGCGACTGACTGTTTCATTCCCAGGTGGGATGGCGTCTCAAGGTTCCTGTATGAGGTCGTGCCTCACCTGGCGAAGCGTTTTGATGTTGTGATAGCTGCGCCGCGGTATCCTGGCAAGTTCGAGGGTTTCGAGGACGTCACTGTCCTGAGGTTCCCTGTTTTCAGGTGGAAGGTCGCTGATATCAACCCTGCGAACGTGAAGCGCTCGCAGCTCATAAAGCTTGTCAAGAACTCTGATATCGTCTGGACCCAGAGCATCGGCCCTATCGGCGCCCTTGCGATGTATTACGCGAACAAGCACAGGAAGCCGCTGGTCTCTTTCGTGCATTCCGTTGAGTGGTTCCTCTTCTCTAAGTCCCTGAAGCGCTTCAAGGAGTTTGTCGAGTTCACGATAAGGAAGGTTATACCTTTCCTGTACAACAAGTGCGACATCATCATCGTCCCTTTCGAGGGCATGATACCTCTGCTTGAAGAGCAGAAGATAGACGCCAAGAAAGAGGTGGTCCACCTCGGTGTTGATGTCAATCGTTTTCATCCTGCTGAGTCGAAGATACTCGCCAAGGAGAGGGTGGGGCTGAACCCGAACAATATAGTGATAGGCTATCTTGGGAGGTTCGGCAGGGAGAAGGATGTTCCGACGCTGTATGCTGCTTTCCTGAGGGTGCATGCTGAGAGGCCCAACACGACGCTTCTTCTCGTGGGGGGCGACCTCAAGGAGCCTTTCGAGGACATGGAAGATGTCAAGGTGGTGGGTCCTGTAGACAATGCTGTGCCTTATTACCAGGCGATGGACATCTATGTGCTGCCCTCGCTGACCGAGACGACTTCCCTGACCACTATGGAAGCCATGGCCTGCAACCTGCCGGTCGTCGTCACTCCTGTAGGGTATGTCGAGAAGTATGTCGAGCACAAGAAGAACGGTTTTGTTTTCCCTGTCCAGAATGTCAATAGGCTTTACATAATCCTGCGCAAGCTGACCAAGGATCTCTATCTCAGGAAGGAGGTGGGCAAGGCTGCCAGGCAGACGATGATGGAGAAGCACACCTGGGAGAGGACTGCCGACGAGATCGCGAAGATATTGGAGAGGTTTTAGGTGCTTGTGGTTCTTTCCCTGTGCTCTACCCATGCTTTATCTTCAGTACAAGTATAGATGATGAGAGTGCAAGTGTTACTGCGTTTGCCAGTATGATTGGGAGGTCTTTCTTGATTATCCCGTACACGAGCCACAGGAATACGCCTGTGGTGAGGATTATGTACATCTTCAGGGACAGGTCTGCGGTCCTCTTTGTCCTATAACTCTTTATGATCTGAGGGAGTAAAGATGCTGTTGTGCCTGTCGCGGCCAGCAGGCCGATCATCGTGGTTATCGTATCGATTCTAGATCACCCTGAATGTCGCCTGTGACTTCTTCTTGTTGCCTGCGTGGTCCTGCGCAAAGACTGTTATGTGGTAGAAGCCTGTGAGGTAGAACTCTTCTATTGGGTTCGTCGCGGTGTAGGTGTCGTCATCTGCAGTCTTGTCACCATCCCTTCCCGCGTCGTTCATGTCCCCTGACTCTCCGTGGGTCTGGGCGAGCTCGAGCACCTCGAACCACACGCGTGCTATGTCGTCTTTGCCGTTGGCGTCTGTGACCTCTGCCTCGACGAGTATCTCGCCGCCTATGGTCATGTTTTCCGGTGTCAGCCTGACGAATGTTATCTTCGGCGATTCCTGTTCTCCTGTTATGTTGAGCTCCAATACATCTATTTCAGGTTCTTCAGGCGTTGTGGTGGCGCAGTTGTTGTCCTGGTCGAAAGAGCATCCTGGCGTGCAGTAGTCGTCGTCATTGACGCATTCTGTCAGCTGGTTGTAGCTGCAGGTCTTTGGCATTCCCGAGCAGGTGTCTCTTGTCGATGCGTCGCTGTCGTCGCAGTCAGTGTCTGTGCTGCACTGGTCTTTTTCTGCGGGCACGCATGCGTTGCTCTCGCAGCTGAATCCTGGAAGGCAGCCGCAGTCCTGGCAGCAGCTCAGGTAGCTCTCTCCCTCCACGCATCTGCCGTCGCCGCATACCTTCTGCGCGACAGGTCTCGCCTGTGCAGCGCTCTCTTCTGCTGCGAACGTGAGCGTGTCGGGAGCGGACAGCTCCTTGTTGATGACATAGACTGCCTTGAGCGCAGTCCCTTGCTTCACATCTTTGAACGTGAACATGATTATAGGGTCTTTCTTTGCCATGACCCCTCCTTGCGTGAGCTGGATATCGTCCGAGACAGCGGTTGTCTTCGGCACTGATTCGATTATCTTCAGGGCATCGACATCCCTGTCTGCCTGGAACCTTATCTCTACCAGGGTCTTCTTCTGGACTCCCCTGCCCCCGCCGATCACCTCGAAGACAGTTGCCCTCTTCTGGAACCCCTGTACAGCCTCGCTCACTTTGAGGTTCGCGAGCAGGGGGTTGCCCTTCTCCTGGTCCAGGGTGAGTCTGGCTTTTGTCCTGTCGAGCAGCTCGTCTCTTGAGTATGTCTGTGTAGAGCTTGCTATCTTGTGCTGTCCAGGCACTATCCCTAGGTTGTCGTAGAGGAATATGTCTATCTTCTCAGGCAGCTCTTTTGCCTCTTCCTCTCCAAGCTTCACGAACATGAACAGGACCATGACTGCGAGTATGACTGCTATGATGCTAATGACAGGCAGGCTGAACCTCCTCTGGAAGTGGTGCTCGTCTGTCCGCTTTACTTCTTTCTCCTTGTTTTTCTTGGAGACCTTGCGGTGCTTCTCGACGTATCCTGTCGCGAAATGTATTATCTCTTCAGGGTATCCTTCCTCAAGAAGTCCTTTCTTTATCTGGTCCAGGCCGTATCCCTGGTCCAGCTCATCCTCTATGTACCCTATGGCCTCTTCCTCGAAGCTTATGACCTCTGGGCTTACAGAGCTATCTTCTTCGATATGTACACCTCTTTTCAGCGCATGATAAACATTTTGGCTTTAAATAGTTTTGTCTCATTTCTTCGCCTGTTCCCAAAGGCCGTCGAAGAACCGTTCATAAGCCCCAGCAATCTCTTTTGAGTCGATTACTATGATCAGCGGCTCTCCCTTCCAGGTCATGAGGGCTATCTGGTTATGTGAGACGACAGTTCCGACCGGCACGTCCTGTTTTGTGAAGCGGATGTTGACGAGCTTGTATTCCTCTTTTGTGATGTATCTCTTAATCTTCTCGTTCGCGATGACCCTTACTTCGATGCCCAGCTCCTTTCTTACAGCATCCTGTTTCTGGATGAACCTCTTCACCTCTTCCTTTTTCCAGTCGTCCTCGAATGAGAATACCTTGAACACCTTCTTGCCTTTCAGCAGCAACCTGTTGTGCTCTTCATAGAAGGTCTTCAGCCCGCCGAGGCCTTGCAATACTCTTGTGTCTGGCGTGGATTCCTTTTGGAGTATCTTCAGGCGTGGGAGCTCTTTCTCGATCTGTTTCTTTTTCTCATCTATGCTGAATCTCTTGTCGTCAAGGTATGTCAGGAGGCGTTCTGGATTGTTTGCGGAGAAGTACAGTGTCTTGTCTTTCCTCACCCTGGCTATCAGGCCTTTCTTGAGCAGCTTGTCGAGTATCGGGTATGTCTTTGCGGGCGTTATGCCTGATTTCGTGCTTATCGGCCCGATGGTCGTCTCCCCGAGCTCCAGCAGCGCTTCATATACCTTGATCTCTCCTCGGGTGAAGTCCATCTCTTCAAGCAGTTCTAACATTATCCTCCTTAGGAGGAAATAACCTTTATATAGTTTTCGCTATTGAAAATGTAGTGTGGTGTTTTGGGCGGGGAGGGTAAAGATGACTATAGAGCAAGTTTCGGAGGATTTGAAGAATAAGATGGAGAAACTGAGGGTTGAGAAGGAGAATAGAGAGAATAAATTTTGGAGTCCTTTTATGCGTATATCAGCAGGGTTTTGGCTGGGCGTAGGTTTTGCTGTTCTTGCTTATGCGACATGTCTTAAGAGTGATGACTCCCAAAAAGAAGCAGGTGCTGGAAATGTCCAAGCGCATAACGTCTATGATGATCAAGGACAGGAGTATCGCGTTGTTGATGGCGGTCTTAGGGAGCCCGCAAATACCATCCTTGGTGCAGACAACCCTTTATGCGTAGAAAGGCATCATCCCTCAGGCAGCATCAGGGCATGTGCTTACGAGAACAACACTAGGTTGCGTGTGGAGTTCTATGACCCTGGCGGCGAGCTGCAGCGACAGGCGACAATCGATGCTCTTATGACAGACGATTCTGTGCAGGAGTATGTGAAGCAATATATCAAGGACAGCAGTCTATTGAGGAATGCGGGACTGATGCACTAAAAATGCATCATCTCCGGAAAGTTTCCGTCGACAAATCAAAAGATTTATTAATCTCTTCTGCGTTATATTGTCAAGAGGGGGCGCTGCGCCGACTCGTGCCATAGCCTGTAAAGGTGAAATCACGCCTTAAGCGCAGAAGCGGAGGATGGACCTCCCTCCTCTCTATTTTAGATATTTTAGTATGTCTTGCTTTCTGAGGGTTTTCATTGATTTAAGCACTTGACGATTGGTGAGAATAGCTATTTCATGAGCCTTGGATTTCTTTCCTATGCTTCTGAATTGTACTGTGTCGTCAAATTCTTTGTTCAATAGTCTGTAAAGCTCTTTTTTGATGAAATCTTCCCATCCAGGATACTCCTTACATATTATTACCGCATTCTTCTTTGCTATGTGCTGTTCAAGGAGGTAATACAAGCATATCGAGAACATCTTCTGCACTATCTGCCTGACGTGCGGCCGATATTTGAAGAATATCTGCCTTTTTATGCGCCTGTCGAGATATACTGATAAGAATGTGTCGTTGCTGAAGGATACGACCGTATTTTGCCTTAAATCTTCTATCTTCCCGCTCTGGTCTACCTCAATATAAGGCATGCAAGAGGATATGTTTTTATGGTTCATAAAAACGCGCAAGAAAAGATTGCAATTTTTCCGTCGTGAGCGGAATCTCTCCAATCACCAGATCAATCCTTCCACAAATAGGTCGTTTTCTAGAAAGATTGCCGGATTTTTCGCAAAGAAACCAGGGCTTCTCATATCTTCAGGCTCACCACATCGCTGACGCCGTGTTCGTTCATGCTGACTCCGTAGAGGTTGTTGGCCTCTGTTATTATGCCGTCGTTGTGGCTTATCATGATGTACTGGGCCTTGTCTGAGTATGACTGGATGAGCTCTGAGAGCTTCTCGCTGTTCTTCTTGTCGAGCGCCGCGTCGACCTCGTCAAGCACGTAGAACGATGCCGGCTCGTATTCCTGCACCGCGAACAGGAACGCCAGCGCTGTCATGGTCTTCTCCCCGCCTGAGAGCGAGCGTATGTCCAGGAACTTGGTCCCTGTCAGCCTGACGTTGATGAGGAGTCCTCCTTCGAACGGGTTCTCCTCGTTCTCGAGGACGAGCGATGCCTCGCCTTTCGTGAGCAGCTGTGAGAATATCGTCTGGAACTCTGCCTGCAATGCCTCGAGTGTCTTGACGAAGATCACTTTCTTCTTGCCCTCTATCTCCTGCATGAGCGCGACAACGTCCAGCCTCTCCTTCTCGAGCAGGGTCTTCTTCTGCTGCAGCTCGTTGTACTCTTTCTCGACCGTGTCGTAGATCTCTAGGGCCCTGAGGTTGACCGTGCCGAGGTTCTGGACCATCTGCTCGAACTGGTTTATCTCCCTTGCGAGCTGCATGTCGCTCTTCTCGTGGTCTATCTCCACTCCTTCGAAGTGCTGGAACTCCTTCTTCATGCCCTCGAGCTCTGTGTTTATCCTTGCCAGCTCCAGGTTTATTGAGTTTATCTTGTGCTCTGTCTTCCTTATGTCGTCGTTGAGCGAGTATACCTTGGCCTCTTTCTTGCTCGAATCGTCGCTTATCTTGGTCCTCTTGTTGAAGAGGTCCTTGAACTGCGCGTAGAACTGCTTCTCTTTCTTCTCTTTCTCCTTTAGCTCTGCCTCCTTTATGGACATGTTCTCCTTGAGGTCCTTTATCTCCTCTTCGAAGGCGTCGACTTCCTTGTCGTGCTGCTTGAGTATCTTGTTTATGTTTTCCCTCTCGGGTATGAGCATGGTGTTTATCTGCATCTCGATGCTGCCGAGCTCTGAGTCCAGCTTGATGTGCGATTCCCTTATCTCGCGTTTCTTCTGCTCGAATGTGTTGAGCTCTGCAAGCAGTGTGGGGCTCCTGAGCTTGGATATCTTCTCCCTCAGCTCCTGCCTCTTTATCTTGTTGTTCGCGAGCTCCCTGTTGTTGTCTGAGACCTTCCTGAGGACAGCGTCGATGTCTGTTTCCATCTTCTTGAGTCTTGCCTTCAGCTCTGCCTTGACCTTCTTGTTGACGTCGATGTCGCCAGCCTCGAGGTGGAGCGACTTCTCCATCTTTATTATCTCGCCTTCGAGGTTGGCCTTGAGCTCCCTGAGCCTGACTATCTGCTCTTCTGCATCTTTCTTCTTGGCTTCGAGCTTGCTCAGCTTCTCTCCCATCTCTGCCTGGGACCTCTCGTACTTCTTTATTGAGTCTGAGACCTCTTTCTCGCTGAAGCCGAGGCCTTCGCGTTTCTGCCTGAACCCTCCCGTCATAGCTCCGCTGAGGTCTGCGAGGTCCCCGTCCAGCGTGACCATCTTCGCGGCGCCTATGCCGAGTTTCCTCGCTGTCTCGAGGTTCTCAATCACGAGCGTGCTCTCGAACACGTACCTGAAGACGTTGTCGAACTTCCTGTCGTATGTTATGAGGTCGACCGCCTTGCCGTGGACCCCTTTCTGCTCCAGCAGGGAGGGTATGTTCTGCGGCTCTGGCTTCGCCTTTATCTTGTTGATGGGCAGGAACGTGGCTATGCCCAGCCTGTTGCTCTTGAGGTATGCTATGCAGTCTGCCGCGACCTTGTCGTTCTCCACGACTATGCTCTTTATCCTGAATCCTGCCGCTACCTCCAGCGCGAGCGCGTATTTCGAGTTGACTTCGCCGAGCTCGGACACTGTGCCGTAGACCCCTTTGAACCTGCTCTTCTGCTCGAGTATCTTCTTGACAGCGACGTTTGCGCCGAGCTTCTCCTGTATCTGCGCCTGCCTTGCGTTCAGCTTCGAGAGCTCTTCGTGCGCCTCGAGCAGCTTCCTCCTCGAATCGCCTATCTCCGCCGCCATGCTGCTCTCCTCTGCCTGCAGCTGGCTGAGCTCCATCGCGGCTTTCTTGAACTCCGCCTTATTCTGCTTGAGTATCTTTATCTGCTCCTCGTTCTCTTTCTCTATCGAGAGCACCTTCTCTATCTTCTCGTCGATTGACTGTATCTGGAACTCGACCCTGTCCTTCTCCCTGAGCAGGTCCTGCTGCTGCTGCCTTATCTCTGTGACGCTCTTCTGCAGCTCTTCTGCATTCCTGTCGAGCTCGTCTATCTCCTTCTCTATGTTTTCAGCGTCCTCGAGCTTGTGCTTCTTCCTGAACTGGTCGAGCCTGGCATCTATCTCCTTCTCTTCCTTCTTCCTCTGCTCTATCTGCCTCTCGATCTCCTTCTTGTCTGCCTGCAACTGCTTCAGCTTCTGTTCAAGCTCCCTGAGGCTCTCGCCGAGGTTTTCCTTTCTCGTGTATATCTTCGCTATCTCGTCCTTGCATGTCTCCGTGCGTGATCTTGATGTCGCGAGGTCTATCTTGAGATGCTCCACTTCCTTGTGCAGCTCAAGCTGCTCCTTCTCCCCTTTCCTCTCTATCTCCTGGTTTATCTCCTCTATGTTCTTCTTCATATCCGTGACTTGTTTTCTCAGCTCCTCTGCCTGGCTGTTCGACTTGTCCAGCGCCCCCTTGTGGCCGCCCACCCTCTCGTCGAGCTCTTCCTTCTCTGCCACTTTCTTCTGCATCTGCCGGTGGAGCGCAGTGGCCTTGTTGACAGTGATCTTTGAGTCCAGGTCCTTGTACTTCCTTGCCTGGTCCCTCTCTTTCTTCAGCTCCTTGAGGTATGTCTCCCTCTCTGTGAGGATTATCTCCGCCTCCTTGAGCCTGTCTTCGACCTTATCAAGCTCGTTCACTGCTTTCTGCTTCTTGTCCTCATAGACCGATATGCCCGCTATCTCCTCGATTATCTGCCTCCTTTCCACAGGCGACATGTCTATGAGCTTGATGATGTCCCCTTGAAGGATTATGTTGTACCCGTTCGGGTCGATCTTCGCGAGCGAGAGCAGCTCCAGTATCTGGGTCCTTGTGCTTGTGACATCGTTTATCTTGTAGACTCCCTGTCCGTTCTGCTTGACTATCCTTGTGACTTTCACTTCAGGCGAGTCTGTCGGGAATGTGTTTTTTGAGTTGTCGAAGTATATCGATACCTCTGCTGATGGCGCTGCCTTCTTTGTCTTGCCTCCGTTGTAGATGAGGTTTGAGCTCTTCTCCACCCTCATTGATTTGGCGCTGGACTTGCCTAGCACGAAGCAGAGCGCGTCAAGTATGTTGCTGTTGTGGACGATGATGTTGTTCGCTATGAAATTATGGTCTTTTTCCACGCAAAGGTCATATACCCATTCTTCTTTTGAGTCTATTGTCTCTATGCTTGTTATCTCATCCCACAATATGTCTGATTGAGATAATGTATTGAGTATTTGCAGTGATTGTGTCATGCTGCCGTTTAATGATGGTATGAATAGCTCATTGACGAGCTGTTTTATTCCGCTTCTTGTCGGCAGGCACTGGTTGTAGCAGTAAGCGTCAAGTTTCGGGAATCTCTTTTTGTTTGGTTTTATGGGGATTCCAAGATCTTTCGCGGTCTTTTTGACAAGCGCATTGACTTCAAGGACATCTATGTTTGGGTTAGTTTGGCCTTCTGAGAAGACGTATAGTTTTGTCCATTTTTGTTTGTGTACGAGATTGATATTGTCATGGAAAATTCGCATGTTATCTTTTCCATAGATGTTTACCTGTTTGTATCTGCCAGAGAATCCCGTATTGGTGGCTATTTTTATGATGTCTTTGGAGTTGTTTGTGATTCCCAGCCTCGTCAAGAGGGTCTGGATACCATACGCTAGTTTCGGGCTTTTTGTTACGATTTCGATTGAATTCTTTGAGATGTAACCGTCTCCACAGTACAGACCGTTAAGAAGATTCGAAACCTCTTCATCACCGCTATGCGCCAGGAAAAGATTTGTTATTTCCTTTCCTGCAGCTCCTTCACTGCTCATTCCGAATTTTCGCAGTATGCTGATCAAAGGGGATGAATATACCAGGACATCCCAGCAATTTGGTTTGTACTCATTGATTGTAGCTTTTACGCCAAACAGGTCATTTATTGTTTTAGTGTAGTCTGCAATGACCTCCTCACATCCGTTCGTGAACCATATTTGGTTGGATTCTGAAAGCCTTCCTTCTGCAAGCAGGTATCCGAGAAGCCTTGAGAAATCTGGCGTGTTATGCCAGATCATGTTATATGTTTTGTTGCTGGTTTTGGATTTGATTTTCGGGATGAGAGTCATTATCTCTTGGTCATTCTTTCCTGAATGCCTGAGTATCTTCACAAAGTATGAGAAATTTATCGATTGTTTGTCAAGAATGCCTTTTATTGCATTGAACGGGATGTCGATGGATTCCGCAGTTGTCTTCCAGTCTTTTTCTTTTAAGGACTTGAGGATTGTTATATAGGCCTGGTTCCAGGGAACGTAGATGCCATCTTCTTCTTTTATCAGGTCAATGAGTTCTGAGAATCTTTTTCCAGTGCTGACATCTATTTTTCTTGGTACTGCAATCCTCGTACCTTCTTTGAGCTCTTCTGCTTTCACACTTTGGATCTTTCCATCTTTTAATACAAAAAGAGGATGGTATTCTGTTGCGGTTATTTTCCTTCCAGACCTTGTCAGTATCTCAACAAGCTTTTCTGGCGCGGTCCTTTTTATATACGCTTGTATGGGCCTATTACTTATCTTCAGTGTTTCCGTATCCAATGAAAGTATCTCTGTCCCATCCCCATAAGCCATGACCCCATCATCCATCAATTGTACTTTGCATGTCTTGATTTTTTCGTCTACAATATCCTTGATATGTCTTAATGTCCCATCACCCATGTGTACTAGCGTATCCCCTACAAGGCATTTTCCTGAGCCGTTCGGCCCAAGCACGCAGTTGAACCTCGGCCCGAAGAGTAGCTCTGTCCTTTTTGCGAAGCTCTTGAAGCCGTGCAGCACCATGCGGTTTATTTGTGTCATTCCTTGCGCACCTGTTCTATGGGTTCGATATGTTTAGAAAGTCATCAAGCCTCTTATTTTGCTCTTTTAGGGACAATTTGTTACCTCTTGTGTTCTCAAAATTCGATTTTTATATTTAAAGGTTTGGTTTCAGGTTTTTAAGCGAATCAAATGTTTTAAGCAGTCTATCTGTGTTTCTTGCGTGTTTTTGGTGTCTCTGCTATGCTCCACAAAAACTGGTGGTGTTTCTTGAAGTTCTCCGCTATCTTTCTGTTCTTGATCATGAATGCGAGTGGCTTTTCACCCCATACGAACATGTAGACGTAGTCTTCGAAGATGTCCATTGCCGCCGGCGCTATGTACCCTTCTGGCATGTACCTTACTTCAGAGTATCTTTCGCTTTCCCGGTCTTTGCCCAGAGTATCCCTAACAGAGCTCTCCAGGATGATCTTCAGCCGTTGTTTTTTTTGCGCGCTCTTCAGGTTCAGATTGAAGAGGAAAGTTCTGAGTGATTCCAGCTTGTAAGGCTCTTCTGAGAATGCGGTTATGTATATTGTGCCATTGGCAGGGCAATCGTCCACGACTTTCTTGAATGCGGTCTTCCATCCTTCGAATCCTTCGTACACTGCCGTTTCTGTCTCTTCTTTTTCTAACCCTCTCAGCGCCTGCAGCTGCGGGACCAGCGACTTGAGCCTCTTCGCTCTTTCCTGTTCGAGCTCGATGAACTTACTCGGGTCCGCCGCTGTGAAATGCTTTCCGTCCTTCTGTACATTGTATGTCACGAGTCCTTTTGCCACTAGGCTGTTCAGTGAGTCATACACCCGAGAATTTGCTATCCCGGTCTCTTTTATGATTGGCCCGGTCGTGCTCGTGCCCTTATTCAGCAGGAAAAGATATATCCTGGACTCATTCCTGGAAAGCCCCAAAGCCTCTAATTCCGGTTCCATGAGTCCTGAAAACCCATTACAGTATATAAGCTTTTCTCCTCTCCTCCTGTTCGGGAGAAATGAAAAATATATCTTAGTTACTACTATTAGATAATTAAAATGTGTTTTGGTGTTGAAAGATGAGGGAAGTGGCACTTACAAACCGATTGCTTCAATACTCTCTGGGTTTCAGAGCGCAATATGTTGTTGAAGTATCAGGACTAAACATAACAGTCTTTCCTGGCGTGTTCCCGCCAGTAAGTCCATTCTCATATGATTCGTTGCTCTTGGCAGAAGCAAATGACGCACAACCAGGCGAAGCAGTGCTCGATATAGGCACTGGCACGGGTGTCCAGGCAATCATATCTGCAAAAAAAGGCGCAAGTAAGGTTGTCGCGACAGACATATCACAACAGGCGATAGAAAACGTAGGATACAATACGACAAAGCATAATTTAGCGCGGATAATCAATGTCAGGAAAGGCAATCTCTTTGACCCTCTTGAAAAAGGTGAAAGATTTGACCTGATACTCGCAAATCTTCCTTTTGTGGACCATCCTGCTGATAGGGTCCATGAACATTGGGTGTATGATCCAGGTTATCATTCACATAGGGAATTTTTCAGCAAAGTAAAAGAATATATGAAAATTGAAAGCAGGATTCTCATGGCTTTTGCCGACCTCGGTGATGTTGGTTTCTTTGAAGACCAGATTACAAGGAATCATTTGAGGATAGACCAGAAGATATCTGATGAAAAGGTAGGTATAACCTGGCTGGTCTACAAAATAGTAGGGGGTTAACAGGATGGACGTGAATATGATCACGGTGATTATCTGGATTATTGTAACTCTTGCTGTATCTTCTTTTGCAGCAGTCATCGGGAAGAAGTATGGTGTCGAATATCCTATCGCCATGATGGCCTGCCTGGTGGTCATTGCGAATGTGCTCGCGAACAAGATTGTTGCGTTTGGTCCCTTCACAGCGCCAGCAGGTATAATAGTATTTTCCATGACCTTCTTGATAACTGATATACTTTCAGAAAAATGGGGTGCGAGCTATGCTAGAAAAGCTGTATGGACCGGGTTTTACGCAAATATACTTTTGGTGCTCTCTGTTTTTATTGCGATAACTTGGCAGCCTGCACCATTTGCAAAGGAATTCTCCGAAATGTTCGCGAAAGTTTTAGGCATGACTCCGCGGATTGTTATAGCGTCTATGATCACTTATCTTGTGAGCCAGCATCACGACATTTGGGCTTTCCATTTCTGGAAGAGGAAGACGAAAGGCAAGCATCTCTGGCTCAGGAATAATGCCTCTACTATAATAAGCCAACTTATAGATTCTGTGCTGTTTATTACTATTGCGTTCTACGGGATATTTCCTATACTTCCTTTAATACTTGGCCAGTGGGTGCTCAAGATAATCATAGCGCTGTTCGACACACCTTTCATGTATGGCATAATCTGGATGATGGACCTTGTCAAGCCGGTGAGAAGAATGAGTGGTATAAGGATGGATTTTCAGAAATAGAACCTTCCATCCCTGTGAGGTCTTGTGAATTTTGGATCAGGCTTTTCAATCGGCATCCTGGGGAGGCTATAGCTCCCGATTGTCGCTCCATCATACTGGTGGTGTGCGGGTAGGTGATTGTCCTGTATCCTGCATACGTTGTCTGGTTGCGCATTATTCGGTTCTTCGATGTATCCCATATGTTGTGGAGGTCTTGTTTGTTCTGTGCAGCCTCGCGGTGTTGCTGTTATTATTGCTGCGGCGGCTATTGCTGCCATGATTGAGAGCGGCTCCAGTACCCTTTGGTCGATTGTCATGCTATCTGTGATGCTGCTTTTGCTTATTAATCTTGTCTTGTCATCAACAGGAAATAAATATTGGATTTGACAGGATCCTTAGAACTCATTCAGCCCTTTCTGCTGCTTCTTCGCGACCACGTCCTTGTATGTCTGCCAGGTCTTGCGGAATATGTCTGGGTAGTTCTTGTAGTTTTTGCGTATGAACTGTTGAGTCACGGGGTCTGCAGGGTAACCGCTTCCGATGTCCTGCCCCACCTTCTCCTTTATCTTCTGGATCTCCCTGTCGCGGGTGACTTTCGCGATTATGGATGCTGCTCCAACGACCAGGTGGTTGAGGTCTGCCTTGTGCTCCGCAACCAGCTCGCAGTCCACATTCAGCTTCTTGCGTATGTAGTCGCTGTAGTCCTCGATGTTGTTGCTCGGGCAGTCCACTATTGCTTTCTCTGGCTTGAGCTTGTTTATTATCTCTGCTGTGGTGTCGGCTTCGAGCCAGTTGAGGTTGGTGTCAGGGTCCATCAGCGCTGCGTCGATGTCCCGCGGTTCCAGCACTACCACCTCGTGCTTCTTGGCAATCTTGAGCACCTTCTCGAACAGCTCTTCCCTTTTCTTTGGCAGCAGCAGCTTGGAGTCCTTGACTCCCAGCTTCTTCAGCTTTGCCTCATCCTTCGAGTCGATGACTATCCCGCAGGTGACCAGTGGTCCTATCACAGGCCCCCTTCCAGCCTCATCGATGCCGCATAACAGTGTCATGGTTGCCCTTCAGAGCCTTGTATTTATTAATGTTTTTGAGCTGTTAGCAAGGAAACGCCCTGCTCCGCTTGGCTCGCTTTGCTCACCAAGCTCCTTTGAGCTTTGTTCAAAGCCAGCGCCTACGGGGAAAGCGCGTCGCGCCGCCACGCTTGCAAAGCAGAGCTTTGCTGGCTCGATTACGTATTGTTAAGTTTCGCCGAAGGCGTACCTAATATATTGATTAAAGTGATAACTGAAGGCGTGCTAAACAGGCGGCAACGGTCGTTTCCTTGCTATTTTGGCTTGTTTTGATGCGTTACCTTTAAATACTCATGTTCTTTGGTTTGCATCTGAATTAGTTGGTAGAATATTAAAAGAGGTGAATGCGATAGCCATACTTGGAGAGACAAAAGCACAGGTTTCTATGGAGTATCTCATCATAGTGGGGTTTGTGGCTGTCATAGTCATCCCGATGATACTCATCTTCTATACTTATGCTGACAGGACAGAGGATGAGATAATATCCAACCAGGTCCAGAAGATAGGACTGAAGGTTGGCGACACTGCTGAGGCCATGTATTATCTTGGCGAGCCTTCCAGGACAAAGATCAGGTCTTATTTCCCTAAGAACATCAACAACATCACCGTGGGCAACAACGAGATAGTGTTCATCATCCATACCAAGGAGGGCCTTGACCATGTGGTGATATACACGACAGTCCCTGTGCAGGGTTCTCTTGATTCTCATTCAGGCTATCACAACATCAACATAAGGTCCCGAGGGAGTTATGTCGAGATCACTGATTAGGCGGTCGCCTAGGCATGGGCAGGTGGCTTTTGAGTTTGTGGTGCTTGTAGCGGTGCTTTTCACTGCAGTCATTGTCTTCACTGCGTTCGTGAGGGACAACTTCACCGCGGTGCAGGGTGATACAGATTATTTCAAGCTCAAGGATGTGGCTTTGTCTGTGAAGGCTGAGCTGAACCTTGCCATCGCTCTGGATGACGGCTACCAGCGGGCTTTTTTCGTGCCTCTCACACTTGACGGGCTGGAGTACAACATAACAAAGGAGAACGGTTTCCTCATGTTCTCTGCTGCAGGCGCTGAATACACTGTCAGCGTGCCGCCTTACGCAGGCACATTGCAGAAGGGGAACAACGTCATAAGGAAGACTGATGGAGCGGTAGAGGTGAACACTTAGCATGTTTCCGGAAAAGGCGGTTCCCCGGAAGGCGCAGGTATGGTACACCGACTTCATGGTCGGCGTCCTCATATTCAGCGTCGTCGTCATAACTTACTTCTATTATGTGGAGCACACGAGCTATTCTGACGAGACCCTCATGTCGTCCCTCATATCAGAGGCGAAGGCGGTCTCGAATTCGTTCGTGACGAGGGGGTATCCTGTTGACTGGACAGCCGCCAACGTGACCACTGTCGGGCTCACTGACGGGGATTACAGGATAGACTCTTCCAAGCTTTCTGACTTCAACTCATGGGGGTATGAGGAACGCAGAGGTTACCTCCACACAACCAAAGACTATTACTTTTATCTGGAGTATCTGAACGGCACAAGGTTCAATGAGCTCTGCGAGGACCCTCTCGCAGGGTGCGTCGCGTGGAACTCCTCATATAATCTCGCGCAGAACACCCGCCTGCTGATATATGACAGCAAGGTAGTGAGGGCTGTGCTATACGTTTACCAGCAGCCTTGAGGTATTTTGGATGATGGCAGGTTCAGGACGGATCGGGAATGGGATGAAGAGACGGGCCCTGTTCTTCACGATAGACGCGCTCATCGCCGCGATGATAATGATAGCGGGCCTGCTGCTGATAACATCATCTTATGTCTCCGAGCAGCCGAAGAGCATGATAAATACCATGTCCCAGGACATGCTGAACATCCTTTCAGAGCTTCAGGTGTGGGAGGTCAACAACTCCTACATCCAGGAGCTTTATGACAACGGCTCCATCAAGGACTGGAACAACACTCTTCTCGGGCAGATAGGTGAGTTCTGGGCGAACAACAACATGAGCCTTGCGGAAGATTTCGCCATGAATGTATCAGAGGGGATGCTTGCCCTGCATTTCGGCTACAGCATAATAATGGACAATGACACGATATACTCCCGTACTAATCCTGTGAAGAACTCCCTCGTGACTTCCAAGAAGCTGCTCACAGGCATCCAGAAGTCGAAACCTATCAAGGGTTACATCGCGAAGGCGCGGGCCACTGCTGTGAGCAAGACGACCAGCCTTGTGGTCCCTTTCGCCCCTGCAGGCGCCGGATGGAAAGGGTCTGCCGCCGCTCCGGGGGTCGTGCAGGTCATCAAGTATTTTGAGCTTCCGGATGTCAGCATAATCAACGCCAGCATCTACCTTTCTTTGCACCTTGACCGTGGCTCGCCGAACTGGGACATCGTCACCATGAACAACGGCTCCTGCATCCTGTCAAGGGACAACCTGAACCTTGCACCTGGCAGCGAGGGTGTCTTCAGGGTTTTCCGGCTGAACTCGACATGCTTCAACATAGGCAACAACTCGATAAGGCTCGACCTGAGGAACCTCGGCTACAATGCGCACATCCACCCCGGCACGTTCCTGCTGATCAACTACAACCAGACAGACGCTCCGGAGATGCTTGCGTGGGAGCATTCTGAAAGGCTTTATTTCGACAACATCAACAGCACAGAAGGGGGCACCGGAGCTGGCGCCGGCCCATGGGTGATAAGGCCGTTCCACATCCCGACAGAGGCCACGAACATAAGCGTCTCGATACAGGTGGCAGGGAGGGGCATCAGGGATTACACCGCTAGCTGCACCCCGTCGAGAAGGTTCTGGGGGTGGGGCAGCAACCACTGCATGCGTGATTATGATTACATCATCTTCCTTAACAGCGGCACGCCCTTCGACAGCGATGACAATCCGGTCTCAAGCCCTCTCTATTCCTACTCTCCGTCACAGACAGCGCCGTACATAATAAACGGTACGAACCTGGTCGCTGTCTACTTCAACAATTATGAGGACACTGTCTGGGGGCAGGGCACTGAGCTGGTCTACTCCGACCCGATCAACAATGCCAGCGGCTCATCATATGTCGAGGTCAATTATTCGTCACCGCCTGCGCTGCCTTACGGCGTCATCGAGATAAGGCGTGTCGAGGATTTCGGCGGCGTGCCCAACTACACCAAGGATACGAGCTTCTCTTTTCCTGCCGAGGCTGAGGGGGTGAGCAGCGTGTTTGTGCATCCTGTCGAGCAGTATTCATACATCACAGAGGTGTATTCTGACACCGGCTTCCCGCCGGGCAACAGGGTCTTCCAGTCCCCTGCTTCGAGGGCCGTGCCGAGCGACATATACGTGCCGCTCTGGACCCTGGACCGCACGCCTCTTATGCCTAACTATGAGAGAATTGTTGAAGCCTCCTGGAATGAGGTCCTTCCGAACTCCACTGTGGACTATGGTTTCTACATAAAGGGCTTTGTCGGCTACGGTGAGGTCTTTGCCGCCTGGGGAGAGGCGGTCGACGATGCCGTCGCGCGTCTCCAGCAGGTGCTCGGCTCCTATGTGAACGCTTCTGACATAGTCATCGAGAACACGACCATGGCGGGCGTCCCGTCATTGTGGGGACCTGCTGTAGCAGAGGTGAGGGTGTGGGATTAGGAAGGTGTATTTCATGAGGTTTTTCCATAAGGGGAACAGGAAGGGGATATTCTTCACGTTGATAGCGGTGAGCCTCCTCGGGATAATACTCTTCAGCTATACTGTCACGTATTCCTACTCCCTGCAGGAGAAGTCCACCATCATAGAGACCAGGGTCGACACCATGAACCGTTTCCTGCACAGCGTCGACGCTGACATGGAGAATGCAATATACATCTCAGGGTATAGGGCGATAGTTGGGCTGACTGATTTCGTCACCCTGAACGGCACGTATGTCTCCAACACGACTGATGCGCTGGTGGAGCTTTTCATTAACGGCACTGTTGAGGGGTATAACTCGTCGTTGATGATGAACAACACTTTTCCCCATTGGATAGATAAGATAGGGGAGAAGGGCGCTGAGATAGGAGTGAACCTGACTGTCAACATAACTTCTGTCTCTGTCTACCAGACATCGCCCTGGAGCGTAAGGTTTGTCGTGGAATCTTCCATCAACCTCACCGACCAGACGTCGACCGCAGAGTGGTACAAGGAGAAGTCGCTGTACTCTGATGTGTCCATACTCGGCTTCGAGGACCCGTGGTATGCGCTGCACACCAACGGCATGATAATAAAGAGGATAAACCAGACGGTTTATGACGGGAATTTCACTGTGGGCAATGACACCTCCAATCTGCACGACCATGTCGCGAAGACCTACTACATCGCCTTCAACGCGTCTCCTGATTTCCTCATGCGTTTCGAGAACAACCACAACGCGAGCATCTACGGCATAGAGAGCATGGTGAACAAGACAGAGATCCTGAACTACTGCTCGCTCACTGCCAGCTCCGTCGACACGCTCTGCTGGAGGCGCTCTTCAGCGGCCACGTGGAGCGTGAATGACATGAATGACACCAACTTCAAGATAGACAACGAGACGAACGATGCAGGCATCGGCAGGATAGAGAGGTACGGCGTCGAGGATGTGATATACTGATGGCAAGGGCTATAAGGACTGATCGGCGGATGGGGAAGAAAGGCCAGGCGGCCACAGAATACCTTCATACATATGGCTGGATATTTCTTTCAGTCCTCATGCTTTCAGGGGTCATGGTGTATTATAGCGTGTCGAGGGCGCAGTATCTTGTGCCTCTTGAGTGCAGGTTCCTTTCAGGTCTGAAGTGCCTCGATGCTGATGTTGATGATACCCTGCTCTCATTGGTCTTGGTCAATGAGTTCGGTTTCACCATGAGCAACATCACTATGGCTGTCAGCGGCACGTGCAACAGCACGGCGAACACGACAGATGGCAACATATACGGCAATCTCAATGTCCTGCTCGCGAACCAGCAGGCCACGTATGTGTTTGATTGCCAGAACCTCACCAATATGAGGCTCACTGAGCTGATGATTGTCAATTATAGGGTCTTGGATACTGGCCAGGACCATGTGAAGGTGGGAAAGCTCGAATACTCTCCAACAGGATAGAGTTTTTCACCAAAACCTTTTTAAATACTGCAATATTGGTTTTATAAATACGGTGGTTTAATGGCGGGAAAAAAGAGCGTGATTGAGACAGGCGTAGATAAACTGGTCAGGCTTATCAGCGAAAGGAAGAAGATTTCTGTCAAGGATGCCGCCAAGGAGCTTGGTGTATCTGTCTCTAGCGTTGAGGACTGGGCTGATTTTCTTGAGGAGGAAGGCATCATCAGCATACAGACCCAGTTTGCCACTGTCTATCTTGTCGAGAAGAAGATAGGCAAGAAGGAGCTCGAGGAGAAGGTCAAGGCGGTCAGGGAGGAGAAGGATGAATTCATGAAGCGCGTCGAAAGCTCGATAAACGCGTTGGCCAGGGACCGTGAGGAGATCAAGCTGATAGACGGCGAGTTCAAGCAGATCAAGGACTTGCTTGAGAGCAATTTCTCCAGGCTGCATAAGAAGCTGGAGAAGCTAGAGGACTTCAGGAAGTCGCATAGGACTATAGAGCTTAAGCGCAAGGGGCTCGAGGACGATTACGGGAAGAAGATCAAGGAGATGGAGGACAAGCTGAGGAAAGAGCAGAAGGAGTACCATGACTTGCTCGATTCCCTGGACCAGGAGCTTGAGCAGATAAAGAAGGAGCGTGAGAGCCTTACCCAGATGCGGGCTTCTGAGAAGGAGCTGCAGTCGAAGGTCGGCGAGATAAACAGGATGCTTGAGCAGGTGAAGAAGGAGATAGACAAGGAGAACCAGCAGATATCTGTCGATGAGGAAAGGCTCAAGAGGTCCGAGGGTGTTGCGAAGAGGATAAAGCAGGAGATGGAGTCTGATTCTAAGGGGCTGGAGGAGATTTCCCGCCAGGTCAAGGTTTCGCGCAAGGAGCTTGAAGCCCTTGAGAAGGAGTTTGTCAAGGACCTTGACAGCCTCGGCAAGGGGGACCTAGAAAAGATAGGATCTTACAAGGACAGCAAGCAGCTGATTGACAAGTTCAAGAGCTTCTTTGAGCAGAGCAAGGAGGTCGACAAGCTCATCCAGGGCGCTGAGAAGGAGGAGGATGAGCTCAGCGAGCATTTCGGGAAGCTCATTAAGAAGGCGCAGGCCTTCAGCGTGATGACATCCGCGCCCGAGGTGAAGAAGGAGATCGAGGACCTTCGCAAGGAGCTTGAGGCTATAGAGTCCAAGAAGGCGTTGCTTGCGTCCCAGCTCAAGAAGCTCAGGGCGGTCGTCCGTTCAGTTGTCAAATGATGCTGTGGGTTCGGTAGGCGTCGCGTATCATTTTTTCCGTGGAAAAGAGGTTTGGTCAAAATGTCGAAAAAGAGGGTGAAGATGAGTTTCAAGGTCAAGGCTGGTGCTACAGGCCCTTCTTCGAAAGGGAAAGGCGCATCGGTTTCTAAGAAGGAGGGTGTGATCGACAGCTACAGCTTCAAGTCGCTGAACATACCTGTCAATGTCACGATAACCAGGGGCAAGGATGATTATGTCCCCATCTACGACCTCAACATAGCTGCGATAAGCAAGAACACTCTGATCATACTGGAGAAGATCAGGGAGGAGCTGGTCAAGGCTGTGAATCTGGGGATGGTCGACATAAGGGACACCAGGCAGAGAGGTGTCATTGAGGACAGGTTCTCTGAGACCATACTCAAGCTCATAGGGAAATACTTCCCTGACGCAACCGAGGCAGAGAAGAACTACATGACTACTTACCTCATCCAGAGGAGCCTCGGCATGGGCACTATAGAGGTGCTCAACGACGACCTCTATCTTGAGGAGATCGTGATAAACTCCGCGAAGGAACCCGTCTGGGTCTATCATAAGGTGCATGGGTGGCTCAAGACCAACGTGAACGTGGCGAGTGAGGACCAGACAAAGCACTACGCAGTCACTATCGGCAGGAAGGTGGGCAGGCAGCTCAGCATACTTGAGCCTCTGCTTGATGCGCACCTGGCAGAGGGCGACCGAGTCAACGCGACGCTCTTCCCTATATCCACTGCAGGGAACACCCTGACGATAAGGCGTTTCTCGAGGGACCCCTGGACAATAACCCATTTCCTGGAGTCTAAGACCATAAACACAGAGGCTGCTGCCCTGATATGGATGGGCATCCAATACGAGCTCAGCGCAATCATCGCGGGAGGCACTGCATCGGGCAAGACCTCTACGCTGAATGTTCTTGCTAATTTTTTCCCGCCAAATCAGAGGATTATATCCATTGAGGACACTAGGGAGCTTCAGCTCCCTAAGTTCCTCCATTGGGTCCCTCTGTCGACGAGGCTCCCGAATGTTGAAGGGAAAGGTTCCATAGAGATGGGAGACCTCCTCGTCAATTCGCTGAGGATGAGGCCGGACAGGATACTTGTGGGTGAGGTCAGGCGCAGGAGGGAGGCGGAGACGCTCTTCGAGGCGATCCATACAGGCCACTCCTGTTATGCTACTTTCCACGCGAACGACGCGAGGGAGACTATAAACAGGTTCACGAATCCGCCCATCGACGTCCCCAAGACGCTGATGCCTGCCATATCGATGATAATAATCCAGTTCAGGAACAGGAGGACTGGCTTGAGGAGGACTTTCCAGGTCGCGGAGATACTCCCTGACTCGTCCGCCAATGTCCTTATGCAGTACGATCCTAAGAGGGACATAATGTCCAATAGGGGCAAGTCCCGCTCATTGTACAATACATTGGAGATGTTCACAGGCAACACGCCCCAAGAGATCAATAAGGATATCGCTGAGAAAGAGACTGTCCTGAAATACCTTGTCAAGCAGCAGATCAAAAGCATAGACGATGTCGGCAGCATTATGGCCAAGTACTACACCGACAAGGAGAATGTTATGGGATATGTCAGGTCGAACAGGCCATTTTTCAAGCAGCAATCCAAGAAAGAGTGATGGTTCCAGGTTGATATAATGTATTTTGATATATTTTACAAGAAGGTCGCAAAGAGTATGCCTGGGCTTAGCTTCAAGCTCCAGCAGGCAGGCATGCCTGACACCGCGGTAGAGTTCATAAAGAAGACCTTCTTCTCCGCATTCTACCTGACGACAGGGATAATGATAACCGTCGCCCTTCTGCTGAGCAAGATTGACATAAGCGTCTTCTTCGCCGTTCTGCTGTTCCCTGTGCTCCTGTTCATGATGTTCCTGTATTTCGTGAAGCTGCCTGACATGAAGATACTGCGCATCGAGAGGGAGATAGACAGGGAGATAGTGTATGCCGGCCGTTATCTCATCATCGAGATGGAGTCAGGGATATCCATCTATGACTCTTTCAAGTACGTGGCCAACAACTATCCTGTGATAGGGAAATACTTCAGGAACATCGTGGAGGACATAGACCTCGGCACGACAATCGATGACGCGCTGAACAGGGCTGTTGAGCTCACTCCTTCCCAGAACTTCAGGAGGGTGCTTTGGCAGATAATAAACTCCATGACCACCGGCGCTGATGTCGCCACATCCCTTAACACGGTGATAGAGCAGATTGTGAGGGAGCAGAGGATAGAGCTCAACGAGTACGGCAGGAAGCTGAATCCCATCGCGATGTTCTACATGATCGTGGCTGTCATCCTGCCTTCCATAGGCATAACCATGTTCGTGATACTTGTCTCGTTTTTGTCGATAAAGCTGACGCTTTCGACGCTCATCATGATAGCATGCATGATGGGTTTTGTGCAGTTCCTGTTTTACACTGTCGTGAAGAGCTCGAGGCCTTCGAGCCAGTTTGAGGAGTGAGCAGTTAATGGTGAATGTAAATACTGAAGACTTCTTGAAGGGGATCAAGAAAGAGGTAGGGAGGAAGCGCAGCCCTTTAGACAGGATCATCTATTCGTTCAGGCACAGGGCCGAGGAGAAGCACAAGAGGAAGGTCGCACTGAAGCAGATGATGGAGAAGGCCGGGCTCCGCACGAGCCCTTCTTATGTCCCCCGTATGCTTTTCATCTTTTGTATCATCGTCAACATATTCATAACGATTTATGTGGTGGACAGGTTCTATGATATCCTGCGTTACAACTTCGCGTTCATAGCAGTGACCCTGGCGGTGATATGGGTCTTTATTTTTATGGTGGTTCTCTTCGCGATCTGGCTGCTGTTCTACTTGAGCCTTGACGTGATGATATTCAAGAGGCGCCAGAAGCTTGAGGAGGTTCTGCCTGACTTCATGCAGCTTGCCAGCAGCAACATAAGGGCTGGGATGACCATAGACCAGGCATTGTGGTTCGCTGTCAGGCCTCGCTTCGGCGTTCTTGCGACCGAGATCGAGGAGGTGGCCAAGAGGACCTTTGCCGGCGAGACTTTGGACGCGGCTCTCATGCACTTCGTCAGCAAGTATGACTCTAAGGTCCTTGAGCGCTCGATGAACCTCCTGATAGAGGGTGTCAGGGCTGGCGGTGAGATCGGCGACCTGCTGAACAAGATATCTGAGAACATCCAGGAGACCAACCTGATGAGGAAGGAGATGGCCGCCAACGTGACGACCTATATAATATTCATAACCTTTGCGACGCTGTTCGCAGCTCCGTTCCTTTTCGGCATGGCCTACCAGCTGATAATAGTCATCCAGGAGGTCTTTTCAAGGGTGGACATAACTCCGGGCACTGCCGCTGGTTTCCCTGTCATGATAACCAAGGGGGTCATCTCGACAGGGGATTTCAAGACTTTTGCTATAGTCTCTTTGATGATAACTTCCTTGTTCTCATCTATGATAATCTCTGCGATAAAGAGGGGGAATGTGAAGGCAGGCCTGAAGTACATACCTATCTTCATGATATGCTCGATCCTGCTTTTCTTGATAGTCATCAAGGTCTTCAGCATGTTCACAGCGGGGTTCTTCTAATGACCTGCACAAGCATTGAAACGTGTGATGCTGCCCCTTTGCGAGGCGATTCTGCAAACTCTTCGCGTGCGTCGCGGGGGAAGCCCCCTACGGGGAGGCAGCACCTTTGCCAGAAGAAGTGTTCGCCGAGCACTGGCAGCATCCGCGCCTTGGCGCGAACGTTTCAATGCGGCGCATCCCTGATTTCTTCAAGGCGTTCGCAGGCCGCGATGGAGTTCATAATGACTTACGGCTGGGCTATCCTTGTGGTTGCCGCTGCAATAGTCGCCTTGGCGTATTTCGGTGTCATCAGCCCTGCGAAGTTCCTTCCTGAGTCCTGCACGATATCATCTACCAGCGGAATGGCCTGCCTTGATTTCAAGGTGACTCCTGTCTCTGCGCATGTTCTCCTGATCAACAGCGGTGGCCGTGACATCATCATAAATAATGTGACTGCGGGTGATTGCGTGTATGCTGTTGCTTTTGATATGCCTGATGGGACTTCTCATACCTTCAATCTCACTGGCTGCTCTTTTGGTGCCAAGGGGGGGAAAGTGAAGCTGGATATGCGCGTGGTTTATACTGATTTATACTCCAATTTCGTCAAGGAAGCTGCAGGCACCTTGACTGCGCAGGTATCGTGATTTCCGAGGGTGTAATGTGCTGAGCAAGCGTTCTCTGTCTTCTTTTGCGTTCCGGATACCG
>Ga0180009_10000725_pt1 | contig 43344 bp, 41 predicted proteins | sample OS_PC_MetaG_FD_123537 | JGI IMG/M metagenome (GOLD analysis project Ga0180009, IMG submission 123537) | Groundwater microbial communities from the Aspo Hard Rock Laboratory (HRL) deep subsurface site, Sweden - OS_PC_MetaG | ecosystem: Environmental > Aquatic > Deep subsurface > Groundwater...
GCGGCGACTGATTGCCAAGGATGGCATGAATGCAGATTTTGCAGGAGCAAAAATCTGCCCTGCCGCCGACACCTGTCAATCGAGCAACCGTACCCTCCTTACAACCATTAGCGCGATATTGAATAAAGGAAAGTTATTCAGAGTTGTATCCTTGGGTTTCATGTTGGCTTTAAGTTCAAAAGTATCAACTATTAACGCGAACATAGCCATTGCAAAGCCCGTCATGCATATTTAAGATCGTTAGGCTTATAGAATCTCCGATGCATAATCGGCTAGACGGGATCTTTCGCCTTGTTTCAAGGTGATGTGCGCGGCATGCGGCCAGGTCTTGAAACGGTCGACAATATAAGTGAGCCCCGATGTGGTGACCGTCAAATAGGGTGTATCGATTTGACCTAGGTTACCGATACAAATGATTTTAGTCCCCGGGCCGGCTCGGGTGATCAATGTTTTCATTTGTTTGGAAGTCAGATTTTGCGCTTCGTCGATGATCAAGTAACGGTTTAGAAAGGTGCGGCCGCGCATGAAGTTGAGCGATCTAATTTTGATCCGGTTCATAACAAGGTTGCTGGTCGCGCCTTGTTGCCATTCGTTGTGTCCCGAACGACTACCTAATAGTTCCAGATTGTCCATTAAAGCCCCCATCCACGGCGCCATTTTTTCTTCTTCGGTGCCGGGCAAAAAGCCGATGTCTTCTCCGACCGGAATGGTTTCCCGGGTCATGATGATTTCGTTGTAGATTTTTTCTTCTAGGGTTAATTCGAGACCGGCTGCCAATGCCAATAGGGTTTTACCGGTGCCAGCAGTGCCTAAAAGCGTTACGAAGTCGATCTCCGGGTCGAGCAGCACGTTGAGCGCAAAATTCTGTTCGCGGTTTTTGGCTGTGATTCCCCATACATTGTTATGAGGCGTTCGGTAGTCGTGCGCCAGTTCGAGTACAGCGCTTTTACCGTCGCAGCTTCTGACGATGGCTTCGAAGTCGCTGTCGTTATCCATATATAAATACTGATTCGGATACCATTCGCTAACGAGAGGTCCTTGCAGTTTGTAAAATGTTCGGTCGTTTTCCTGCCAAGATTCCATCTTACTGCCATGGATATCCCAGAAATCCGACTCGAGGGCGGCCGACCCTCGATACAGTAGTTCGATATCGTCAAGTGTTTGGTCGTTATGGTAATCCTCGGCATGTAATCCGAGTGCCGCCGCCTTGATGCGCATATTGATGTCTTTCGACACTAGGGTGATATTGGTATCGGGGTATTTTTGCGTTAAAGCCAGCACGACGACCAGAATCGAATTGTCGGCAATATGGCCAGGCATCGAGTCGGGAGGCATTGAAGTGAGTTGGCGAGTCTGGAAATAAAGACGTCCGAACTGTATGTCGCTATCGGGGGCGTGTTCGATACGCGAGAGAGGAAAACCTTCTTCAATCGATTCGGACGTAGCGCCTTGAATCAGTTCGTCCAAAAAACGGCTGACCTGACGGACGTTTCGGGCGACTTCTGATAGTCCTCTTTTACTATGATCGAGTTCTTCGAGAACGACCATCGGAATAAATATGTTGTGTTCCTGAAAACGGAAAATCGCGGCGGGATCGTGCATCAGCACGTTAGTGTCTAGTACGAACAATTTGAGTTTTGGTGAGCTTTGAATATTCATTAATTATACCTTTCGCACTTCAAGTTTCGGCGCATTCGTTCCCTCGGGAGAGGACCGGGGGCAAGAAAAAAACCGAATTTGATGCGATGATTATATTATTGTGTCAAGATTTTGAGTTCTTGCAGGACTTCTGCGACATGGTTTTTGACTTTTACGCCGCGCCACTCATGTCTTAGGATGCCTTGCTCATCGATCAAAAAAGTGCTGCGTTCGATGCCTCGGACTTGCTTGCCGTACATGTTCTTCATCTTGATTACGCCAAACAAGTTGCACAGGGTTTCATCTTGATCGGACAGCAAGTCGAACGGGAATGCCTGTTTGCACTTGAAACCTTCGTGAACTTTAACCGAATCTCGTGAAACGCCGAGAATAACGGTATTAAATGCGTTAAATTCGTCAATATGGTCGCGGAAGGCTATGCCTTCCTGCGTACATCCGGGCGTGTTATCTTTTGGATAAAAGTAGATAACAACATTTTTTCCTAAAAAGTCGGAAAGCGTTATGCTTTTATCGCCGGTTGAGGCGGCTTCGAAATCGGGCACGGCGGTGCCTATGCTAAGCGTTGTCATAATAATCAGTTAGCGTTTAATGGGTTCGAGAATGGCATCGAGATTCAGCTGATCGCAAAAATCGAGGAAATCCTCGCGAAGTTGCAACAAACGTTGTTCCGATGGAATGATAATGATGAGCTGTGTCGAAAAAACCGGTGTTTGAATATAGGCAGCGGGGTAGCGGTAGGCTTTGATTTCCTCTATTGCGATGTTACGTTCCACTAGAAAGGTTACGATAGACAGGATGATATCGTTTTGATCCAGACTCATCGCTTCGAGAGTATAGGGCAGGCCGGATTTGGGTGTCCCCGATTTTTCTTGTCGTGCTTTATGAATGTGAATTTTTAGTTGTTTTTGCAGCGTTTCGAGTAGATTTTCGAGTTTGGCAATATGGTTCCAATTACCTTCGATTAACATATAGGCTGCTGTAGATTCAGTCAAGTCGGTCGACCGTATTTCAGCGATACTACACTTACACCGGCTAACGGCGGCTAGGATAGGTTCGATATATTGAGACTGACGTTTTCCAAGTACGGTGATTGCAAGTTGCATGGCATTATTTTTTGTTTTTCAGAGCGACAGTAAAGACCGAAAAGAGAGGGCGTTGGATTCGCTTGGCTCTCGATCGGCTCATTACTTAAGTGGACTTAGCGTCTGTTACGATCGACCAACATCTTGATAACGCCATCGATAGATCCCGTTTGGGTAATTTCTCGATTGAAAGTCGATCGGTAGTTAGTGACGAGACTGACACCCTCGATCAGGATATCGAAAACTTTCCATTCGCCGCCTCTGTTTTTCATCATGCGATAGTTAATGTTTATAGGTTGCTGGCCCGGTTGATCGACGATGGTTCGGACAATGGTTCTGGTTGGATCTTCACCGCTGATCTGGGGTGCGAAAGTAATCTGCCAGTCGGTATATTCTTGAAATGCCTTAGTATAAGTTCGTACCAGTAATGTTCTGAATTCTTTTATAAATTGTTGTCTTTGAGTTGGAGTGGCTTGACGGATATGCCGACCTAAAACCAAAATCGCGACTCTCTCCATGTCTACGAAATCGCCGACTACGCCATCGACAAATTGCGTGGCTCTGGCAAAATCGTTGCGATAAAGCGGCTGACTGAGGGTCTGTTGGATTCTATCCGAGCTGTTTTGGATGATTTGTTGAGGCGGGGTCAGGTTGGCTGCGGCATTAGGCGGGTACAAAGTCGTGACCAAACAAAACAAGAAAAATAGTAGTGACAGCGGACGCCTGTTGTGCATGAAAAATCTCCGGGAAAAGTAAATTTAAAGCGCTATAGTATTACGAATTACAAACCAAGGAAAATTAGCTGCATTTTATTCCGATTTTGCATCAATGCATCGATTTCTGATAATTCTAAAAGAAAAGCATCTAACCGCAGAAGCGCCGAAGTATTATATACCCTTTGTTACCCCATGAATGGCGTTAATCCAGCGCTTGATCTTACCCAATAGATTATGGAGTTTAGGTGTGATGTTTCGTATTAATCGATTTCGGTATCTTCAGACGCTTGATCCGGCGTTCTGGGTAGATTTTGAAATAGCTGATTGAAATGAGCCTGTACATTTTCGATGTTGATTTGCGCGATGCCCGAGGCAAAACCGAACCAGACATAAAGACCGTTTAGATCCCTAAACATGGGTGGCAGGTACTTTGGCCCTGCAATTAAGCCATCTAAGTAGTGTTCATAAATGATAGGGATGTCGTCCAGCGTGACCTTGCCGGCGAACAGCATTGGCAACAGTTCCGGCAAGCCTTCCAGCGTTGCGCTACGGATGAAATTGACTAATTCGATAAAGCCTCGAACATAGGATAGGTCTTTTGTGAAACAAGCGCCACCTTCGACCATGCCGCCGCGAAAAACTCGCTGAGCGATCGTGTAACTGTCATGAGGGCTTACATCCCGCTCCAGGAAGTAACGGTAAACTTCAATGAAATCGGCGCCTTGTTCGGCTAGGTCGATCGCAATGACTCGGTCGCTGATGCGTCGGGCGCGATCGGGAAAAGAGCTGAACGTTAGGGTTTCGATCAAAACGGCCAAACCTTCTTGTGTCGCGGTGATGCGCGGCGAACCGACGCTAAGCCAGGTGGCCCAAGGTTGCAATCTTCCGTTTAATGTGGTTCCGACATGCACCCAGCCTTCATGTACCTCCAAGACTTTCAAATCGAGCTCGGAAAACCAAGCGTTATTATTAATCTTGATTTTGTCTCCTCCGGCCGAGGCATCGGAAACGATGCCATCACTCAAAACGACGCTCAATGCGCCGTCGTCGAAATGGCTTGATAGGCGTTGCCTCAGCGACAGTACTGCGGTTTCGGCATTTATTTCTTTCGGGTGAGCGCGGTTAAGATGTTTGGCCCCGGGCAACGAAAAAATGGCGCATAATCGTTCACCGAGTTCCAAAAGGGTTTTATTGTCGCCGAGTAAATGATCTCGCGCCGAACCGTAAAGTGCATGGCTATGGATTAAAAAATCGGGAGTGCCGCGGCTATGTAATAAATCGATCACGCGCATGTATTGACTAACCGTATCTTGCAGAATCGAGCCGAGCGAATCGTTGTGTCCCAAGTTTTTAGTAATGTCTCGACTTAAGTCCTTCAGCGCGGCGTATACGCTCACTGCGTCGAAGCTTAGCGCTTGATGTTGATAGAACTCACGGTCGGCGGGCGGGAGAAATTGAGAGTCGCCGGCGAAAAATTGCTCGCGAAAATTGCGCGGCCATTTAATTGAATCGAGGATTTGAATGGGTTTTTGAATTTGAATGAGACGGTCGGAAAGTGCAAGCAGGCGTTCGCGATAGGATGAATGAGCCACGGCTGTGTTCCTGATAGAGGGATGATGCCGAGCTTACTCATATTCTGATGGAAGAGCAAAAGATTATCGGCTGAAGCTGCCGGACATGAATGCGATAAGGAGAGGAGGGTAAAAATAAATTGCCGGACGAATGACTCGTCCGGCAATCTTTAAAACAAAGGAAGCTTATTTTTTCGCGTTGCGCTCTAAAGTTTCCTTAATGACTTCGTCCGCTACATTTTTCGGGCACGGCAGATAATGCGAGAATTCCATCGAGAATTGTCCGCGACCTGAAGTCATCGTACGCAAGTCGCCGATATAACCAAACATTTCGCTTAACGGCGCTTCGGCCTTGATGCGAACGCCTGTTACGCCGGCTTCTTGAGATTTGATCATACCGCGGCGGCGGTTCAAGTCGCCGATCACGTCACCGACATGATCTTCCGGTGTGAATACGTCGATTTTCATGATCGGCTCGATTAATTGCGGTCCGGCTTTCGGAATCGATTGACGATAAGCGGCTTTTGCGGCGATTTCGAACGCAATTGCCGATGAGTCAACCGCATGGAAGGCGCCGTCGACCAGTGTGACTTTAAAGTCCAAGCAAGGGTAACCGGCCAGTACGCCTTTGACCATGCTCAATTCAAAACCTTTTTGAATAGCAGGCCAGTATTCTTTCGGTACGTTACCGCCGACAACTTTCGATTCGAAAACGAAGCCGCTGCCCGGTTCGCCCGGTTCGATAAAATAATCGATTTTCCCGTATTGACCGGAACCGCCCGATTGCTTTTTATGCGTGTAGCTGTCTTCGACGCGTTGTGTGATGGTTTCTCGGTAGGCTACTTGCGGTTTGCCGACGATGACATCGACGCCGTGCGTTCTGCGCAGAATGTCAACCTTGATATCGAGATGCAGTTCGCCCATGCCTTTCAGGATCGTTTCGCCGCTGTCGATATCGGTTTCGACGCGGAAAGACGGATCTTCTTGGATCATTTTGCCCAGCGCAACGCCCAATTTTTCGGACGCACCTTTGTCTTTCGGTGCGACCGCCATTGAGATAACCGGGTCGGGGAATACCATCGGCTCTAATGTAGCCGGTTCTTTCGGATCGCACAAAGTATGTCCGGTTTGAACGTTTTTCATGCCCAATACCGCGACGATATCGCCGGCTTGGGCAGATTCAACTTCTTCGCGCGAATCGGCGTGCATTTCGACGATACGTCCGATACGCTCGGTTTTACCGGTAAAGGTGTTCAGTACGGTCGTGCCTTTGCCCAATTGACCTGAATAAATGCGAATGAAGGTCAATGCGCCGTAACGGTCGTCCATGATTTTGAACGCCAGTGCACGCAGAGGACGGTTTGGATCGACGATAGCAAAATTACCGGTTTCGTTGCCTTCCAGGTCAACTTCAGGTTGGGGGTTGACTTCGGTAGGGCTTGGTAAATAGTCGACAACCGCATCCAGAACCAATTGCACGCCTTTATTTTTGAATGACGAACCGCAATAAGTCGGGAACAGGCTCAGATTGATCGTACCTTTACGGATACAGCGTTTCAAAGTATCGATATCGGGTTCTTCGCCTTCCAGATATTTTTCCATGACGTCATCGTCTTGCTCGACCGCTTTTTCGATCAATTCCGCACGCCATTGTTTGACGTCTTCGAGCATGTCGGCAGGAATGTCTTGAATTTCGTAATTCATCGGATCGCCGGAGTTATCCCAGACCCAAGCTTTTTCGGTCAATAGGTCGACAACGCCGACAAACTGGTCTTCTGTGCCGATCGGTAGTGTCATGACGATAGGATTTGCGCCCAGCACGTTTTCGACTTGTTTAACGACGCGGTAGAAGTCGGCGCCGATACGGTCTAGTTTGTTCACATAAATGACACGGGCAACCTTAGAGTCGTTCGCATAACGCCAGTTGGTTTCCGATTGAGGCTCCACGCCGCCGGAGCCGCAGAAAACGCCGACGCCGCCGTCGAGAACCTTCAACGAGCGGTAAACTTCAATCGTGAAGTCAACGTGACCGGGCGTATCGATGATGTTGAAACGGTGGTCTTTCCAGAAACAAGTGGTTGCCGCGGATTGAATCGTGATGCCGCGTTCGGCTTCTTGATCCATGAAGTCCATGGTCGATTCGCCTTCGTGAACTTCGCCTAGTTTATGGATTTTTCCGGTGAGTTTTAAGATACGCTCGGTAGTCGTGGTTTTTCCAGCATCGACGTGAGCGAAGATGCCGATGTTTCTGTAATGCGATAGGTCTGTCATGTTGTTACTCTAAAGGTTAAGGCATTAAAAATTTTTTTCGACGGACTCCCAAGATATTGTCCTGAAAGTAGGCTCTTCCCTGCAACGAATGGCTGGAATTCGGATATCGCAGCAAGCCGAAGCCGGGTACTGATGAGAATCCGAAAGTTCCGGCGTAATCTTTTTCTCATCCAGTTTCAAAAAACTGGCTATTCTAACCTAAAATAACGTCAAACACAGAATGAAAATATTTATTTAAGGGGAAAAGGTGAAAGGTGAAAGGTGAAAAGCAGCGTAGCCCGGGTGGAGCGCAGCGCAATCCGAGATGGGCGAAGCCACGAATACCCCGTATTCCGCTGGCGCTGCATACGGAATACATACTGCGCACCACTCGCCGCTCACTTCTCACTGTTCACTATTCACTATTCGGTTATAATCCGAACATCAAACGCGAAAAACCTTAAATTTATTATTCAATTAATCATTTATTTATGACATTAATCCTAGAAGAGCTGGCCAGGCAATGTGATGCGGAAATTGTCGGCGGAGACAAGCATTGTTCGATTACTTCGGCGGCCGATATCAAGTCGGCCGCCGCTGGGCAAATCACAATATTAAATGATCCCAAATATGCACAATATTTGTCCAATTCCCGGGCGTCTGCTTGTTTGATCAAACCAGAAACGCGTTACGAAAATCCGCCGGAGCAAATGGCGCTGCTGATTTGCAAAGATCCCGAGATTAGTTTCATCAAAGCGATTCACCTGCTTTACCCGTCATTGGAGTTTCCTAAACAAATTTCGGAGCGTGCCTGTATAGCCGATTCGGCAATGATCGCTCATAACGTCTATATTGCGCCGTTCGTAAGTGTCGGCGAAGGTTGTTTGATCGGCGAGGGTTGCGAGATTCTTAACGGCGCCTATATCGGCAATGACGTCATATTGGGAGTTAATTGTCGTATTCATCCGAATGCCGTGATTTACGATCATAGTCGTATCGGTAACAATGTCGTAATTCACGCCGGCGCTGTGATCGGCGCGGACGGTTTCGGTTATAAGCAACGCAACGAGCAACAGATCAAAGTGCCGCATGTCGGCAATATCATAATCGAGGACGATGTCGAAATCGGCGCGAATACCTGCATCGACCGGGGCACATTAGGCTCTACCGTGATCGGTTCAGGGTCGAAGATCGATAATCTGGTGCAAATCGGCCATAACAACACGATCGGTAATAATGTGATCATTTGCGGGCAAACCGGTATTTCGGGTTCTTGCACGATCGAAGACAATGCGATTCTGGCCGGCAGCGCTGGTATTGCCGACCATGTGAAAATCGGCCATCATGCTGTCGTGATGGCGCGTTCCGGCGTATCGAACGATATTGCACCGGCTACGCAGGTGTTCGGCAGTCCCGCGAAAGATAGAAAAGTCGCTTGGAAAGAGTTGGCTGCATTGACCAAATTGCCGGGATTGCTCAAAAAAATCAAGGATATCGAAATTAGACTCGGCAAACTTGAACAATAAAGCGATCTTGTGAACGAATTGGAAGCGTTTTTTGCCGGCGACGGGCCACTATCGAAAGTTATTCCCGGTTATCTGCCGCGTGCGGCGCAGGTTGAAATGGCTTGTGCGGTTCGGGATGCGATCGAGCACGAGCGTCATTTGATCGCCGAAGCCGGCACCGGTACCGGGAAAACGTTTGCTTATCTAGTGCCTGCGATACTATCGGGACGCAAAGCGATCGTATCGACCGGCACCAAAAATCTCCAGGATCAATTGTTCAACAACGACATTCCCGTCATTCGCAAAGCGATGAGCGTGCCGTTTGCGGCCGCTTTGCTGAAAGGTCGTAGCAATTATCTGTGTATTTATCGGCTCGGCAACGCACTCAACTCGACCTTGGGTTTCAGTAAGGACGATGCGGCTTCGTTGACTAAAATCAAATCATGGTCCAACCGAACGAAATCGGGCGATGTCGCAGAAATGCCGGACGTCCCGGAAAGCGACCCGGTATGGTTTCAGGCGACCTCGACCGCCGATAATTGTCTCGGTCAGGAGTGTCCCGATTATGAGAAGTGTTTTCTGGTCAAGGCGCGTAAAAAAGCCCAGGAAGCCGATGTGCTGGTCATCAATCATCATTTACTGTGCGCGGATTGGTCGATTCGCGAAATAGGCTTCGGCGAGTTGTTGCCCGATGCCGAAATCGTAATCATCGATGAAGCGCATCAATTGGCCGATACCGCCTCTAACTTTTTGGGTATTACCGTCGGCGCCCGGCAATTGAGCGATTTGGCGAAGGATGCTTTGGTTGAATATTTCAAGGATGCGACCGATCTACCCGAGTTACGTACCGCCTGCGACGATCTGGAACACCAGATCAAGGACTTGCGCTTGGCATTCGGCATTGAGCTAAAAAGAGGCGAGTGGCGCGAAATCGAGACCCATCCGAAAATTTCTTCGGGCCTTTCCGAATTGCAGGAACAACTTCAACGTTTGACCGTGCAATTGGAATTGGCGTCGGTCAAGACTAAGGGGTTGGAATCTTGTTTCAAACGCGCAGAAGAACTAGGGCACCAACTACGGGCCATTCTCGAAGAGAACGACGGCAAATGGATACGCTGGTACGAAACCCATAAAAAGACCTTCACGCTCAGTCGAACGCCTATCGACATTGCCTCTGAATTCCGTGCCTTTATGCAACAGCACAAGGCGACCTGGGTGTTTACCTCGGCGACGCTGAGTGTTGCAAATAAATTCGAGCATTTCGCGAAAAGTTTGGGGCTTGCGAATGCCGAGGGCGTCAGTTGGGAAAGCCCGTTCGATTACGCCGAGCAGTCGCTGTTTTATCATCCGAAAGGGTTGCCGAAACCGGCCGATCCGAACTTTACCAGGACGATTGTCGAATTTGCGTTGCCGGTGCTCGAAGCGAGCCGGGGGCGGGCGTTTTTTCTGTTTACGAGTCATCGCGCCTTGAAAGAGGCGGAATTGCTATTGAGACAAAAAATCAAATATCCGTTGCTGGTGCAGGGCAGTCGGCCGAAAGCAATTTTGTTGGATGAATTCAAACGGGCCGGTAATGCCATTTTACTGGGCACGGCTAGTTTTTGGGAGGGCGTCGATGTGCGCGGCGAGGCTTTGTCGTGCGTGATTATTGATAAGTTGCCGTTCGCCTCGCCGAGCGACCCGGTCTTGAAGGCTCGACTCGGCGCGATGGAGCGGCAAGGTTTGAATCCCTTTTTTGAATACCAGATTCCGGCCGCGGTGATCGCATTGAGGCAAGGCGTCGGCCGCTTGATTCGCGATGTCAGCGATCGCGGGGTCTTGCTGGTCTGCGATCCAAGGCTGTTAAAACGCGCCTATGGACAAATGTTTCTCGACAGCGTACCGCCAATGCGGCGAACCCGCGATATCGAGGATGTTCGGGCCTTTTTTCAAAACGAGCAGTAACGTTCGGCGAATTTGTGTGCTTCTATTTCTTAAGGGAGCGTGAATACCTCCCTGTAAGCTCTGGTTGCAACGTCCTGTTGCAGACAGCCTTATAAATCGATAGCCTACGCTCTCTCTAATTTACTCAGAATAGTCACAACGAGCGAAATGCATGAAGTTATTGGCAGTGGATACCGCGACCGAAGCTTGTTCGGCCGCCTTATATATCGATGGCGAAATCTTGGAGCGCTTCGAACTGGCGCCGCGAACGCATACGCAATTGATCTTACCGATGATCGATTCACTGATGGCCGAGGCGGGGCTCGTGCCTCAGGATTTGGATGGACTCGCGTTCGGCCGGGGCCCCGGGTCTTTTACCGGCGTCAGAATTGCGACCGGCGTGATTCAAGGTATCGCATTAGGATTAGACTTGCCTGTCGCGCCGGTTTCGACGCTGGCGGCCTTGGCTCAGAATTATTTTGAACACGCGGACCGGGACGTGGTTTTTGCCTGTATGGATGCACGTATGGGCGAGGTGTTTTGGGGTGTTTACCGTAAAAACGACCAAGGGTTTGCCGAATTGCTCGGTTCCGAGTCGGTAGGGTCCGCTGAAAACGTCGACTTCCCCGAAATAAAAGGCTACGGTATCGGCAGCGGCTGGAAAACCTACCGTGAAGCATTGGACGAGCGCTTGAATGCTTGGCTTGCCGGCGTCGACGACACGCCTTTGCCGAAAGCTTCGGCGATAGCACTGCTCGGCGCGCGAAGTTTCAACTTGAATCAAGCCGTACCGGTCGAACAGGCAATGCCGGTATATTTGCGCGATAAAGTCGCAAAAAAAGAATCGGAGCGATAATCGGGTATAATGGCCGAATTTATTTCAAGCACGCATACTATGGCGCAATTTTTTCAAATTCATCCCGAGAATCCGCAGCAACGGTTAATCAATCGAGCAGTCGAGATCTTGCAGCATGGTGGAGTGATTGCCTATCCGAACGACTCGTCCTATGCGATTGCCTGTCAAATGGACGATAAGCAGGCGCTGGACAAAATTCGTAGAATTAGGCAATTGGACGATAAACACAATTTTACCTTGATCTGTCAGGATCTAACGCAGGTGTCGAATTTTGCCAAAATCGATAACGACGCCTATCGGTTGATCAAGGCATTGACGCCAGGGCCGTTCACTTTTATCCTGAATGCTACGCGAGAAGTGCCGCGCCGCTTGCAGCATCCTAAGAAAAAAACCATAGGCATTCGGGTGCCTGATCACGCGATCGCCTCATTACTAGTGGAGACTATTGGAGAGCCGTTGTTCAGCTCGACGCTGGTCTTGCCGGGCGAGTCGTCGGCTCTAACCGATCCCTATGAAATTCGCGATCGGCTCGAGCATGAACTCGATCTCGTAATCGATGCCGGTATCGTGCCGGACGAACCGACTACAATTATTGAATGTTCGGGAAAAAATCTCGAAATTATCAGGCAAGGAAAAGGCCAAGCACCGATGTTGGACTAACCGAGAAATCCCTCTATGATGAACGAATTGTCTTTGATCCAGCGTATTATCGTATGGGTTATTCCGGTGATTTTCGCGATTACCGTGCATGAAACCGCTCACGGTTGGGTCGCCAAAAAATACAGCGACAATACCGCTAAAATGCTCGGTCGATTGACCTTGAACCCTTTGAAACACATCGACCCGGTCGGTACGATTCTTCTGCCCGGCATATTGTTATTGACCGGAACCGGTTTTATATTCGGCTGGGCCAAGCCGGTACCCGTCGATGCGCGAAATTTCAAGAATCCGCGGCAGGATATGGCCATCGTCGCATTGGCGGGTCCGGTATCGAATTTACTGATGGCTGTGGGGTGGGCGTTGATCGCTCGGGTGGGCGTCATGATCAATGTCGATTTCATGACACTGCCGATGATCTATTGGGGTATTGCGGGGATATCGATCAATCTGGTACTGGCACTGATTAATCTGATACCTATACCGCCTTTGGATGGCAGTCGCGTCGTATCCGGCATTTTGCCGAACCGATGGGCTTGGCAATACAACAAATTAGAGCGTTACGGTTTTTTGATATTATTGCTGATGTTATTCACCGGTACATTGAATGTCATACTGGGTTATCCGATGTTTTTGGCGCAAAATATGTTTTTTTCATTAGCTGGGTTGGGATGAGGGTTTTGATCGGTTTTCGGTTAAGGTGATCTATTGACGATGCAAGTAGCGCAAGCGGATGTTTTGGCCCCGGTTGAGAAAGTCTTGGCTATTGTTCAGGGCGCGCCGTTCATGGAATTCCCCGAGGATCTTTACATACCGCCCGATGCATTGCGTGTCTTTCTCGATACCTTTGAAGGACCGCTGGATTTGTTGCTCTATCTGATCCGGAGGCAGAATCTCGATATTCTGAATATTCCGATCGCGCAGATTACTCGGCAATACATCGGTTACATCGATATGATGACCGAGCTTAGGCTCGAATTGGCCGCCGAATATCTAGTCATGGCGGCACTGTTGGCCGAAATTAAATCGCGCATGTTACTGCCTAGGCAGGTCGCCGAAGAAGAGGATGATGAAGACCCGAGAGCCTTATTGATCCGAAGATTGCAGGAATATGAGGTCATTAAAAAGGCGGCCGAGGACATCGATGGCATGTCGAGGTTGGAGCGGGATCTGTTCATTGCCAAGGCCGACGTATCGATGATTGAAATCGAGCGCCCGTTACCTGATATTCAATTGCGAGAAATGTTATTGGCTTTGCAAGACGTATTAAAGCGCGCCGACCAATTAAGCCATCATCACATTGTTAAGGAGCCTTTATCGGTTCGGGAGCGCATGTCGAGCGTCCTGGAGAGGCTCAAAGGTGGGGAAGGGGTCATTTTCAATCGATTGTTTCTGACTCAAGAAGGACGCCATGGCGTCGTCGTGACTTTTTTGGCCATTCTCGAGCTCAGTAAAGAAGGCTTGATTGAAATCATTCAACACGAACCTTTGACCGAAATCGTGGTCAGAGCGGTTGCTGCAAGTGCTTAAGTTTTAATAAGATTCTCGCGCAAAGGCGCAGAGGAATTTTGCTGTTACCCAAGCTCCAGCTTGGGTAACCTGATCAGGAAGCTCTAGCTTCCCGACAAACAAAGAAGATTGAACGAGAAGGTCGGGGTTGATTAAGAATGTGCGGAGCTTGTGTCGGTCTCATGAAGCTGGAGCTTCCGGAGTGTCTTTCCCAAGCTGGAGCTTAGGAAAGAGCGAGATATGGGGTGGCCGTTTTTAGCTTGATGCGTATGGGTTGCAACCCCGTCTTAAATGTTTCGACCCTGCTAAAGCAATCCAAGATATTTGGGGACAAACCGAAACGTTGGGGACGGGGTAAATAATTCGTCCCGCAGAAGGGGTTGAATTACCGAATTCGTAAAACCACCTCTACGCCCTTTCGCATCTGCGCGAGAAAAAATTTAACAATACGTGTAGTCTTAAAAAAGCAACTTTCTAGCAACTCTCGTGGATATCAAACGAATCGTCGAAGCCCTATTATTCGCATCGGATAAACCGATGACGGTCAAACAACTCCAGCAAACTTTTCCCGAACTCGAACAGCCCGAAATCGAAACGCTGCAAAAAGCCGTTGACGAAATTGTAGAAGATTACGCAACGCGGCCTGTAGCCTTGAAAAAAGTCGCTAGCGGTTATCGTTTTCAGGTTAAGCCGGAATTATCATTTTGGGTCGGACGCTTATTCGAGGAAAAACCGCCTAGATATTCCAGAGCTTTGTTGGAAACGCTGGCGATTATTGCCTACCGACAGCCGGTTACGAGAGGCGATATCGCAGATATTCGCGGTGTTGCGGTCAGTTCGAATATCATTCGCACGCTTCTCGAGCGCGAATGGATTAGGATTATTGCGCATAAAGAAGTGCCGGGACGCCCAGCGCTGTATGGTACGACTAAACAATTTTTGGACTATTTCGATTTATCTTCCTTGCATGAGCTTCCGACATTACAGGAAATCAAAGAATTGGATTTATCGGTAGCCAGTAATCAGCAACTAATGCAGGAACAGAGTGAACAGCAAGAAAACAACCGACCAGAAGTCACAGAACAAGGGCAGGAAACCGAATTTAAAGCAGAAGTCGAGACCTTCGTCCAAAGTGCGGAAGAATGAAGTAGAGGCTCCCGTCGCGATGAAAAAAACATTGACCAAGCCCCAAGATGGAACCGGTGAACGCATACAAAAAATCTTGGCGCGCGGCGGTATGGGGTCGAGGCGCGAAATCGAACGCTGGATAGAAGAGGGGCGAGTCAGGCTTAACGGCGTGCAGGCGAAACTCGGTGATAGAATCCAAAACGGCGATCATCTGCAGCTTAATGGCCGAGTTGTTCATTGGGAAAAATTTGCGCATCAAACTACCCGAGTATTGATTTATCACAAACCGGTCGGTGAGGTCGTGACAAGGCAAGATCCGGAAGGCCGGCCGGTCGTTTTTACGCAATTACCTAAGTTGCAAGTCGGCCGCTGGATTTCGGTTGGGCGTCTCGATATCAATACTTCAGGCTTGCTGTTGCTGACCAATAACGGCGAATTGGCCAACCGATTGATGCATCCGTCGATGCAAGTCGATCGAGAATATGCCGTGCGGATTTTGGGCGAGGTTTCCGATGAGGTACTCGAACGATTGAAACAAGGTGTTGAACTTGACGATGGGCCGGCAAAATTCGACGATATTCAATTTCACGGCGGGGAAGGCGCTAATAAATGGTATCACGTCGTTGTTAGCGAAGGGCGGAATCGTTTGGTTAGACGGTTATGGGAATCTCAAGGGGTAACCGTCAGTCGCTTGATGCGCGTACGCTATGGTTTGCTGATGATGCCGGAAGGATTAAAATCTCATGCTTTTCACGAGCTGGAATCGAAAACATTGGATGTGCTGCTCGAATCGGTCGGCTTGCCTAAGGAAAAGCCTTTAGCGCCCGGTAAACAGGAGAGCGGAAAGCACGGGTTCTATAAAAAAACTAAGTTGTGAGTTTTAATTTAGTGAGCAGTGAGCAGTAAGCAGTAAGCAGTAAGCAGTAAGCAGTAAGCAGTAAGCAGGGAATGGCTGCGTGGGCATCAATTTTCGCTCGTTCCCAAGCTCTTTGCTTGGGAGTGCAGTACGAGAAGCTCCAGCTTCTCGAGGCTGGTAAGCAAGAGCTTGTGTGAAGGGGCTTTCCTATCGTTCCCACGCTCCAGCGCTCATCGTTATACATAAATTGTAGGGTACGCTGCGCGTACCAAAGCCGTGCCCTAGTGGTTCGGTTAGTACATGAAATGAACAACGCGGGGTTACCATGGTACGCACAGCGTACCCTACGCGGATCACCTAGCGTTAGGTGAGGGAGATCCGAGGGTGTTAAATGACAATAAAAAGTATCGAGGTCTCATTGGTTAAGATTGCAAAAGGGTAATTTTTGACTTATGTATAACGATGAGCGCAGAGAGTGGGAACGATAATTGCCGGGGGCTGAATGGTTACAAACATGGTATTACTGCATTGGGTTTATCTGTGATATTGGGACGATTCATAAAGCGCTCAATTTTCTTCCTTTCATGGTAATAAAAAAACGTAACTATTCAGCGCATGCGGTAGGTTGGTGTCAGGTATTGATTTCTAAGGACGCGTGAATACATCCCTGTAAGCTCTGACTGCAACGTCCTGTTGCAGACAGCCTTATAAATCAATGCCTGGCACCTTCTCATACATGACTTATGCTGAATAATTACAAAAAAACAAGCTATAAACATTGTGCTGCATCAGTCCCTCTTTATGGGTGATTTAACTATAAGATTATTAATGAAAAATATGATGAAACGAAATGTTAGTATAAGCCTTTTCATTGTGTTGGTCATGTTAAGTCCTTTTGGTCGAGCCAGCGCATATGAAGATCAAAAAATTATCGCAGGGTGGGTGGAAGACATTATTCTATCTCCGGCGCAAATACGGTTTCGAGCAAAGCTTGATACCGGTGCGAGAACCTCTTCGATCCATGCTAAAAATGTTGAAGAGTTCGAGCGGGACGAGCAAAGCTGGGTTCGTTTTACATTGCCGAAAGGTTTGGAAAAAAAAGCTCAAGCGACTACTGTAGAGCTGCCGGTTGTCAGGAAAACGCGAATTAAAAGACATAAACTGGAATCGGCGAAGCGTTTCGTTGTGGAATTAGGGTTTTGTATGAATTCGAATTATTACGAGACGGAGTTCACACTAGCTGACCGAGGCAACTATATTTATCCGGTCTTGCTAGGTCGTAGGTTTCTGGAAAACAAGGTCGTTGTTGATCCAAGCGTGACGCATAAACACTCAAAAAAATTAAAAAATATTATTTGTTCCCCTGGTTTTCCGGAGCCGGTCTTGGAAGAATAATTCGGTATCGTTTCTTTCTGATCTTAGGCCCTATAACAACAATTATTTAATACGGCAATCGTTTTGAAAAACCTTCATGTCAATGTTTTGGCGCTTATCCTGGTCGGATTGAGCGTCGCGGTCACTTATTACAAAGTTACAGAGCTAAATCTACCTTTGTTACCGGTCGAGGATGAGATTATTTGGGCTGTAGAAGCCAAGGTAAGCTATAAACCTTCTCCCGGCCCTTCCAAAGTCGATTTGATGTTGCCGAAACAAATTCCCGGATATATGTTTTTGGATGAAAACTTTGTTTCAGGTCGATACGGTCTTACCCTTGAAAGCGTCAATCATAATCGAATCGCTCAATGGGCGGTTCGGCGACCGGCAGGCGAACAGACGTTGTATTACCGGATGCAAATCGTTCCTGGTGAAAAAGAAGCTTTTACCGATAAAAAAGTTCCTTATCCTGAAGAACCCGAGTATCCGGAGATCATGCAGACGGCCGTTTCGGCATTGTTGGACGATGTCAGAAGCAAATCGGCGGATATCAAATCCTTTACTCAAGAGTTATTGCGAAGGTTGAATGCGCCAAGTCCCGACGACAATGTAAAAATCATTAAAAAAGACGCGACCGGTCCCGAAGCTTGGATGAAGCGAGTGATCGATGTTTTGCATGGGGCGAGGATTCCGACTCGTCAAGTTAACATCCTGATGCTTAAAGATGGGGCAAGACACAGTAAGCTGGTGCCCTGGCTTCAGGTGCATAACGGTGAACAATGGTTGACTTTTGATCCGCATTCGGGGGCATCCGGTTTTCCCGAAAATTCAATCATTTGGTATTACGGAAGCGCGCCCTTACTGAAAGTGACAGGAGGACGATCGGAAAAGATCGACTTTTCGGTTTATAAGCAGTCGCTTGGATTGGCAGCGGTAACCCAAAAGCGTATCGGTAAAATCGATTCGCCGATTATGGAGTTCTCGCTATTTCATTTACCGATTCAAACACAAAATGTTTACCGGATTTTATTGATGATGCCGATCGGCGCCTTGTTGATCGTTGTTTTGAGAAATGTCGTCGGCTTTAAAACATTCGGTACGTTCATGCCGATTTTGATCGGGATGGCGTTTCGAGAGACCGGCTTGTCTTGGGGGCTTTTTTTATTTGGTTTGCTCATCGCATTCGGTTTAATGCTGCGTTTTTATTTGGAGTATTTGCGTTTGCTGCTGGTGCCGAGACTCGCGAGTGTGCTGATCATCGTTGTGATATTGATGACGTTGCTAAGCTTGATGAGTCATAAAATGGGTATCGATCGCGGCTTGTCGGTCGCCTTGTTCCCGATGGTCATCATTTCGATGACGATTGAAAGAATGTCCTTGGTTTGGGAAGAACACGGGCCTTCAGAGGCGCTGCAGCAATGTATCGGTAGCTTATTCATCGCGTCGATCGGTTATTTGCTGATGTCGCATCCCGTACTCGAGCATCTTATTTTTGTATTTCCCGAATTATTATTGACGTTTCTAGCGTTTACCTTATTGTTAGGTCGCTATACCGGCTATCGCCTAACTGAGCTGTGGCGGTTTCGTTCCGTCATAAAAGGATAGTCGCATGTCTTGGAAAAACTATTTACGCCCCTCGAAACGGCTAAGAGATGTCGGTTTATTGGGGATGAATCAGCGTAATGGCGACTATATACTGCGTTACAATCCGCGTAAATATTATCCGTTGGTCGACGATAAGCTGCGAACTAAAAAGCTCGCACAAGCTTCAGGCATTGCCGTCCCCGAACTCTATGCGGTCATTGAAGCGGAATATCAAATTGCCGGTTTAGCCGAAAAGCTCAAAAACTACGACGAGTTTGCAATCAAGCCTGCGCATGGCAGCGGAGGCGAAGGGATTATCGTTGTCAATGGTCGCAGCAAGAATTGTTATCGCAAACTGAACGGCACCTTGTTGACCGAAGAGGAAATTGGCCATCATATTTCCAATATACTGAGTGGCATGTACAGTTTGGGCGGGCAACCGGATGTCGCATTGATTGAATATCGGGTGGATTTTGATCCGGTTTTCGATCTAGTGAGCTATCAAGGCGTTCCCGACATCAGGACGATTATTTTTATGGGAGTTCCGGTGATGTCGATGCTGCGTTTGCCAACTCGGCTTTCCGACGGTAAGGCCAATCTACATCAAGGCGCGATTGGTGTGGGTATCGATATCGAACAAGGAGTCACCACGACCGGCGTATGGCAAAACGATATGATCGATGCGCACCCTGATTCAGGGAATACGATTACAGGACTAAACTTGCCGAATTGGGAGGAAATCTTACTGTTGTCGGCGGGTTGCAAGGAGTTGGTTTCGCTCGGTTATATCGGCGTCGATATCGTATTGGATTCGAAACTCGGTCCGCTGATGCTCGAAATCAACGCTCGCCCCGGGTTAAGCATTCAATTAGCTAATAAAAAAGGACTTTTACCCCGATTAGAAGCCGTCGAGAAGCTTAAAAAAATCCCGGCAACGGCTGCGGAACGCGTAGAACTCGCCAAAAAACTGTATCGGACACAATAACTTCGGCATGTCCCCCCCTCGCGGATCAAAATTCAAAGTGAATTGTAGGATACGCTGCTCTTTTTAGTTTCAGAGCTTCGTGCCGTAAAGAAATGATTCGATTTGATTGCTTGTCTGATGAAACCGTGTCTGCTACTGTCCGGTTTTGTCGGTCGGGTTGGGAGAAAAAGCATGTCAAGTAGAATTGATTTTACGATGGGATTTAATGCCCGGGGCATAGCATCTAAAAAAGAACACGCTAAGGCCTATCGAATTTATGTGTTGGGGGACTTTTCCGGAAAGCGAGATGCTGCATGGAGTCAACGTATTATTAAAAGGATCGATAGCGATACATTTGAGCAGGTAATGACTCAAATCATGCCGTCGCTCAATCTCGACTCAGGTTTGATATTGCATTTTGAATCGATCGAAGACTTTCATCCGGATGCCTGGTTTAACAAAATCCGAATTTTGGCTGACTTGCTGGAATTAAAAAAAGCGTTGAGTAATCCCAAAACGGCGGCGCAGGCTGCGGCGAAAATTCAATCGTTCAATCAAACCGACCCTAATCAAAACATTTTGGCCCAAACGCAGCAAGTCGATGTCGAGACTGAAGCGGATACCTTGCAACGTTTGTTGGGCAAAGAGCCGGGGCCAAAGACCGATAAAGCCGATACGGTGGAAAGATTGATCGAACGGGTGGTGTCGCCTTATATAACCAAGGATGTTAGTCCGCAGTATCAGGCTCTGATTGATGTGATCGAAAAGACAATCAGCCAATTTTTGCGAAACCTACTGCAACGACAGGATTTTAAAAGCCTCGAGTCCCTTTGGCGAGCCACCGAAGCGCTAGTCAGTGAAGAATACGCGGACGAACAGCGCTTCTTTTTAGTCGATATCAGCCAAGCCGAATTAATGGCCGCTGTCAATGAAGGGGGCAGCGAGTTTAAAGAGCGCTTATTGGCGCATGTTCAATTGGACGACGAAGAGCGGGATGTATTGTTGGCCGGCCATTTTAGCTTTACCGGCAGTGCTGAAGATGGTGAATTGATAAAATTTTTGAGCGCTACGGCAAAAACTTGCGGCGGCTGTTTTTTGGGCGCTGCCGACCAGTCATTGATCGACAGCGCTATCTTAGGCGAATCTCAAAAAAACAGCCATTGGGCTCGATACCTTAGCGAGATTAATGCCGATAGCGTGGTGCTGGCATATCCTCGCTACTTATTGAGATTACCCTACGGATTGAAGCGTGATCCAATTGAAACATTGACTTTTGAAGAGTGTTCGGAGGTACCTGTCCGGAATGAACTGCTATGGGGAAATCCGGCCCTGTTATGCGCTCGTGCGCTAATAAGAATGACTGAAGAAGACAGTACGGACAATGCATTATTGATGAGCGATGTACCGGTGTTTAGTTATACCTTGGATGATGAGCCGGTTTTGCAGCCCGGCACCGAAACATTATTGAACGAGACTCAAGTCAATGCTTTGTTATCGAAAGGCATCACGCCGTTGATTGGATTCCGTCAGCGTCAAGGCGTTCAGTTGCCGATAATTTCGACGTTAGCGGATCGTTGAATTAAAATGGTCAGGCTTTGTGGTAAGCCCGCTATTTTCTCTTTTCCACGCTCCAGCGTTACTGCCATTAAGCTAACGAAAACCCATCACTCCGCCGTGGATTCCTCTCCCACAAGGGGTTCCGAATGCTCTGTGGGAGCGATCCTCTGATCGTCCCTCACCTAACGTTAGGTGAGGGAAAGCTAAGAGCGTGTAACTATTCAGTCCCCCGGCAATTATCGTTCCCACGCTCTGCGTGGGAACGCCTGAGTACCGCTCCAGCGGTACGAGACGCTAGAGCGTCTCGGTCTTCATTCCCACGCCGGAGCGTGGGAACGATAGGGGGTGTGAATAATTACAAGAGCGTTAGGTGACAATAAAGGGTGTCGAGGTCGTATTAGCTAAGATAGCAAGACAAATCTATACGAATAACGATGAGCGGAGAATCCTGGGAAACAGAATTAATCGACGGATTTTCCAGAATTAAATTGACAATACTCATAATCGGCCTACAATGGGCCCCAGCTAGAAAACTAGATTTACCTTTGTTTACCATTTCGATGTCTCTTCAGTAGTTATTCGTCCTGTTTTTCATATAGTAATTTCCTCGTTATCAGCTTTACCCGCCTTTTTAAGGCTTTAATTTAAAAATTTTATAGGACTACTATGAATACTGCAGCAATGACTACCGGCACCGTTAAATGGTTTAATTCAGATAAAGGTTTCGGTTTTATCGAACAACAACAAGGTCCGGACGTTTTCGTTCATTTCCGGAATATCCTGAGCGGCACCAGCAGCTACAAATCACTGGATGAAGGCCAGCACGTTCAGTTTAAAATTACTCGTGGCCCAAAAGGACCGCAAGCTGAAGAAGTAACGGTTATCTAAACTGAATTAAAAACCCGCGCCCATGAACTGGGTGCGGGTTTTTTTATGCCTGAAAAAATGCTGCGTATTTTGCGAGTTAGTTGTGCGGAGTTCGAAAACGAGAAAAGATGACTCCTTTGCGGGGCGGGTTATTTAACCCGTCCAGGCCAAGGCCAAATACTAAGTTAAGCTGTCCAGAAATAATAAGTAACCTAGCAGGACGGGGGTTGCAACCCCATCCTAAACGTTTCGACTTTGGCCGAAGTAAGCCGAAATGTTTAGGGCAAACCGAAACATTGGGGACGAGTTAAATAAGCCGTCCCGCAGAAGGTGCCCAACGTTTTGTTTCTGCCAAGAAATTTGAATTGCGAAAGGTATAATAGGCAAATGTTAAAGCTGGATTAACATTTCAATTGGGTTGGCATAATGGTTGCGCTATGAGTAACGACAAACAAAATAACTTTGAATTATTAGCAAAAAAGTTCGAGCTTAAACCTTCGGATTACTATTTCCTAGATCTGATCCCTTTAATTGAAATGATATGGGCCGACGGAGAAAATCAGCCCGCCGAGCTGGTATTGCTGTATCAATTTACGATAGAACACATTGCGCATCTCGACCGCGCGGCGGGAATTCCATTGATAATGACCGAGGATGCCAATGATTTTTTAGAACGTTTCGCGCACCAACGACCGCCGCAAAGACTGCTTGTCGCGCTGAACGAATTGGTCGTCGGCTCGTACCTTTCAGCCGATCCTGATCGGAGCCGAAATATTCTGAAATATTGCATGGACATTGCCGCCGCTTGCACGACACAGTACCCCTATGCTTTGCGAGGCCGTATCGTCGAGAGCGAAAAGGCTTTGCTCCACAAGCTCTTTGCCGTGTTCCAAAATAAATATAGCTTCGACGCAAACTAAGCCGAATACCAATAACGAGAATATCCATGGAAACCTTTGAAAATGTAGTTGCGACTTTGTCGGGCTGGGTCTGGGGCGCGCCGATGCTTATTTTACTGGTCGGTACCGGACTGTATTTGACGATTCTGTTGCGCGGCTTGCAATTTCGTGCGCTCGGTCACGCATTGAAATTGATTTTCGACAAGGATCACAAGGGGGTCGGCGATATCAGTCATTTTGCGGCCTTGACCACGGCATTGGCGGCCACGGTCGGCATCGGCAACATCGTCGGCGTTGCAACCGCGATTACGTTGGGTGGGCCAGGAGCGGTCTTTTGGATGTGGATGACCGGCATCGTCGGCATGGCGACCAAGTATGCCGAGGCGGTATTGGCGGTTAAATATCGCGAACAAGGCAAGCATGGCATGCGCGGCGGCCCGATGTATTACATTGCCAAGGGTGCTGGACTTCCTTGGCTGGGCTGGCTGTTTGCGGTGTTCACGGCCGGCGCGGCGTTCGGCATCGGCAACATGACTCAAGCTAATTCGGTCGCGGTCATGCTGGACAAGGTCTTCGGCGTCGAACCCTGGGCGACCGGTATTGTATTGATGTCGTTGACCGGCTTCGTGCTGATCGGTGGCATTCGTTCCATCGGTCGATTTACATCAATGTTGGTGCCGTTCATGATCGTGCTTTATATAGGTGCCGCACTGACCGTTATCGCGATCAATATCAGTGAAGTACCGGACGCGTTGCGTTTAATTTTTTATCACGCTTTTAGTCCGATTGCGGCTGGCGGCGGGTTTGCCGGTGCAACTATCGCCGCCGCTATCCGCTTCGGCGTGGCGCGTGGGGTGTTTTCCAACGAATCGGGGCTCGGCTCGGCGCCGATAGCCGCCGCGGCCGCGCGGACTTGCGATCCGGTCAAGCAAGCTCTGGTATCGATGACGCAAACGTTTATCGATACCTTGCTGGTGTGTACGATCACTGCGCTGGTTATTCTAACCGCGACACCGTGGACTGAAGGTGTCAGTGCCGGGGTTCTGACTAGCTTGAGTTTTGCCGAGACGCTGGGTAGCGCCGGAACGCTGGTCGTCGCGCTGGCGACAGTATTATTCGCATTTTCGACGTTGATCGGTTGGAGCTATTACGGCGAAAAAGCCGTAGAATATTTACTAGGCGCGCGAGTCATCGTACTTTATCGCGTTGTCTTCGTTGCTGTCATCGTGATCGGCGCGACGATGCAGCTGGAATTGGTGTGGAATTTCTCGGACCTGATGAATGGCCTAATGGCCATGCCCAACTTGATTGGGCTGTTGCTGCTCTCTAACGTTGTGCGCGCTGAGACGCGGCGCTACTTTAGCGCTCGCAACGTGAACTCGGAAAACAGTCTAAAAGTTGAGTTTTTTGATAGGAAATAGCTTGACCAGGCGGAGTTTGGGGGTTAGGATTTTGACTCTTGTGCGTTAAGGCCTCGGAGCCGGCTATAGTATCTAATGCGAGATAAATGCCTATTTTTGCCGGATGCGGATGATAGGTGAGCTTGTCCTGATGATGGTTACCGGCGGATCTGAAGCATTTGATAAATCAAGAAGCCCAATGTTATGGGCTCATAAAGCCTGTCAGGATTTGGTCGATGAAAGAAAGGCGCGTTAGCAGTTATCGTTAAATTGTTAAACAAATAATAGTTAAGAACTGTGAATAAGCCGGGCTTTTTTTTAACGGTTTTCTGTGACTATGGCTAGCAAGGAAGAGTATAATAATTAACTAACGGATTAATCTAGCGTTTTAGGTTAAGACGTAAAAAGTCGAAAGGAATCGTTAGCCTTCAACAATAACTAAATTGGGCAATGTCAATTGATAGCCCAAGGAGAGGTTAAAAATGAACATTAAATTCAAACAATGGTGGGGCGAGTTTCTGCACGATGAAGAAGGTGCGAGCGCAATTGAATATGCGTTGATTGCAGCCATGGTTGCATTGGCGTTGATTGCTTTTGTAGATCCTATTAATACGGCGGTTGCAAATTTATTTACCCAAATTCAAGGTGCGTTACCGGCTGGAGGTTAAGGTCAAGAATTCAGTGGTTTAGATTCAGCCATTGGTTATAGTAACGTTAGTGTCACTACCCTATTGGTTGGTAGCGTTATGGACGCTTGTTTGCGGTGGGTATGACCTAATTCAGCGCCGCATACCCAATGGTCTGACGCTCGGTGCGCAGGGCGCGGCGCTGGCGGCTTATGCCGTGACCGGGCAAGGCTGGCTGGATGTGCCGTGGACGGCAGGGCTGGCCGGTTGGGCCTTGGCGCTGGCCTTGACCTTGCCCGGCTATGTCTTGAAGAAGCTCGGCGCGGGCGATGTTAAACTCTTTGCCGCGATGGGCTTGCTGGGCGGCTTCGACGCGGCATTGATTACGTTTGCCGTGGCGAGTTTGTTTGCGGGTGGAGTCGCCTTGTTGTGGCTGGCGGCGTACCGATGGTTTTTTCTGTTGGAGCTGCCGTTGTCGCGCATGGGTATCTCCATTGCCGGCGTGCCCGAACCGAAAGGCAGATTCCTACCGTTCGGTTCGGCGCTGGCAGCCGGATTTCTTGTGGCTTTGTTCGGGTTCGGTTCCGGCTCGGCGCCATTGCCGTTTTAATCATGCGGTTCGGGCTGGGTGTCTGCCGTACCCGGCCTGCTTGGCTTCACAGAGCATGTCTTTTCAATAGCGTGGGAACGGCCGGCAGCTTTGAGAGATGCCTACCAAACTGTGAATATATTCGATGCCAAGAAAACAGGCATGAAGAATATGAAGATTTATTTCATTGAAGTGCTAATTCTTTTTTTCGTTATTTTCGTGCACTTCATAGCGAATAAGGCTTTTTTATGATGTCTTGGCCAAAATTCTTTTACAGTCTCGGATGAGCGAGTTTTCGATGAAACAGATGCCTCGTCAACGGACCGTTATTAAGCCATTATCAAGTAGCTTGCGTATCCAGCGTGGAGCTGCAGCCATTGAGGCGGCGCTGTTGTTCGTCATTTTTTTTACGTTGTTTTATGCCATCGTCAGTTATTCGATGCCACTTTTGATGTTGCAGGCGTTTCAGCATGCGGCGGCTTCAGGTGCCAGGTCGGCCGTTGCTGTGGAATCGACCGAATTCGGTAGTACTGACGATTACATTCAAAACGGTGTTGCGCCTAGAGTTCGTAACGTTGTAGGTGAGCTATTAAATTGGCTGCCGCCCGCCGCTCATGTAGCGGTGTTAGGGGAAGGTAATCAGAATGTTCAGGTGGTTTTCGACCCAGCAAGTGGTTTATTGACTGTAACGGTTAGTTTTATGGATTATCCGGATAATCCATTGGTTCCGATTCTAGTCTTTCCCGGAATCGGCGCGGTGCCAAGATTGCCTCAGCATTTAACCGGGCGGGCCTCCGTACAGCTATGAGCGGCCGGCTAGGCAATGTGTCTTCTTTCATAATTCTAACAAGTTTCATCACTACATTTTTTATTAAAAAGCCGCCGCGTCACTTACGGGACTCAAATTATTTCGACTTTGTCATGTTTAAGTATCTGAATATTATATAAATATAGTATAATACATGCATTATCGCAGAGCGATGAAAACAGGGCAACAGGATGATTTACAAACCACTCGACTAACGAAACATTCAACGGGATTCAAGATGACAAAGCACTCTTCTCGCTTTGTCAGTCCTTAGATTCGTTTATCGGAACGTTTCAAGATTTATTTCGTTCCGGGAATCATACCGTATTCAAGCAAGCCGGCCATTACATCAAAGGCTTATTCCAAGCTGACAAACGTAACATGGAGCGGATGGCCGAGGTGGTTCCGGACTCTGACGACCAGGCCCTGCAAAATTTTCTTACGCATTCCAGTTGGTTCGCCCGTCCGGTCATGGATCGCGCGGCCCTGGCGGTCGATCAATGCTTCGAGGGTGCCGAAGGCACCGCGCTCATTATCGATGAGTCGGGGTTTAACAAAAGCGGAAAGCATTCGGTTGGCGTGGCTCGCCAATGGAATGGTCGATTGGGTAAGGTCGATAATTGCCAAGTGGGCGTTTTCGGCGCTTTAGGTAAAGGCGATCGCGTCGCATTAATCGATGCCCGCTTGTATTTGCCTCACGCCTGGACCGATGACGCAGAACGGTGCGAAAAAGCCGATGTCCCGCGCGATTGTCGAAGCTATCGCACTAAGCCGGAATTGGCGCTTGAGATTGTACGTCATGCGCGGTCGCTCGGCGTCCGCTTCGACTGGGTCGGCTTCGATGGCCTCTACGGTAACGCGCCCCATCTACTTCGTGCGCTGGATGCCGATGGCGAGCGCTTCATGGCCGATGTTCACAAAGATCAACAGATCTATGTGGAAGACCCCCAACCCTATTTGCCGGAACGCAAGCATGGCAAAGGAAGACCCGCCACTCGCTACCAGAGCCAAGCGAAAGCCATTCAAGCCCAAGAATGGGCCTCACAACAGCCGGATTCGGCTTGGCAACGGCTGACGCTACGAGATACCTGTCGAGGATCACTGACGATTGAGGTCCTCCACCAACGGGTTTGGCTTTGGGAGGCCGGCAGCGATACGGCTTATCAGTGGCATTTATTGGTCCGCCGGGAGCTCGATTCGCCGAACGAGATCAAATACAGCTTGAGCAATGCGCCGGCACAAACGGCGGTGCCTACCTTGGCGCATCAACAGGCGCAGCGGTATTGGATTGAACGAGCTTTTCAGGATCACAAAAGCCATATCGGTCTGGCGCACTATCAAGCCCGAAAATGGCAATCCTGGCATCGACATATGGCGCTCGCCATGATAGCCGGCTTATTCATGCTGCAGCAACGCATGACTCATGAGGAAAGCTATCCGCTATTGAGCTGTTATGACATACAAATACTCTTAGCCAAAAGCTTGCCGAACAAGCAAACCGATTTCGCTGTTTTACTCGCTCAAGTGAAAGAGCGCCACCGTCGGCGCTTATCGGCTATCAGATCAGCCAGCAAGAAAAACGAAACTGTCCAAAATGAGTAAGTGGTTGACTTTTAATACAAACAACATGACAAAGTCGAATTATAGAGCCTCAAATAGTATATAATTATTTCCCTTAGGAATATGCACAAAATAACTGCTACAAGTAGTAGGCTTTGCGGCGGTTCGGTGACTCGCTTGACAGGGCACCGTGAACCCAGCACCTAAATCCAGCACCTAAATTCCATAGTTCTTTGGCAATGATTCAAAATCATGGCTTATTTAGGTGCTGGATGAATTATCCAAGGGAACGAACCATAGCCGATGGCTTATGGAAATTAGGTGCTGGGTGAATACGTCCATGTAAGCTTGACGGCGGTTTTCCCTGCCGCCGACACCTGTCAATCGAGCCTCCAACTTCCTTCCGACAGTTGTCGAAGTTATTTCATGCTCGTTCCTCAGTATTCTCCGGGGCGCGGACGAAGCGCTCAAAACGAATTGATGTTTGTACTCGTTAAAACGCCTGGCTGATTACTGGGGATAATTCGCATAACGGTCGAAGTATCATATTAAAAATAGACTGACGCGGTCGATGGAGGAGGTAACATGAGTAGTACGGTTTTACGAGTACTCGCTTTATTGTTGGCGATCGGTGCTATTGCGATCGGTTATTTCGGTTATCGAGCCAGTCAGCATCAACCGCACAAACAAGAAGTCGTGCGCGTCGAGGCGGAAGAGCCAAAAGGCGAGGCGGTCGTATTCGCCGCGCGGGATATTCCGGCGGGGCAGGCTATTGTTGAGGATGATTTGACTACCTCGCTTGTGCCGACCCGTCCTGTTCGATCTTACGCTACAGGCGTCGCTATTGTTGGCCGCAGACCTAGAGTCGATATCGCCACGGGGGAAATGCTGATGTCCGGACATTTCCCGACTTATAGTCAACTGGCGCTGAGCCTTCATCATGGGGAGCGGGCGGTAGCTGTTAAGGTCGACGAAGTCACCGGGACAGGCGGTTTCATCGAGCCGGGAGATCACGTTGATGTGCTTCTTTATTTGCGGGCAGATCGTGAAACGGGTCCGAATAGTTCGGCCCAAGTGGTTTTAACGAATGTGCGCGTGCTGGCTTTCGGCAATATGCTGCAGTCGCCGGATCAGCACTCTGATGAGGACGGTGGTCGCCTGCTAGAAACAAGTAGCGGCGGCATCAAAGCCGTTACCGGGCAGTCTAAGAAAGTAGAGCCTACCGGTAAAAAAAGTAAGACTGCCGTACTAGCCGTCGCCGTGTCCGATGCGTCGATACTGATGCTCGCCGAATCCGTCGGCAAGATTAGGCTGGCGCTACGGGGCGTCCAACAGGGAGCTAAGGTTTCGGCTAGCGCCGAGGTTGGTGCAAACGATATCGATTATTCTTATGCCGAATCCGAACAAGACCTGCAGAGTAGGTATTATAGGGTGTTAAGTGATTTGCTTAGACCTGGATCGGCGCTGTCGACTGCTCATGTCGAAAGCATCAGTTCTCGGGACCAAGGAAGTATCGTTGTACATAGAGGGAGTTCAATTGAAACTTTGACCTTGGGGCGTTAACGTGCCTTATCGAATAGAATTATTACAAAGATGGGTTAGGCAATTGCCAAGATGAAATTTTTCAAAGCTGTATTTTTTGCGACTCTTTTAGGCGCGACTCATTTATCCTATGCCTTCGATTCTACGATCCATATCGAAATGGGTAAGCAACATAGCTTCCGTTATTTAAGTGGATTTAAACGTATCGCCGTTGGCGATTCGCAAATTGCCGATATCGATGTCATCGACGACCGGCAATTGTTGATCACGCCTAAAAAACCGGGCGTGACGAATTTGATGCTTTGGCATGGTATGGATTCTACAGCGCCGGATTTTCAAGCGGAATTAATGGTCACAGCATCCGCTAGTTTGGAAAGGCATGCGCTTGACAAGCTAGAAGAAGTTGGTTTACAAGTCTCGGAAGCCGGTGAAAAGCTAAAATTAAACGGCAAAAGTGAATCGCTCGAAGCGCATCATCAAGCGCTCGAGGCGTTGAGTGAAAAAAGTGAATCCACAATTGACGCCACGACTTTGGATTTCGATACGCAAGTGCAGATCGATATCAAAATTGTCGAAGTCAGCCGCAGGCGCATGCAGAATGCCGGTCTATTTCTCGGAAGAAATACCGCGAACACAACCTTGGCCCTCTCCACGCCGGGAAATTTGAGTGGTGTCGGCAGTTTTGAATCTGCCGGCGAAGGTGCGATTTCTTTGCTTAGTAGCGGCTTCTTTCCTCATGCCCAGGCTTTCAATTTTCTTTACGGTAATGCCAGCGAAGGCATTCTCGGTGTGGTTTCCATACTTGAGAACAACGGTTTTGCCTATACACTGGCCGAACCTTCGTTAATGGCGATGAGCGGGCAAAGCGCCAATTTTTTAGCGGGTGGCGAATTTCCTATTCCCGTTCCCCAGGGCGGCGCGCAGTCCGGCAGTAATACCATTCGATTCAAGGAGTTTGGGGTGCGTGTGTCGTTGACGCCGACAGTGCTGGATCAAAACCGTATCGCTTTAAAAGTCGCGCCCGAAGTCAGTGAGCTGGATTTTACCGCCGGTATCCAAAGCGGAGGCGTCGCGGTGCCGGCCTTGCGCGTTCGCCGAACCGATACCAGTATTTCGCTGGGTGATGGCGAAAGTTTCGTGATTAGCGGCTTAGTCAGTCAGAATACCTTGGCGAGTGTCGATAAATTCCCATGGCTAGGCGATATTCCGGTTCTCGGCGCATTTTTTCGTTCCACACATATTGATCGCAACGATAGGGAGTTAATTATGGTGGTAACGCCACATTTGGTGCAGCCACTCGCGAAGGGCGCCGATTTACCGGCGATGCCGGGTGAACGTTTCCGACAATACGACCCGAATTTTTTTCAAACATTCTTCCTGGAGTCGGGCTCGTTTAAGGTCAAGGCTCCCGCACGGTCGGGCTTTTCGAAATAACGACATGACGATCATACGCAAACACAGTTACGTTGCTGTCACCAATAATCAGGAGCACCTACGTTGGTTGCAAACTGTATTTCGTGAAGAAGGCGAGGTGGTTGTTGCCGATTCGCCGTCTATGGAACGCGTGCGACAGATACTCGATTTGACCGGTGCACAAGTCGTTTTTGTGGCATTGACGGAATTGTCGCTACGGCAAGATACCGCGCTGATCGAGGGTTTGGTTGCGGTTAAACCATTATTGTCGGTGATCGCGATGGCCGACCATGTCGATAATGCGATGTTGCTAGCGGCCATGCGCGCCGGTGCGCGTGATTATATTGTATCCGGTAGCCGCCCCGGTGAAGTTATTAACTTGGTTCAACGCTTACAAAATCGCGCACCGGCTCCCAATGTGCCGACGGCTTCGTTGGGTAAAATTACCGCTTTAGTCAGCGCCCGTCCAGGGGCCGATACGCCCATGCTGGCGCTTCATCTCGCTCTGGCCATGCAAGGCAAACAAACAGAACGCAATACGCTGCTACTCGATCTTGGGAATCCCGTCGGCGATACTTTGACTTATCTCGGGCTCAATTCGCCTTACAGTTTTAGCGATGCGGTCAGGAGTCTACGTCGTCTCGATTCGATGTTAATCGATAGCGCTTTCGCCAAACATGAGAGCGGTCTGAGTTTATTGGCATTACCGGAAGAGCAAAGCGCGATGAGTGAAATTACTTCCGCGGATATTTATGTCTTGCTCGGTATGCTGCGTCGTTATTTCTCTCGGATCATCCTTAATCTCGGCGGTGTTCCAAGATCGGATTTTCTTTATTTACTGCTTAGTAATGCCGATAATACCCTGGTGCTCGTTGAGCAGAGCGTACCAAGTTGTAAGCAAAATATGCAATTAGTAAAGAAAATGATCGAACATAAGATTCCAATGGATTCCGTTGAGTTAATCGTCGACCGTTATCTTCCTCAGTTGCCTCCGGATGCCGAAAGTTTATCGCGCGGATTCGGTTTGCCGCTCCAGACGACATTGCCGCCCTCCGGCATGGCAAGATTGAGCATGATGAATTCCGGTGAAAGTTTATTCAAATGCGCTCCCCGCGATCCCTATACCCTGGCGATTAAAAAGTTAGCGAAGAAGATCATGAGTCGTGATCTCGGCGAGGTTAAAAAAGAAAATAAAAACAATGGGGTTCTCAAAAATCTGGTTTCTTGGTTTAGTGTTAAGTAGAGGCATTTAGAATGGGACTTAAATATCCGCTCTATGACTACAGTCTTAAACATACCGAAACTTATCAGGATCTCAAATATTCCTTGCATCGTTATTTGATCGATTGCGTTGAAGAAGACAATGTTCCATTGAATGAATGGGGTCACGAGCAAATCGAAAATTATGTGCATGATCATGTATCGCGGTATGCCGCTCAATTACAACTGGCTGTTACGAGCTACGATCTCGATGACCTGACCGAAGAGATGATTAACGAGCTGACCGGTTACGGTCCACTTGAATCGCTCCTCGCGGACGACCAAATCAGCGATATCATGGTAAACGGCGCCCGAAATATTTTTTTAGAACGTAATGGAAAGGTAGAGCAGGCCGATCTAAGGTTCATCGATGACGACCATGTGCTACGTGTGATTAGGCGAATTATCGCACCGCTCGGACGCCGGTTGGATGAGTCGAGTCCGATGGTGGATGCGCGTTTGTCCGACGGTAGCAGGATTAACGCGATCATACCGCCTTGGCTATCGATGGCCCTTGCCTTTCCGTGCGCAAATTCCGCAAGGACCCGCTACGCGAGTCCGATTTGTTGGTTTATGGGACGGCTAACGAAGCGATGCTGCAATTTCTTAGAAAAGCGGTTAGATATCGTTGTAATATTTTGGTGAGCGGAGGAACAGGGTCCGGTAAAACCACGTTGCTTAATATCTTGAGCCGGTTTATCGAAGAGCAAGAGCGAATTGTAACCATTGAGGACGCAGCGGAACTCCAACTCGGTCATAATCATGTCGTTCGCTTAGAAACGCGCCCACCTAATGTCGAAGGCTCGGGCGAGGTGAGGGCTCGAGATTTGATTCGTAATGCTTTGCGGATGCGGCCGGATCGAATTATCCTGGGCGAGGTGCGCGGCGAAGAAGTATTGGATGTGCTTCAGGCGATGAACACCGGCCATGACGGCTCGATGAGTACGGTGCATGCCAATAGCGCTCGGGACGCTTTAGGTCGCCTGGAGATGTTGGCGGCCTTGGCGAACTTTCAAGGAGGAGCGGAAATACTTAGGCAAATGATCGTATGTGCGATCGATATCATTGTTCAAATCGCTCGGTTTTCGGACGGAACGCGCCGTATCATTTCAATCGCAGAAGTGGATGGTTTACATGAAGGGCAGTTTAGACTAAACGAGCTATTTAGGTTCGATAGGGTCAATAAAAATTTTTTGACGAGCAGTTCCCGTCCGTCCGGTCAAAAATTCGAAATAGATGGTGGTCGTTTGTTTCCGGAAGAAGGAGGTCAATCGTTTGATTAGTAACAGCATGCTGAGCTTTGCTATAGCTATAGCCATGTTTGCCTTGGCTTTGTTTATGTATCAAAAAAGCCAGCGTGATGCGTTTGTTGAGAAGGTAACGCGGCGTATGGTCGAATCGTCCGGCATCGAAGCGTCGGTTTTGAAGCCTGAAAGACGTTATGCCTGGCCTTGGGTTGAACAACTGTTCTGGCGGGCAGGAATAGACGCGAAAAGTCAGCAGGTGTTGGCGGGTTTATTAGCCATGATGATGATTGTTTTCCTAGTGGGCCTGTGGAAAGGCCTGGCGATTGCATTGTCAACACCTATTATCATTATGCTTTTGATTTATCTATGGCTATTACATAAAGCGAAAAAAAGGATCGTTCTAATTTTGGCGCAATTACCGTTATTTCTCGATCAGGTGTTACGCGGTCTCGGTACCGGCCGCAGCATGGAAGGGGCCTTGAGTCTGGCGGCGGATGAAACGCCCGCGCCCCTTAAAGATATTATCACTCGAGTGCTTCGTGCCGGCAAATTGGGTGCCGATTTGGGCGAGGCAATACAGGAAGCCGCCGATCTTTATCGCATCAACGAGTTGTACTTGTTAGCGCTGTCCATCAGAATCAACCGCAGCTACGGTAGCAGTGTTCGGGATATGCTTCAGAATGTGGCTAAAATGATCCATGATCGTGAAGCGGCGCGCGGCGAATTAAGGGCGCTGACCGGAGAGACTAGAGTAACGGCTTGGGTGTTGGGTTTACTGCCGCCTAGTTTGGCCGTCTATATCATGCTGATGAACCCCCGCTATCTCGAAACGATGTGGCAAGATGCTTCCGGCAGAATTCTATTGATGATTGCGATAGGTCTGCAACTGACAGGGGCATTTACCCTGTGGCGAATGGTCAAAAGTATCTAGGAGAGCAATGTGACATTGTGGACATATTGGGCAATCGCATTACTTTTGATTTTGTCCGGCGTTTTGATGTTGTGGGCTTCATTTCGCTCGGATGGCGCTTCCAATGCTTCGCAGCGACGTTTTCAGGCCTTACTCAAATCGGGGATGAGCTCAGATAATATTGCTGATGAAGGTTGGATATTGTCGGCAATCGAACGCATGAATAAAAGCGGGATGGGAAAATTATTCTCTAGTGACGATCAGGAAGAAATCACCCGGCTATTGAAACAAGCGGGCTGGTATGTTGCTCGGAAGCGTATGCTTTTTTTGTCGATTTCGTGGTTGGCGCCGATGATCGCGGTAGTTTGTGCCGGTGCTTATATTTTCACGGTAGGTCATCTGACCGTTGTACAAAATTTAGCGATGGTTTTTTTTGCGATTGCATTCGGTTATCTAGGTCCCCGCTATGTATTGCGCTATCGGGCTAGTGTGCGCCGTAATGCCTTGTCCCGGGAAATGCCGGTCGCGATCAACTTGTTGCGCATGTTGTTAGAGGCCGGGCTTTCGACCGAACACTCGCTACGGGTAATGAATGCTGAGGGACGTGTGTTGATGCCGAATCTTTCCGAGGAGATAGCCGTGGCCTTACAGCGCATCGATGCCGGACATGATCGCGTCGAAGCGCTCGGTGATATGGCGGCGCCGCTGGAGGTATCCGAATTGACTGATACCGTTGCAATTTTGAAACAGGTAACCAAACACGGTGGGAATATTCGCGAATCATTGGTAAAGTTTGCACAGTTGATCGATGCTCGTCAGCAGTCAGCATTGCGAGAATATGTTAACCGGCTGTCGGCGAAAATGTCTGTCGTCATGATGCTGTTTCTCTTTCCTGCGCTGCTGATTTTTCTTGCGGGCCCGGGATTTCTAGCCCTTGCTCGAGGGTTGTTGAATGTCTATGGTTAGGCTTACGATTCACAGAGCTTTGCTTGGCATCGCCGTGATTGTAATGAGTGGATGCGGTTGGTCGTTGCCGGAATGGCAGGCTAAAGCAATTCATGATGATCCCGGAAGTTACAAATTAGCGAAGTCTTGCGGAGATGATCCCGAGCCGAAGCAAAATGTCAAGTTAGACTTGATACGTCAGCTCATGGATAGCGGAAAACTATATGCAGCATTGGCTCATTTAGATGAAGCACGATCGCTTTCATTACAATCCAGTTATTTGCGCGCGGAAATCTTACGTCGGACGGATCGTCCGGAAATGGCAGCCCCTTTATATCGTGAATTACTGGAAAGCTGTATGGTTGGAAAAGGGTACCATGGGCTCGGCTTGATAGCCGGAAGGAATCGGCAAATTAATGAGGCCATCGATTTTTTGCAAAAAGCCGCTAATGAATTGCCGGTCGATACTCGAGTGCGAAATGATCTGGGTTATGCTTTATTGCTTGGTGGACAGTTTGACTCGGCGCGTAACGAGTTTTTGACAGCCTTGGAATTGGATGGTGGCGATCGGTTGGCGGCTAGCAATATGTTCTTGCTATTGTCGGTGATGGACAAGGAGCAGGAGATTCGAGTTTTCTCGACGCATATGAAAATAGATTCGGAAACGATGGAACAACTTCGTGCTCAAGCCGAAGAAATCAAAGCAACGCTTAAAGCTTCAGGCCGCATTGATATGTTGCGTGAGCAGGGCTTATTGTGATGCGTAACTCTAAAAAACATAGGTGGGATTCAATGAAGTTGCGAAAAACGATTATAACCGGGGGGGGGCTTGTGTTGTTATTAAACGCCTCTATTACGTTTGCGGAATCATCTTCGGAGCGGTCTTCGGGTAAGGAAACTCGACGCTGGCTTGAACTGCAGAGCAGCGGTCTTGCGGCTTCCACCTCGCGTCAAACGGTATCGGGTCCGGTTGCCGACGCCATTTACCGACGTTATCTCGATAGCTTTAAACACCCGATTCCGGAATTCTACAAGAGTAAGCAAGATGGCGAGGGTAATGGTGCTCGTTGAGATAGAATGACGCCTAACGGTGAATGTGCTACAGAGTCTTTAGGCTTCGACTTGGCTTGGCACGAACTGTCGACAGCGCATGCCAACTGCTCTTTTTACTCCCTTCTTACTGAATAATCGTTCAACTTTGTTTGGGTATGGGGTATGCCTATCGAAGACGGCCGTGAACCCGTCCATGAGGGCTTGACGGCAGATCGAACGCCAAGGATGGCGTGAATGCAGATTTTGTTGCATGGAGCAAAATCTGCCCTGCTGCCGACATCCTCGCTAGGCATACCCCGCACCTTTTCGTTGTTAAACGTTTTTTCGGTCAAAAGGGAGTAAGATTAAAGACACGCCTGTGTTAAAAAATTGATGAACACTTCATGACTACTAAGCCGTTTACTTCAAGGTTAGAGTTGCCATTCCATAAAGGTACGCCGCCTCGTCAACGCGGTGCCTTGGGAATTCTAGGCGGATTGGTTCTGTTTCTCTCTGTCCTTTTTACGGCATTGGCGGTGGATACCGGAAGGCTGATGTTGGAACACCGCCGGTTGCAACTGGTTGCCGACATGGCGGCATTGGATGCCTCATCTCAATCCGGCGGTTGCGGCGACGGAACTTTAGCGCTCGCGGAGGCGGCGGCACAGACCAGTGCCGCACGTAATAATCATTCGATCGCGGATGCTAGAACGCTCGATGTATTGTTAGGCAATGTCTCAGTAGGGACGGGCGGCATCAGAAATTTCGCACAAGCTGACCCCGAGTCGTCGATGTCGGTTCAGGTGACGGCCGGAAATACTGTGCCAGCGAGTTTGTTTGCCGGTGGTTTGCTCGGCCGCGAGGCTACACTACAGGCGACAGCAGTCGCTGAACGGCAGGTGTTGGCCGGTTTTTCCGTCGGTAGTCTGTTGGTGTCGCTCAATGATGATGATGCGGGGTTATTGAATAATTTGCTGGGTGGGGTTCTCGGTTCGTCCGTGAGTCTCGACGCGGTTGCCTATCGAGGGATTGCCGCGACCAATGTGAAGCTTTTGGACTTGGTAGACGCCGCTGCCTATGCAGGGACTGTTCAGGAGCTATTAAACGCTGATGTGAGTGCGAGTGAGTTATTGCAGGTCTATGCGGATGCGGTGAATGCTTCCGGTGTTGCGGATGCCGGGGTTTCCGCAGCTATGAATACTTTGATCGCGGCTTCCGTTTCCGATTTGGCGTTGACCTTAGGCGAGGTTTTGAATGTGACCACCGCTCCGACGAATGTGGAAGAAGCGGCTTCAGTCGGTGTTAACTTGCTCGATCTGATTACCACGACGGCTTTGGTCGCCAATGGCGAGAGTGCAATAATTTAGCCTCTGAATACGGGAATACCTGGCTTGATAACAGTAAATACTGAACTGATGGTGATAGAGCCACCGCAAATCGCTATCGGCCCGCCAGGTAAAAACGAAGACGGAGATTGGAGAACTAAAGCGAAGACCGCTCAAGTACGATTGAAAACCGATGTGTCTGCCAGTGTTAATGTTCCGCTGCTGCAATTGAGCGTCGATTTGGGATTGCATGTACAGATAGCGCAGGGCGAGGCTTGGTTGGACAGCATCCAATGCAGAAACGCGATTGACTCTACGTCTGTTGTGTCCATCGGCGCGCAACCAGGTATCGCCAATGTTTTTGTAACAATATCGGACTATGATGGTCCTCCGATTGCTGCCCCGCCTGCAAATATTGGGGTTGTCGTTGATCTCGGATTATTGGGTAATGTTTCAGTGGCTAACGTAACCGCTGGTTTAAATTTACCGTTGGAGCCCGATGAAGGGGATTTGGCTTTTTATGTGGATGTAAATGATCCCAATGCCTTGCCGATGATGCAGCGGTTATCGAGTGACACGGGCGGTAGTCTTAATAATGGTTTTGCCGAATTGGATAAAGGATTGGTCGTCAACGTAAATATGCTTGGTGGTCTGGGGGGGCTTGTTCTAAACGGGCTTAGTGCTCTCGGTATAAATGCTAATTATATTTTGTCTATTGTTCTCAGCAGTTTATTACAGCCGCTTTTGGCCGGGCTTGGAACCTCGGTCTTGGATCCGTTGTTGCGTCTGCTGGGAATAGAGGTCGGTGCCATAGATGTTCAGTTGATTGATCTGGATTTGGGCCGGCCGAACTTGCTGATATGAAAGTTTTTCCGGTCCCATGGCTTTGCGTGACCGTCAGTGTTGGGTTACGTAGATGTTGAATTGTTTGAGGTCAAGATAGGGCGGCCTGACTTATTGATCTAGGAATATCGAATGACTTGCTATCGGCTCGCTTAATTGATTTTTCAAGGCTCGACTAAAGCGGCTTACAAGCATAAAGACTCGTCAATAGGTGTGCTTTTTGCCGGAAATCTCCTGATTTCACTCTTCATTAGTTCCATCTAAATTAGGATCGTACCATACTACTCGATTCCGCCCGTTTGCTTTGGCGCGGTATAAGGCTTTGTCGGCGATTTTTACTAAGTCTTCGGATTTCATGTCTTCCCCGGCAAAAGTCGTATATCCTCCGAGGCTGATGGTCACATGGCCTAGCGTTGAGTCCTGGTGAGGAATATTGAGGCGCTCGACGGCCTGTCGCATTCGCTCGGCCATTGTATAAGCATCGTCACGAGTTGTTTGACTAAGCAATACAACAAATTCTTCTCCGCCATAACGAGCAACTAGATCGATTGCACGTTTGGCGGATTGAGCAAGCGCGCCTGCGACTTGCTCGAGGCAATCATCGCCGTCTTGATGACCATAACGATCATTGAATTTCTTAAAAAAATCCACATCCAACATGATCAATGAAAGCGGAGTCCCTGATCGAAGCGCATGCAACCATTCTTGTTCCAGAACGATATCGAAACGGCGGCGATTGGCAAGGTGCGTCAATTTATCTTCTCCTGCCTCGTTTTCCAGTCCGAAACGAGAAAGCAAACCATCCAATAAATCGCTGTGCAGTTGGCGTGCCGAATAAAAGAGGCTACAACCCATTATCAATACAGCCGGAATGGTACTAAGGCTCGGCTCGCTATCCATCACGATTAAAATGGAAATTAGCGGCGCCATTATCCCGAATAAGAATGCCGCGTAGACTGACGGTAACGTGCTGAGTCTAGGCATCGCGGCTGCGGCGATCGCACTTAGCATCACGAAGATAAATAAGCAAGTGTGAAGCGATAACAATGGAAACAGTATCGCGGTGATACCAAAACTAAATCCAGCTACTCCTGCCGCTATGACGTCGGGCATGATAGAGTCGCCCTTTATTGAATCCTCGGTAATGTGGCGGAGCGCTCTGCTGCTTCGATACCAATGCCAAAAGCCGCCAAGCAATGCAAAAGCGAGCCATGCCCCCCAAATCGTTAAAGGAAGTTCGAACCAAAGATAGGCCGCAAAAAGCGAGGTATGTACGCAATGGACGGCAAAAGCCCTGGTTGAATGCCGATAGAGATGGCGAAGTAGTTGCGTGGAAAGTCGGTGGGGATTAATCAAAGTCGTTTATCCTTTTATCAAAGCATGGTTTTCAAATGCAGTTCCCAGTGTTGTAATCGGCACCAAATAATAACCGGTCGGCATAAATATTGCGATTACCTAAGACTTCACGGCGCAAATAAGATCAAGGTCGATAGCAGTATTTTATCGAATATTTTATAGAAACTAGGGTTTAACCGCATAAGCGCCAACTTAGTGCTTATTCTATGGGTGCATTTGACACTTTTATTCGTCATATCGGCATGGATTGCCGATATCCTGGTTACATGGATGTGAAGCTAAGCATTGCCGTCCGTGGCACTGGATTCCGCCACAAATCCGTATGGAACGGATTTGCATTTACCCGAAGGGCTCCGGGCAGGATAGTCCGGAGTGAATCCCTGACGGCATGACGCGTTTTCTACTTAAGTTGGTGCCTCTTTGGGGTTTAACCGTCGGGTCGTCAAGTTATGGCGCCGGTATTTCGGAACGAGTGACGAAAAAATAGGCTATGTTTGCGTTAGCAGTTGAAATAATTTCCTTTATTGCTGAATAAGCCATTTAGGAATATGCACAAAATAACTTATACAAGTAGTAGGCTTTGGGGCGGTTAGGTAACTCGCTTAACAGGACGCCGTGAACCCAGCACCTAAATTACGCAAGATAGTTACCATAGCCAAAGGGCTATGGAATTTAGGTGCTGGGTGAATACGTCCATGTAGGCTTGACGGCGGCTATCCCTGCCGCCGGCACCTGTCAATCGAGCAACCGTTCCCTCCTTTCAACCATTGGCGCGATATTGAAAAAGGAAAGTTATTCAGATTTGTATCCTTGGTTTTCATGTTGGCTTTAAGTTCAAAAATATCAACTATTAACGCAAACATAGCCAAAAAATAGGGTTTCGGAAAAGCGATATATGCGGTAATAGTTGAAAACACCCACCTCTATCGGAAGCACTTAAAAGTTCAATGTGAATGTAGGGTACGCTACGCGTACCTAATGTCGACATAAGGCAAAGCATGAGGGCGCGTTATACTGATCGTAGATCAAAATTCGGCAGCGAGCGGGGTGCCCGTCAAAGGCTCAGCACCTAAATTATCTAAGACAATTAACCATGGCCAACGGGCTATGGAATTTAGGTGCTGGGTGAATACGTCTATAAAGTCTCTATGCCAGCATTCATGCTGGCAAAGCTTTTGCCGCACACCCCGGCGCCTCCTTAGGTGCTGCCGAAATTTGAAGTGCGAAAGGTATATATCCCGGAGCGAAGGCGGCGAGTCTACTTTATACTGTGCTAATGGAATGATCGCCTGAAAAAAAACCGAAAACCGTCATTTTTATGGTAAAGGTTTTAAGGTGTCGGGCTAAGATTTTGATCTATAATTATAAGTTAATTATGGTTTGTTTATTGCTGAATGATGAATTGAGATAAAAGGTTAAATATATATGGCGGAAAAAAATCAAAAAGCGGAAGGCGAAAAGAAATCGTCTAAAAAACTCATTATCATCATACTGGCTGTTTTACTGGTATTGGCGGGCGCGGGCGGCGCTTATTTTTTTCTTGCCGGTGATGATCCCGAGAATGTGGCTGACGTTGCAGAGACCGAACAAAAAACTGAAGCCAAGCCCGAGGTTTTTTATTACGATTTTAGTAAACCGCTCATAGTAAACTTTCCTACTGGTTCAAGAATGCGGTTAATGCAGGTCTCTATATCGTTGTTGGTTGATAGTCAAGAAGCCATAGAAGACTTAAAAAAACACGACCCTATGATTCGAAATAATCTCTTAATGTTGATTAGCGCGCAAAGTTCCGATGAACTCAATTCTCGGGAAGGTAAAGAGACGCTTAGGCAGTCAGTGCAAGGGGAGGTGAGTGCGGTCTTAGAAAAAATGACCGGTAAACAGCCTGTCAAGGAAGTGTTTTTTACTTCATTTGTGATGCAATAATTATGTCTACTGCAGACCTGCTTTCTCAAGAAGAAATCGATGCTTTGTTGCATGGTGTCGACGATGGCGAAATTGAAACCGAAACCGATGATGTAGAAGAATACTCAGGTGCGCGAACGTACGATTTTACCAGTCAGGAGCGTATCGTTCGCGGTCGGATGCCGACGTTGGAAATGATCAATGAACGTTTCGCGCGTTATTTTCGAATTACTTTGTTCAATTTTTTGAGACGTTCGGCTGAGATTTCAATCTCGGGCATACAGGTACAAAAATTTTCCGAATATGTTCAGAGTTTGTTCGTGCCGACCAATCTGAACATTGTTAAATTTACGCCGCTGAAAGGCCGTGCTTTGATTGTAATGGAGCCGCGTTTGGTCTTTACCGCAGTGGATAATTTTTTTGGCGGTACCGGGCAGTTTTATAACAAGGTCGAAGGTCGTGAATTTACGCCGACTGAGATGCGGGTGATTCGTTTGTTTATCGATATGATTTTTAAGGATTTACAGGAAGCCTGGAGGCCGGTTTTAGCGTTGCAGTTTGAATATTTGACTTCCGAAGTTAATCCGCAGTTCGCGAATGTCGTCAGTCCATCGGAGATTGTCGTGATTTCGACGATGCATGTCGAACTCGATGGGGGGGGCGGCGATATCAATATCGTCATGCCTTATACGATGATCGAGCCGATCCGAGAATTGCTAGACCAGGTGATCAGCGATCGGGGCGAGACGGACGGGCGTTGGCAGGAGTTACTGAGAAAAAGTGTCATGAATGTGGCCGTGACACTCGATAGCTTACTGATTGAGAAAAAAATGACGGTTAAGGAAGTCATGCAATTGAAAAAAGGCGATGTGATACCTGTTGATATGCCGGATACCGTACGCTTAAGAGCGCAGACCGTTCCGGTATTTGAAGGCAAGATTGGTTTATCGGACGGTAATTACGCGATCAAGATTGTTAACAAGGTAAACCCCGATTATGTTTGACGGTAAGGGTTTCGTGCCAATAAATTCCTGGAGCTATGAGTTTTGTAGCGGGTTCGGTAACTCGCTTAGGAATATGCACAAAATAACTTATACAAGTAGTAGGCTTTGTGGCGGTTTGGTGACTCGCTTGACAGGACGCCGTGAATACGTCCATGTAGGCTTGACGGCGGCTATCCGTGCCGCCGACACCTGTCAATCGAGCCACCAAACCCCCTTCCGACAGTTGTCTAAATTATTTCATGCTCGTTCCTTACCTTGCATTAAAAATAGGGAAGTTATTTATGACCGAATCCTTAGTGGTTTTCCACAGAAGGCGGCGAATGTCTTGTGGGAGCGATCCCCAGATCGCGATTTCGGGGTCGAGAATGCCAAATTACATTAAATGGCATCGAGGTCAAAAGGTTAAAATATGCTCTTACCCAAGCAGGAGCTCTCATCGTTATACATAAATTGTAGGGTACGCTGCGCGTACCAAAGCCGTGCCCTAATGGTTCGGTTGCCCCCTGTGTCAGGCTAGTTGTCGCCTCTAAAATTTTATAGAGGTAAAAAATGCAAACCCGTTATAGTGAAGAATTTAAAGAGCAAGCCCTGAGCAAAGTATTGCAACGCGGTGATAAAAGCA
>Ga0180009_10000726_pt1 | contig 43337 bp, 42 predicted proteins | sample OS_PC_MetaG_FD_123537 | JGI IMG/M metagenome (GOLD analysis project Ga0180009, IMG submission 123537) | Groundwater microbial communities from the Aspo Hard Rock Laboratory (HRL) deep subsurface site, Sweden - OS_PC_MetaG | ecosystem: Environmental > Aquatic > Deep subsurface > Groundwater...
ATGCCTTGTATTTTGCCTCCGCCTGCGCTAGTCGCGCAGACTCCGGCAAAACACCCGGCGCTACGGCTATCGGGGACTAAAAATCTTCACTTCGCTGGCGCTCCGTTTCCAAGATTTTCAGCGGTCGGCAGCAGGGAGCGCTGCCGTCAAGCCCCCCATGGACGGGGTTACGGCGTTCCTCGATAGATAGATCCCATACCTTTTATTCTTAGACGGTTTTTCAATCAAAAGGGAGTATCACGAAATCCTTAGCTAGTCGGGTTTGCCGTCGATTCTAGATGCCAATAAAATTGGCGCGTATACAAACACAAACAAGGCAAAGGCCGCCAGCCAAGCCAGTGTCGAAATATAAACAAACTGACTATACCAAGCAGGTAACAAAGCGGGAAGAACAACCCGAACAAAAGCGGATAAATTTAATAGAACAAAAGCGGTCACAATGATATTCGAAACCCTCATAACTCGCCCCGTATGCCCCAGAGACACTCTGACCATCATGCCCAAGGTCAATACACCGATTCCCCCCAGCGTAAACGCATGCAAAACCAAAGAATAGGAAATTATTGCATAAGCCGCCAAAACAGTTAAGCCGAACCCCAAAATGATCCATCCGTAACCGATATATAATATCCATAACAACGGCACATACCAAACTTGCCGCACATGCCAACCGGCAATACGCACAAGATTGACTACCAAAGCGGCAATCGCACTCACAGCAAGAATGTGCCCGGATATACCGGCCATTTGCAACAAGAAAACCGAGGCGGCGGAAACAATCGACAAGACGTCTAAAAGCGGATTGCGAATCGCGATAACGCCCTTTAAACCGCGTTCGGTAAAAAAAGGAAAAACACGTCCGGCAACGACCAAAATCATCACGATGATAATAGCCAAAAGCATATTAAGCCCCAGCATCGCCGTACTTTCATAAATATCAAGCATTTCAAGATGAACTAAAGCATTAGCCGCCGTCATCAACGCCAATAAAACTATGAAAACCAAGCTCTTGTTATGACCTGATCGCATAATCGGTTGACTGACCGAATAAGCCAACACCGGTAAAAATGCAAAATCGGTCAACGCGATCAAAAAATCCGGTAATAACTCGGCATAAAAAGGCAAAATTCGGCCGTACAACCAAAGCAAACAAAGTCCGGCCAAACGATCACCGCTGGCCGTTGCATGTCCGGTCCAATTTTTCACGGCAGTTAACAAAAAGCCGGCAATGACAGCCACCGAATAACCAACCAGCATTTCATGCGCATGCCAGATATTCGGTGCATAATAATTTTGAACCGTAAACTCGCCTTTATAGATGGCATTCCATAACAAAATCAGCAATAACGCGAATAAACCGGCCAATATAAAAAATGGCCTGAACCCCAAACCAAAGACCGGGTAATCAAATACAGGCGTCGAATTACTATTGTTTTTGTTCATATTCCAGCCAATCCAGTTCAGCATCCGAGAAGCCTGCGATTATACGCATTTCGCGATTAAATGGGCCTTTCGGTTTGCCTTTGAAGTAATGATTGATAAGTTTTTTATAGGTTTCACTAGGGTCGAGCGATTGTTGGCGGCACTGATATTCGAACCATTTCGAACCTAATTGCACATGACCGACTTCATCATTCAAAATTCGGGTTAAAATCGTCACGCCTTGAGTATGACCCAGCGCTTCAAGTTTTTCGATCATCGCCGGCGTTACATCCAGACCGCGCGCTTCCAAGCAGCGCGGCACAATAGCCAATCTTGCCAATAAATCGCTATGGGTATCTTGAGCATGATCCCATAAACCGCCATGTGCCGGCAAATCGCCATAATCGCAACCGAGTGTCGCAAGATGGTTGCGTAATAACGTAAAATGTTGCGCCTCTTCATCGGCTACGCGTAGCCAATCCCGATAAAACTCGTTGGGCAAGCCGCGAAATCGGTAAATAATATCCCAGGCCAAATAAATTGCAACGAACTCGATATGCACCAAGGCATGAAAAAATGCCGCAAGGCCTTCAGGAGTCGTCAATTGCCGTCGCGGCATCTGTTTCGGCGGCAACCATAGCGGCTTATCGGGAAATCGCGTGGCATTTATAGGTTTAGGCTTGTCTATCGATTCATAACTGAGTAAGCCGTCTTTGCAAAATTGCCAAGTCTGGTGAGTTTGCGACAACTTTTCCGGAATCGAGGCATGAAACAAGCAGTTTTCGGCTGTTCGAAATATGTTTTTCATCACCAAGGAATTCAAACGATGACTAAATTTAGGGATTTTTTACTCTTGGCTTTGTACTGCGGCTTTATTTTTTGGCTATCGCATCAACCTTCCCTGCCTGCGCCAATGTGGTTCGAGCATCAAGACAAACTGTATCATGCCGGCGCCTATTTTATTCTGGCTTTTTTCACCTGGCGTTTATTAACACACTTTATTTCGACTCCTCGGCACTTGGCTGTTGTGAGCCTTTTATTCTGCAGCATATACGGAATCAGCGACGAATGGTACCAATCTTTCGTCGACGGACGTTCTTCGGATGTTCTCGATTGGCTTGCCGATACGTTAGGCGCCGCAATTGCACTATTCATTCTGTATCAATTCACATCCCGCAGTCGCTTCCGTTAAAATATCCGTTTTTTTAAAAGCAGGTTAACACGATGTCTAACAACATACGCATTGAAAGATGGAGCGGAAAAGATTTGGAGAAATACATCTCCGACCTTGCTCGCCTTCGTATCGAAGTCTTTCATGGTTTTCCCTATCTTTACGATGGCGATTACGACTATGAGAAGAAATATTTGCAAACCTATATCGATTGCCCGGAAAGCGTGATCGTATTGGCATTCGACGGCGATAAAATCATCGGCGCATCAACCGCGATTCCCATGAAATATGAAACCGACGAAGTCAAAAAGCCTTTTATCGAGCACGGCTATAATCCGGATGAAATTTTTTATTGCGGCGAGTCGGTTTTGAATAAAAATTATCGAGGCCTCGGCATCGGCGTCAAATTTTTCGAACAACGCGAAGCGCATGCCACTGATCTGGGCGGTTTCAAACATATTTGTTTTTGTTGTGTCGAGCGCCCCAAGAACCATCCCCGCCGCCCCGCCGATTACGTCCCGCTCGACAAGTTCTGGAACAAGCGCGGCTATTTCAAGCACCCGGAGCTACAAACAACTTATACTTGGAAAGACCTGGACGATGAAACCGAAACCCCTAAGCTGATGACATTCTGGTTGAAACATGACGATTAAAATAGCGGCTGCGCAATACGATATCGGCTTTCTCGAAACCTGGGCCAATTATCAAAGCAAAATCGAACGCTGGGTTCAGGAAGCCGCCGATGAAGGCGCAAAAATTTTAGTATTTCCAGAATACGGCAGCATGGAATTAGCTTCGCTTTTTTCGGAAGAAATATACAAGTCGTTGGAAAAACAACTGGATGCCATACAAAGCCTGCATGACGCTTATGTCGACTTATACCGATCGCTGGCACAGCAATATTCTTGCTATATCCAGGCTGGAACGTTTCCAGTCAAAATCGAAAACGGAGACTATCGGAACCGCGCATATTTATTCTGGCCCGATGGTCGCTACGATTTTCAGGATAAATTACAGATGACACGCTTCGAAAACGAGCAGTGGTTGATCAAAAGCGGTGTAGCATTAAAATGTTTCGACACCGACTACGGCAAAATCGCGATCAATGTTTGCTATGACAGCGAATTTCCGCTGCTGGCCAGAAAACAAGTTGAAGCCGGCGCAAACCTGATTTTGGTACCGAGTTGTACCGATACCGTGGCAGGTTATCATCGTGTGAGAATCGGCTGCCAGGCAAGAGCCTTAGAAAATCAATGCTTTGTCGTACAGTCGCCGACAGTCGGCAACGCTCTATGGTCGGAGGCGGTCGATGTCAATGTGGGTGCTGCAGCGATTTATACGCCTGTCGATCGAGGGTTTCCAGACAACGGTATTGCCGCGATAGGTGAATTGAATGCCACGCAATGGGTCTATGCCGATATTTCATTGACCGAGATTGCGAAAGTCCGTGCAGAAGGCCAAGTCTTTAATTACAGAGATTGGCCTTTGCAAGAAAGATTCATTTAAATCAAACCCATTAGTGAAAAATAGACTCAAAGGAATAGCCGCCGAATTCCAATATTTCTTTGAGTCTTTTTAAACCGTCCATCTGAATCTGCCTGACTCTTTCCCGGGTGACCCCCAGCTCTTGAGCAACTTGTTCCAGAGTCGCCGACTCATGACCGCACAACCCATAGCGCCGACAAATGACTTCGCGTTGCTTTTCCGAAAGCTGATAGATCCAGTTCGTGACATTATCCTTGATACCTTCTTCTTGCAGGGTTTCGGTTGGAGACATGCTCCATTCATCAGAAATCGATTCAACTAACGGCTTATCAAAATCCTTTCCGGCCGGAACATCCACGGAGCTAACGCGCTCGTTTAATTTAAGCATTTTTTCGACGGTTTTGACTGGCTTATCAAGATGACGGGCGATATCTTCGGCATTCGGCTCATGATCAAGAATTTGCGCTAATTGTCTTTGCGCTTTGAGATAAACGTTCATCTCTTTAACAATATGGATCGGAAGCCTAATCGTACGAGTCTGATTCATGATCGCTCTTTCAATGGTTTGTCTTATCCACCAAGTGGCGTAAGTCGAAAACCTGAATCCTCGCTCGGGATCGAATTTTTCAACCGCCCTAATCAAGCCGAGATTGCCTTCTTCGATCAGATCCAGTAAAGGCAACCCTCGATTTAAATAACGGCGAGAAATTTTTACGACTAGCCGAAGGTTGCTTTCGATCATGATTTTACGAGCCTCTTCATCGCCCCGTAAAACCCTTTTGCCGTACATTTTTTCTTGATCGGCAGTCAGTAATTTCGATCGACCCAGTTCATTCAAATAAAAACGTGTAGCATCGAATGTATAATCATTCTGGGAATCGTCAACGACTACATCTTCTATAACAGACACTTCCTCGAGACACAAACTTTGATCATCTTCATCTTCGAAAACGAGATCATCTGAGAGCGCACCGTGCGGTTTAATGGAAGTAACCTCAACGAATTCTTCTTTCATTATTATTAACCCCCAGGTTAATCGGCTATTGCCGAAGTGGTTTCGTCAATTTTTCGGCAAATACTCGAGTGGATTTACCGGATTTCCGTTTTTTCTTATTTCGAAATGCAGCGCGGCTTGCCCCGACGCTGATTTACCTAATTCAGCTATTTTTTGGCCTTTTTCCACATATTCTCCCTCTTCGACCAGCAATAGACTGTTATTGGCATAAGCACTCATGTACATTTCATTATGTTTAACGATGAGTAGATTTCCATAGCCGATTAAACCTGTACCGCTATAAACGACTTTACCTGTTTCCGTCGCCTTAACCGACTGACCTAAACGACCTGAGATATCTATTCCTTTTCTTCCGGATTGAGAAAATTTTTTTAGTACCTTTCCGGTAATCGGCCACTGCCAGTGCAACTTTAACAGTTTTTTCTTATCATTTGAAACTATTGATTTTTTTTGTGACGAATTTCTCTTTTTAACTGGGGCCCGCACTAAGCTTCCCGGGTCATTTGAAGGTTTGACGACAGTAGGTTTTTCGGGACCTGAATCAAACATTTTGAGCGTCTGACCGACCAATATTTTGTAAGGCGGTTTAATCCCGTTCCAGGCAGCAAGCACCTGATAACCATGACCCGATCGAAACCCGATTGAATAAAGCGTATCTCCTGGTTGGACGATATAATAAGCGGATTCAATCGTTGCTTTAGTCGGTTGGGGCCTTGATATGGAGGGCGTCGTCGCAACTTCCGAATCCGGTAAAACGACCTGTCCACAAGAAACAGCAACCCCGGCAAGCATCAATACCCAGCAATCGAGACGTGCAACTAATTTAAATAAAAACATTAGGCTACATACTTTAATAATAAATCTTTTGCTTGATTGATCTTAGACGACAAATAACCCGAGCCACCCCGATCCGGGTGTAGTTTTTGCATTAACTTTCTATGCGCGGCAATAATATCCTGACGAGTTGCCCCTTGTTTTAATCCTAAAATCTCGTAAGCTTCTTCAACCGACATCGCGGCATTGCTAGATCTCGAATAACGGCGTCCTTCGCTGCTTTGCTTGCCCGATTTAAACATAAACCAAAGTTTCTGTAATGCTGGGGCATAGTACAGCAAAGCGGGAACAAACCTAGTCAAGACAGCAACCAAGATACCCAAAAATGCTAACAACCAATTAAGCTTTCCTGTCGCGCCAAGATATAGCAAAACCAATCCGATGAAAACGGCGATTATCAGTTTTATATAACGAGCCACAACTTCAGGTGGACGGCTTAAAAACCCGCGTAATAACCAAAAAAAGACCGCTAGCGCCAATAACGCCAAATAGATCCGAATCAAAAATACTCTCCGATTAAAATGATCCGCTTATTGAAATAATTGTAATTATTCAGCATAAGTCATGTATGAGAAGGTGTCAGGCATTGATTTATAAGGCTGTCGGCAACAGGACGTTGCAGTCAGAGCTTACAGGGATGTATTCACGCGTCCTTAGAAATCAATGCCTGACACCAACCTACCGAATACGCTGAATAGCTACAAATAATTGCATATTAAACCTTAAGACCCTATCTTAGTTCCGAATTTTTCCAGATTACAGTAATTAGTCGACCATGCTACAAACTCATATTCCTATCCTCGGTTTCGCTGCATTCAGCGGAACAGGTAAGACTACCTTATTGACACAATTGATACCCATTCTCAAAAATCATAAGCTACGAATCGGTTTAATCAAACACAGCCATCATAATTTCGAGATCGACCAACCGGGCAAGGACAGTTATCGACTGCGCAAGGCGGGGGCCCTAACCGTGCTATTGGCATCAAAACACCGGCGCGCAATCATTACTGAAATCGAACCGGCACAAGAACCTAAGCTAGCCGACCAGCTACAAGTTATTGATCAAAGCAACCTGGATCTCATTTTAGTCGAAGGCTTCAAGGCTGAATTATTTCCAAAAATCGAAATCCATAGACCGGCGCTAAACAAACCGCTAATCTACCCGAACGACCCTAATATTATCGCCGTTGCATCGGATAGCCCGCTCGAATTACCAAAACATTTACTCGGTTTCGACTTAAACAATCCGAACATGATAGCCGACTACATTTTAAACCAATTCTTGGAGCGCAAGCATGATTGATGCCTGCATTCAAACAGAAAACCGCCTGCTGACTCTTGAGGAGACGCTGACTCGAATCGAATCGTCAATAGAACCGATAATCGACGCTGAGAAGGTTAATTTACACGATGCGTTAGGCAGAGTTTTGGCGGAATCGGTCATTTCTCCTATCGATCTGCCTTATCACAATAATGCTTCAATGGATGGATATGCGCTAGCCAGCTCCGATATCAATCCCAACCATCCGTTCAGCTTAAACCTAATCGGTACTTCATGGGCCGGTCATCCCTATGACGGAAGTATTTTACCCGGGCAATGCGTCAGAATTTTTACCGGCGGAGTTGTACCGGAAGCACTCGATACCGTCGTCATGCAAGAGCATGTGCAAAGAATCGGCGAAATCGTGCATTTTCCGGCCAAGGTTCAAGCCTTGCAACACGTCAGAATTGCCGGAGAGGATATCGCAAAAAATGCTCTCCTGATAACCGCACCGAAACGACTGTCCGCTATCGACCTTGGTTTGCTGGCTTCTGCCGGCATTTATCAAGTCAACATAAAACGCAAAATTAAAATCGCCTTCCTATCGACCGGTGATGAATTGACGCCGCTTGGCCAACCCTTGGCTCCTGGAAATATATACGACAGTAATCGCTATATGCTGAGTGCATTACTAAAAGAAGAAGCCTTCTCAACTACTGATTTGGGCGCTGTGCCGGACGATAAGGACCGGCTCGAAAACCTATTGACTGCGGCTGCCGAAACTCATGATGCGATCATAACCACCGGCGGCGCTTCAGTTGGCGAAGCTGACTTTATCCAAGAAATACTGGACACAATCGGACAGGTAGAACTTTGGAAAATAGCGGTTAAACCCGGAAAACCGCTTGCGTTTGGTTCGATCGGCAATTGCCGACTTTTCGGATTACCGGGAAATCCGGTCTCGGTAGTTTTAGCTTTTCAGCGTATTGTCATACCGGGGCTCCGGTTCATGGCTGGATTATCACCGGAAAAACCACTGCAATTAACTGCCATTTGTCAGGAATCGATTAAAAAATCGCCCGGTCGACTTGAGTTTATAAGGGGGGTTTTATCGCAATCCGATAACGGCGAGCATCAAGTCCGGTCGGCGGGAAAACAAGGATCACATATACTATCAAGCATGAGTTACGCAAATTGCTTCATTGTACTTCCCGGCGATTGCCAAGGCATAAAAAAAGGCGATAGAGTGGTCGTCGAGCCTTTATCAACTTGGATCGATTAACCTAAAAGCGGCATTTTAACCATGAAGTACATGAAGTATTTCAGAAAACTGTAAGCATTGCCTTAAATATCAATATCTCGGTACCGAGGCGTCGCATTCACAAGACCATGCATCGATTCCGCCTTGTAGGTTCAGCAATTTTCGAAACGAATGGTGCTCTAAAAAAGATGCCGCCTGCTGACTACGTATGCCATGATGACATATCACAACAATATCCTGCTCTGCATCCAGCTCATCCAACCGTTCGGGAATTTGATGTAGCGGAATCAGCACGCTGCCTGCAATCCGGGCATAAGCAAATTCATAGGGCTCCCTTACATCAAGCAAAAAAGGCGGGGTATCGCTTTGCAGCTTAACATTTAAGTCGGTGGGTGAAATTTGTTGTACCGGCATATTTATCTTGTATTTTTCAACTTTATTCAAAAAACGATCGCCATTGTAAGCCTTTTATACTTCTCATCAAATTTCTGATTAATGCAACGAAGCACTGAGCGCGGCTTAAACGCCAACTAAGGGCACCGCGAAGGATTGACGAATATATACAGCGCCAGGAAAGCAAGCGTAGCTTTACATTCATGTAACCTGAATACCGACAAAACGATAAATGCCGAAAATACACTAAGCACTGAGTGGTACTTATGACTGGGTACGATGACCTTAGACGTCACTCTCCTGCACCGAAATTTTACTAGCAAAGTGCAAAAACACCCAATTGCGATAACTATAATCGCCCTGTATGAAAAGTTCATTAAACATTAGTACTGCTTTGGTAAACAATCCGTCTATTTTTAATGGTATTGTTTACATCAACCCTGTTCAGTATAGTTAAACCGTAATTTAAACCTTTAACTAGATAAACGAGGATTCATCTAATGAGCGATTTTCAAAAAGACATTTTAACTGGCGCAGTATTTGTCACTGGCGTGATTGGCTTTGTTTCCGGAGAATTCATACTCTCTTCTACTTTATTCGCCACGGCAGCTATTGCTGGAAACATTAACGCAACCCACAAACGTAATAAAAGCGAGCGTCTGTGATACATATGACTAATAGATGCAAAACCGACAATTCAACATTTAATTTTCGAGCTTCCAAGGCTAGCTTCTTGGAAGCTCTTTCTCATTAAGCTATTACGTTATCATTCCCGGCAACAAATAGATATTTTCTATTTCTGGACCCTACACATCCACAAAATCCCCCTACCGGCTTAGCAATTATTAATAATCCTAATTAGCGGCCACCTCATAAAAAGCGCTAAAAACTTAACACAAGGCTTTATAGGATTACGTTATAAATAACTTAATCAATTTCGAATTCCGAACGGTCATGACCTTGTTCAACTAAAGTCTGAAGCCATTTAGGCATAACTCCTCGTCCAGTCCATGTTTTGCTAGAGTCGTTTGGATGCCGATATTTAACAGGTACCTTAATGCCTTTTCTAGCGGATTTTTTTTGATCATCAATAAACTCAACCGCCACATTGATCGAGGCGGCAAGTTCTTTTATCTGATTCATAACTTCTTTACGTTTATCTGCTTGCTTAGCTTTAAGTGCTTTTTCAGCATTTAAAATAACTGCCTGCAATTCATCTTCTGAAAGATTCTGAAAATCGGTCATACGTAAATTCTCACTTAATGTAAAAGTTTCAATTAATTTTATTAGGACCCAAAGCAACTCAATTAAAAAATAACAAATGCTTAAGTCGCCGGTTTAATAAAAATCACATGAGACAAATAATCATGTTTTTTTTAATAGGTTTTCCAGTGATCAAAGATTAATAGACCCAAAAAGAGATTTTTCTTTATTCAAGGAATGATAGCTATTAATTGTAACTAAAAAAACATTAAATGAGCAACAACTCAAAGCATTAACAAAAAAGAGAGATTATGCTTGATGAGTTTTAAATCAAACTTGGTCTGTTGATCAGATAATTTCGCCTTATTCCAAAAACTGCATTCTTAATTAGGAATATGCACAAGATAACTTCCCGAGACAGTAAGCTTTGTAGAGGCAAGGTAATCTCGCTTAACATAACCCCTGCGCCGACCCTGTCAATCGAGCCACCTCCTCATAAGCGCAAAATCAGTATCTCTTATGCATTTTCGGCTTTATTCGTCAGACAAGAAAAGGGTATAGCTTAGTCAGTTATGACCTCGAATTTAATTTCGTTATAAATTAATCCATTCTTATCTATTAACTGAACCATCCAATGCCCTGCATCCGTAAAGGTCAATACTCTATTAGTCGAGACTCTCCAACGATTGCCTTTCGGATTGATTGGTATTTTCCCAACAAGTACGCCATCTTTAATCCACTGATGAAAAAAAGATTCGCCTTTCAAATCTTTGAGCTCAGTAAAATAATAAAGATGAATTGGCTTTTTTTCTCCGAGACTGAAGGGTGGAATCAACTCTATTAACGGTTCTTTATTAACGATGGCATTAGTTAATAAGCCCCGGGTAATCTTATAATGATTGATTGTCTTAAATCGCCGGTCAATTGGAGCTTCTTTTGCCAACTCAGGAATAACCTCTTTAATCCGATGATTTTTTTCGGAAATCGGTTGATCTTTTGTTTCAATAAGAGAGGATTCTTTCACCATTACTTCAGACGAAGTCTGTTCAGTTTTTTTGTCGACTTTATCTTCTAATCCATTACTTAGATAAAAATAAGGAATCACTATAAATGCAATAGCAATAATCACAGCCAATACGATTCGCCTGACATTCCAAATAACAATTTCGGAAGACGCCGAGTTTCTCGGCATATTGCTTTGTTCGCTTCCGGAACGATTAATTTTGATTACAATTTTTTTTGCATTTGCCATAAACTTTTCCCGGTCTTCGTAAGTCAGAACCTTGCGCCGCCACAATCAGTCATGTAGGCTGATTTTTTATAACAACGGCACTTTACTACTTGGTAATATAGCATTTTCCCCCTAAGATATCGGCATCAGCTTCAGATTAAACGGAAATCATCCATGAGCGACCTCCTCAAGTTATTTCAAGAATCTTCCGCGCTTTATGGCGGAAACGCCGTATTTATCGAAGACTTATATGAAAAATATCTGCAAAACCCCGACTCGGTCGACCCGAGTTGGAGACACACATTTAAGAAGCTGCATAACGGCATGGCACAGGAGATCATTCATAGTCCTATTGTTGACAGATTCGCCAGCCTAGCCCAGCAATCTCAAGGCCGTCTAGCTAAGCTGCAAGGCTTTACCGAAGAAAGCGTAAAAAAACAATCTGCGGTCGCGCGGCTTATCAATCATTACCGGGTTAGAGGCCATCAAATTGCCAACAATAATCCACTGAATAAATCGATCCCTTCCGTTCCGGACCTTGAGCCTGCATATTACGGACTGACCGAACTCGATATGGATACGCTATTCGATACCGGCACCTTATATGGAGAAGACAGACTTCCGCTCAGAGAAATTCTCGGTAGATTGAAAGAAATTTATTGCGGAAGCATCGGCAGCGAATACATGCATATCGTGGATACCGATGTCAAACGTTGGATCAAAAACCGGCTTGAAGGCACCCGCGCCAAGCCAAACTTAACATCCGAAGAAAAACTCTCCATCCACAAGCAGTTGACCGCGGCGGAAGGCATCGAAAAATATTTGCATCGTACATTTGTAGGGCAAAAAAGATTTTCTCTGGAAGGCAGCGAGTCTCTAATCCCTTTTTTAGATAATATCGTACAGCGTGGCGGCGATAAGCAAATCAAAGAGGTCGTCATCGGCATGGCTCATCGCGGCCGATTAAATGTCCTGGTCAACATCCTGGGAAAAAACCCGAGCGTCTTGTTCGACGAATTCAAAGGAATGCACACCTCAACGCCCGGCATGAATTCCGGCGACGTTAAATATCACATGGGCTTTTCCTCAGATATCGCCACTCCCGGCGGGCCCATTCATGTCACGTTGGCATTCAATCCATCGCATTTGGAAATCATCAACCCAGTCGTCGAAGGCTCGGTTAAAGCACGCCAAGATCGTTACGGTCCCAATAGCTTCAATACCATCCTACCTATTTTAATCCACGGCGATGCTGCTTTTTCCGGACAAGGTGTTGTCATGGAAACCTTAAATATGGCGGGAACCCGTGCCTATTCCACCGGCGGAACTATTCATGTCGTCATCAACAATCAGGTTGGATTCACCACCAGCAACCCCCTAGATGCCCGTTCGACTTATTACTGCACCGATATTGCCAGTATGGCGCAAATCCCAGTCTTCCATGTCAATGGTGACGACCCGGAAGCCGTGTCGTTCGTCGCTCAGCTTGCCTTAGACTTCCGTATGACTTTCAACCGGGACGTTGTCATCGATCTAATATGCTATCGGCGACTAGGTCACAATGAGGCGGATGAACCGGCAACGACCCAGCCATTGATGTATCAAAAAATTCGCAAACATCCGACCACACGCCAAATCTATACCCAAAAACTTATATCCGAAGCATTGATCACACAGGAAGAGGATCAAAATATCGAAAACGACTACGTTTCGATGCTGGAAGCCGGGATGGTAGTCTCCAGGCCGGTTCTCAGTAACAAGGTGTATTCCTACTCGGCGCTATGGGAAAAATACCATCACGCTAAGTGGACGGCTTCTTGTAAAACCTCGGTATCGCTCGATGTACTCCGGTTCTGTAATAAAAGGTCACAGTGCCTGCCGACCGGTTTCGAATTACACCCCAGGGTTGCCAAAATCATGGACAGCCGAAATAAAATGGCCGCCGGCGCTCAACCGCTGGACTGGGGATTTGCCGAAAACATGGCTTATGCAACCTTGCTGCTGGAAAAACGCAATGTCCGCTTGACCGGGCAAGATGTGGGGCGCGGTACTTTTTTTCACAGACATGCCGTTTTACATAACCAGATTGACGGCAAAACCTACCTGCCGATCAATCACCTGGATTCCGAACAAGGCCGAGCTTACATTTACGACTCGTTACTTTCCGAAGCAGGCGTATTGGGTTTTGAATACGGCTACAGTACTACCGCCCCTGAAACTCTGGTAATTTGGGAAGCACAGTTCGGCGATTTCGCCAATGGAGCCCAAGTGGTTATCGATCAATTTATTAGTTCCGGCGAAACCAAATGGGGGCGTTTGAGCGGTCTCGTGATGCTGCTGCCGCACGGTTACGAAGGACAAGGCCCCGAGCATTCCTCCGCCCGACTGGAGCGCTATCTTCAGCTTTGTGCCGAACAAAACATCCAGGTTTGCGCACCGACGACTCCGGCACAAATCTTTCATCTACTTCGCCGGCAATTACTCCGCCCTTATCGTAAACCGTTAATCGTCATGACTCCAAAAAGCTTATTGCGTCATAAGCTCGCCGTGTCAACACTGGAATGCCTCACTAAAGGGCGGTTTCAAACGGTTATCAGCGAAATAGACCCGATTAAACCGGATAAAGTAACCCGTCTAATATTATGTTCAGGCAAAGTGTATTATGATCTTTTGGAAGCCAGACGGGAGCACGAACTCGACCATGTTGCCATTGTCAGGATAGAACAGCTGTATCCGTTTCCAAATAATCGGTTTAAACAAGAAATCGATCGTTTCCCGAATTTGGAACACTTGATTTGGTGTCAAGAAGAGCCCAAAAATCAAGGTGCTTGGTATCAAATACGACACCATTTCGTCGATACGTTGGCAACCGAAATCAATCTGCAATATGCCGGACGCCCGGCATCCGCAGCGCCCGCCGTAGGCAATTTCAAGAAGCATCTTGAACAACAGCAACAAGTTGTTAACACCGCTTTATTTGGAAAACACACAGGAAAATAACATGAGCATTGAAGTCCTCGTTCCTAATCTGCCTGAATCCGTTTCCGATGCCACACTCATTAACTGGCAAAAAAAACCCGGAGATAGAGTCACAAAAAACGAAAATCTAGTCGATCTCGAAACCGATAAAGTCGTGCTCGAAGTGCCTGCGCCCGAATCAGGCGTTTTAACGAAAATCCTGAAAAACGACGGCGACATTGTTGTCGGCAGCGAAATACTGGCTATCATCGACCCGCAAGCGGCCGCGACTGAAGAAACCGCCGCTACGCCAGCAAGCGATGCCGACAATGAACCGCAACAGACCGCCGAAAAAGAACCGGAAGCCGCATCGGCCAACATTCCTTTGAGCCCCGCAGTCCGAAGGCTCGTTGTTGAAAAAAATCTCGACCCCTCGGCCATTAGCGGCTCGGGAAAACATTGTCGTATTACCAAAAACGATATTCTCGAATATTTGCAGGACGAACCGGTTCTCGAAACCTCGTCCCGTACAAAAACACCGCCGGAATCCGTGCAAACGGATTCGAAACCGGCCACGATTCCGGCTGCATTGAGACCCGAACAACGAGTCCCAATGACTCGACTTAGAGCAAAGATTGCCGAACGCTTGCTGCAAGCGCAACAAAACGCCGCGATGCTGACGACTTTCAACGAAGTCGACATGCATCATGTGATTGATTTACGAAACCAATATAAAAACCGCTTCGAGCAAACGCACAGTATCAAATTGGGCTTCATGTCTTTTTTCGTCAAAGCATCGATCGAAGCCTTGAAAAAATTCCCGACTATCAATGCCTCGATTGACGGTAACGACATTATCTATCACGGCTACTACGATATCGGCATTGCCGTCAGTACGCCGCGCGGCTTGATTGTTCCGGTACTGCGCGATGCCGATCAATTAGACTTTGCCGGTATCGAAAAAAATATCGCCGATTTCGGCAAAAAAGCCAAAGAAGGCAACATTAGTTTTGAAGACCTGACCGGCGGTACGTTTACGATAACCAATGGCGGCATTTTCGGCTCGATGCTATCGACCCCGATATTAAATCCGCCGCAATGCGCGATCTTAGGCATGCATGCAATCAAGGATCGACCCGTCGTTGAAAATGGACAAATAGTCGTCAGACCGATCATGTACCTTGCTTTATCTTACGATCATCGCTTGGTCGACGGCCGCGAAGCGGTGCAGTTTTTGGTCACCATCAAAGAATGCCTGGAATCTCCAGCGCACTTATTGCTAAACATATAAACGGTTCACTGTCATGTCAAAACCCGAATCAACTTATGATGTTATTGTCGTCGGTGCCGGCCCTGCCGGCTATGTCGCCGCGATCCGCGCCGCCCAATTAGGATTGAAAACAGCCTGTGTTGATCATTGGACCAATATTAATGGCGATCCAAGTCTGGGCGGGACTTATATCAACGCCGGTTGCGTTTCCTCGATGGCGCTGCTCGAGTCGGCCAAAATCTACGATTTAATGCGGCATGGGCTTGCCGATCATGGCATATCGGTCGAGAACATTAAACTGGACTTGCCGAAGATGATAGACCGCAAAAATGAAAAGATAGCGCGATTAAGCCGGCAGATCCTCAATGTTTTCGCCGAAAAAAAAATTAACTATTATCATGGGCAAGGAAAGCTGCTCAACGCCGACCAAGTCAGCGTGACACCCGCCGACGGTGCCAAACCAATCAAACTCAATGCCCCCAATATAATACTAGCGACCGGCTCCACCTCCATCGATCTACCGTGCGCACCAATCGACAACGAGTTTATCGTCGATACAACTTATGCGCTGAACATGACCAGCATCCCCAAACGACTCGGAATCATCGGGTCAGGCGTCATTGGCTTAGAGCTTGCTGGAATATGGAATCGCTTGGGTTCCGAAGTAATTTTGTTAGAAGCGCAAGAATCTTTTTTACCGAACGTCGATCACCAAATTGCTGCGGAAGCCTATAAAATCTATTCCAATCAAGGACTGGACTTGCGTCTGGGAGCTCGCGTCACCTCGGCTAAAAAAAATAATAACAAAGTCGTCGTCGACTATCAAAACCCGGAAGGCAGCCATACTTTACGACTCGACAAACTGATCGTGGCTACGGGTAGAAAGCCTAATTCGGAAAATATCGCAGCCCCCGAAGCCGAACTGCTTTTGGATGAAAACGGATATATCCATGTCGACGAAAACTGCTGCACGACGGTTCCCGGCGTTTATGCGATCGGCGATTTGACCTTACTCGGGCCGATGTTGGCGCATAAGGGCCTAGAGGAAGGCGTATTCGTCGCCGAGCACATCGCCAACCAACACAATCCGATCAACTATAACATCATGCCGAGCGTCATCTACACCGATCCTGAAATCGCCTGGGTCGGACAAACCGAACAAGCGCTGCAAGCCATTGGACAAAAATATCGGACCGGTACATTCACATTGAAATCCAATGGCCGCGCCGAATCGATCGACAAAACCGAAGGTTTGGTCAAAATCATCACACATGCGGAAACCGATTTGATTCTAGGCATCCACATCATCGGAGCCAATGCTTCGGAATTAATTGCCGAAGCGGTTCTAGCGATGGAATTCTCGGCGAGCGGCGAAGACCTAGCCAGAACTATACATGCCCACCCGACCATCTCGGAAGTCTTACATGAGGCGGCACTAGCAATAGAAAACAGGTCCTTGCATCTTCCTTGATATGGACTTTTAGCAAAATAATCTAAAAACCGAGAACAAACAGGTAGGTCGCGCTTCTTTAGCTAATCTTTACCAACCCATACCCGCGAAACAGAAGCCGGCTGGATAGCTTCGGCTTCAAAATTCAATTTAACTTAACATAAAACTAAAGAGCAATAATATGGAAATATTACTTATCGGAGCCGTGTTGATGATTTTCGCGGTATTGGCCTCGGCATGGCTTATGACCTTTGCCAAATGGTTTCCTATCGAAGGCATAGACGGCGGATTTCTAAAAGATTATAAAACGATGGTCAGAGCCCATGTCGATTTTGTACTGATGGCACTGTTTTGTTTGGCTTTTTATGCGGTAAAAATTCCGCTGCCGGTAGCAGCTTGCTGGCTCGTCGTCATCGGCGGCATGACCAACCCCGGCGTTTTCGTTATAGCGGCCTTCGATCCTAATTTTTGGGATAAAACCATTTGGAAAGCCTATACGATTGTCAGTTTTGCGATAACAACGATCGGTTTCGTATGGATCGGACTAACTCTTTTGAATTTCGCCTTGTAATCTTTCGTTTTCCCTCGACTCTTAAACTTTGAAAGTATTGGCGAATACATCATGAAGACAATGAAGAAAAGGCTATAAAATCGACGATCGAATTCTTCGTGTCACGTTACTCCTCATGGTTATTTCGTAATATTGAATCCAAGTCCATTTAATAATGCAGCATAGCAAACTTTTATTGACTCAGGGAGCAGCCAATGGCCTTTCATGCAATCAACCCCGTTGACGGTAGCACTATACTGACCTTGGACAACTGGGGGGCGTCCCGGTTGTCCAAGGCAATGGATGTTGCCGAACTGGCAGCCGGGCCGTGGGCCGGCACGCCGATCAAAAAACGTTGTGACCTGCTGTATAAGGCAGCGGAGGTCTTGCGGGCACGTCAGGAAGAGTTGGCCACGATCATCACCCGGGAAATGGGTAAGCTAATCAAGGAATCGCGCGGTGAGATCGAGAAGTGTGCCTGGGTATGTGAGTACTATGCCGAACACGGGCCGGGTTTCCTCGAAGATGAATATATCGAAACCGACGCCGCCAAGAGTCTGGTCACTTATCAGCCGTTGGGGATCATACTAGCGGTGATGCCATGGAACTTCCCATTCTGGCAGGTCTTTCGCTTTGCGGCTCCGGCACTGGTGGCGGGTAATACCGGATTGTTGAAACACGCCTCGAATGTGCCGCAGTGTGCGCAGGCAATTGAATCTGTGTTTAAGGAGGCCGGCTTTCCCGTAGGGGTCTTCACGACACTGATGATCGGATCAGTTCAGGTACGTGGTGTGATCGATGATCCACGAGTCAAGGCTGTGACCTTGACCGGCAGTGAGCCGGCCGGAAAATCGGTGGCGGAGGCAGCCGGTGCGAATATTAAAAAATCCGTTCTGGAACTGGGCGGGTCGGATGCCTTTATCGTGCTGGATGATGCCGATCTGGAACTAGCGGTAAAGCAGGGTGTGACCTCGCGTTATATGAATGCTGGCCAAAGTTGTATCGCGGCCAAGCGGTTCATCGTGGTGGATGCGATTGCCGATGCATTTCTGGAAAAATTCAAAGCCGCTGTGGAAGATCTGCGTACGGGTGATCCAATGAGTGTAGATACCACCCTGGCACCGATGGCGCGCCACGATCTGCGCGATGAATTACATAAGCAGGTGATTGAAAGCATCGAGGCGGGCGCGAAGGTTGTCACCGGTTGTGCACCGGAAGCCGGCAGTGGTGCTTATTACCAAGCCTCCATTATTGATCATGTTAAACCCGGTATGCGTGCCTGGCACGAAGAACTGTTCGGCCCGGTCGCAATCGTGATTCGCGCCAAGAATGAAGATGATGCAGTGTCTATTGCCAACAGCAACGACTTCGGCCTAGGCGGCAGTGTCTGGACGCAAAGCAACGCGCGCGGTGAACGCGTGGCGCGACAGCTACAATGCGGTGCGGCATTTGTGAACGGCTTGGTAAAAAGCGATCCGCGGATGCCGTTTGGCGGTATCAAACTTTCCGGTTATGGGCGTGAGTTATCGCATCATGGTATTCGCGAGTTTGTGAATGCCAAGACGATCTGGATTAAATGATTGCTACTGTCATTTCGAGGAGCCTTGGAAAGGCGACGCAAAACGGTACCGGGGCTTGCAATCAAGCATCTATACTCAAACTAACAGGCAGAGCTATTCCGAAACCTTACGCCGGTCGGCGCTTTGCTAAATCTTTCAGCAACTCCTATGTGGATGGTTACTTGCTTTATGTGCCGAGGGTTCGCATACGACCCAAACCGGTCTCTTAATTTAGATGTTTGGCTGTCGCTTGAGTTGGTAATTGCGGTCATTCAAAACGTGGCTTTGGAATTATCACGATCGGTTTATCATGAATGAAATATAGGTTATACCGTTTAGAACATCTAGCGTTGAAGCAGCATTCTTGACAATAAAGCAGAAAAAGCCGTATGTTAGCACGGTCGGGACAATAATTTGTTAGCCTCTTGAAGTGATATGCATGAACAACTAAAATGATATGCATAAAACTAAGGAGGCTACGATGAGAACAACCCTGGATTTACCCGAAAACCTGCTCGATGAGGCTATGAAGGTCTCCCATACTGATACTAAAACAGCCGTAATAGTAAAAGCCCTAGAAGAATTGGTAAGAAAATCAAAGATTTCAGGGATCAAGAAGTATCGCGGCAAGATTGATCTTGATATCGACCTAAATGAATTAAGAGATCGTCATTGATGGAGGTGTTGGTTGATACTTCAATATGGATTGATTACTTCAGGGGTGGGGATAACTCTAAAGACCTAGATTATCTAATAGATGAAAATCTGTTAGTTACCAACGATATTATTCTGGCTGAATTGATTCCTTATCTGAAAATAAAGAAGCAAAATAAAGTCATTACTCTTCTTCATGAGATAAATAAAGTTCCACTTTCTATTCATTGGGAAGAGATTATTGAATATCAAGTGAAGTGCTTAAAAGGTGGAGCTAACGGGGTCGGCATTCCTGATTTAATCATTGCACAAAATGCAAAACAAAATAGCTGCAATGTTTACTCACTTGATAAGCACTTCCGGCTGCTTAATCGGGTGTTGAAAGTTAAGCTTTATGGATAGCAAGGCTAACAAGGCAAATTCACACGGACAAATTTCCGCAACGCTCGTTTGTGCGTAAATCGCACAAGCCTCACGTTGCTACAATTTGCCGGTGATTTGCGGCGTTAGGGCTGATCGTAGTGACCACCAATAGCGAAGATATAAATGGACTTTTCGTCAAACCGATATATCAAACGATCTCTTTGTGATATTCGCTTGGACCAAAGGCCAGAGAGGTTGTGGTTAAGTGGCTCAGGCTTCCCTAAACCTGAAGCAGGGTCGTTTGAACGCAGCATTTCCTTGAGTAATTTACACAAAGCCTTGTGCAATTGTTTGTCCTTCTCGCGCATAGTTTCATACGCTTCCCAGGTGTTGCCTTCAAATACCAGTGATCTCATTCATTTGCTCTTCAGTCGGTATATAGCCTTTACCACGGTTGTGGGTTTCAAGGGAGTAGGCAATCTGTTGCATGAGGCTCTGGCTTTGAAGAACATGAAGCGTTTCTTGTCCTCGCTCCCAGTCGTCGGCGCTCATTACAACGAATGCCTCTCCGGCTCGTCGAGTTACCTTGAGTGGTTCATGCCTGCTAACCACTTGTTCTACAACGCTCTTCAGGTTGTCTCTAAATTTGTTTACACTGATTGTATCCATGATGGCACCTTGATGTACGGATTTTCCGTACAAGTATACGTCAAGTGCCCTAACAAGGCCAAGCACAGCGACAGCTTTTTCGTTGCGGCTTCGCCTTCACTTCTAAGCTGCGCGTGTTGTTGGCGGCGTTAAAAATAGGGAAGTTATTTATGACCGAATCCATAACTACTATTGCCCATTCTCGCGCGAATCCTTAAGGTCAACCTATGCCACGCAAAAGCGGGAACTGTGGAAAGAAGCAAACCTAGTCACGATAAAAACTTGAACAAAGCCTCTTGGCTGGCGGCGGGTAATTCAACCAGCAAATCGATCTGCTCGGAAAAATCCTGCTGTAAAATTCGCCCATCCAATTTTTTGAGCTGATATTCGAACTGCTGCATTTGAGGATAGGCGAGTGTTAATCTGACTCTTATCAGCTCCACATAATCGATGATTTCCGCCGACTCGATGACATGCTTCGCAGCGTTGCCGTAAGCCCGCGCCAACCCGCCGGCGCCGAGTTTCACGCCGCCGAAATAACGAATCACCGCGACTAACACGTTGATGAGATCCTTACCCTCCAAATGCTGAAAAATCGGTTTGCCGGCCGTGCCGGACGGCTCGCCGGCATCATGAAAACGACAAATGAATACTTGCTCCGTCCGAATTCGATAAGCGAAAGCGATATGACTGGCATCCGGATAGTCGACCGCCAACTGCCTGAGATTTTGCAAAGCCTCCTGCTCATCGGCAACTGGTATAATGATTCCGATAAAACGCGATTTTTTGATGATGTCTTCAATCGTATGACGTGATTTGATGTACTGCATTTTTATTTTCGATTTCTTTAGGATTCAATAACGAATCGTCACCTGCGATCAACCTAGAAAAAGCATTTTTGTCCACGAAACACACGAAAATCACGAAAATATTCAATTAGTTATATACCTTTCGCACTTCAAATTTCGGCAGTGCCAGAGGAGGCGCCTGAGTGTCCGATAAAGGCTTTGCCAGCATGGAGCTGGCATAGAGCCTACATGGACGTATTCACGGCGTCCTTTAGCGGACACCCAGGCGCCGAATTTTGAGCTACGACGGGTATACTATTCAAGTTGTTTACCCAATGGGTGACTCAAGAGATTTATGTAACCGTATGATTACGTTAGTGTATTTCGTGGACTGACTGCCAAATTTAGGATCAACCCTTGTTCAATTATGACTACCCCTTTTAATTATTGCCTACGCTATTATTGCTCCATCATCGGGATTTTCGCCCTAACTTTAACGGGTTGTTCGACGGTAAGGGAATCTTTGCCGGCGCGGACCGCGACCGAACAACTTCTACTCTCCACTGCTGCCGATCACTCCGCGCAAAAATTAGCGATTGATTTACCGAAACACCATAAAATCTTCCTGGACACTCAATATTTCGATACCGTCAGCACCGATGCCAAATATGCCATCGGTGCGATCAAGAACCAATTATTGACCCTAGGATACCCGGTTGTAAGCGATAGAAAAGAGGCCGACTCCATTATCGAAATTCGTTTGGGCGCATTGTCGATCAATCAACACAAAAGCCGTTGGCTGGGACTACCGCACCTGAACGTCCCCATTCCACTAACGGGGACCCTTGAAATACCTGAAATTGTTTTGCTGGGCAACAATAAACTGGAAGGCATCGCCAAGATTGGCTTGTCTGTTTATGATGCTAATGTAGGTACGCTGGAAAGTGTTATTGAACCAAGCTATGGTTTTTCCCGATTCGTTGAATGGACGGTGTTATTAATCAGCTGGACCGATTCAGACTTAATTCCGAAAAATGCCCGCAATGAACATGAAAGTCCCAGTCTCCATGAACGTTTGTTGATCAATGGCGAATTTTAGACCTTAAGATAGTCAAGGCTTTCTTAAACTTAATCAAAAGCATTTTGCCCACATATCACAAAATAATCACTTGAATATTCAACTAGTTATGCTTTCCAAGTTGCTCACCTAAAGGCTGATTTAAGAGATTTATGTAACCCGATGATTGCTCTCGTGATTTTCGTAGACTGACTGCAGAATTTAAGCTTAAAGAGCACCTTTACGTTTTTGCTTTCGTGCCAGCTTTTTCGCAGCCTTCTGCTCCCTGATCACGGCCAGCTCGGTTAACTCTTGCTCCATCATCGCCGACGTTTCCAGCGTGAGTCTGCCCAACATCCCCGAACGAAGTTCGGACAACAATATCTTAGCGGTCTTGTCTAGATCGACTCGGCCGCCGGAGCGCAAACAACCTCGGCTCTTTCCAATAGCAAGCATCAAGTCGTGCTCGTTGTTAGGAAGAGGATCGAGCTTGAATCGATCAACTAGACAATTCGGATAAAGTTTAAGCAGAAATTCGGCGGCAAAATACGCAATATCGTCATGCTTGATCGCGGTATCCTTGATCGCGCCGGTCACCGCGAGCCGGTAGCCGGTGTTTTTATTTTCCAAATTCGGCCAGAGCATGCCGGGCGTATCGAGCAAAACGATATTGTTTCCGATCGAGATGCGCTGTTGGGCTTTAGTGACGGCCGGTTCATTACCGGTCTTGGCGATGACTCGTCCGGCCAAAGCATTGATCAATGTGGATTTTCCAACATTCGGAATCCCCATGATCAACGCATGAATCAAGCGATTATCCGACTCATCGACAGCCAGCAATTTACGGCATAATTCAGGCAACTGCTTGATTTTTTCCGGCTGCTCGATACTCAGCGCGAGCGTTTTCACGCCTTGTTCGCGCTCCAAATAACCTTGCCATTGCCGCGTTGCTTCGGGGTCGGCCAAATCGCTTTTATTCAATACCTTGATACAAGGCTTAGAACCTCGAAGTTGCGCCAACAGCGGATTTTCACTGCTGAACGGAATGCGCGCATCAAGAATTTCAATGAACAAATCGACCTGAGGCGCAATCTCCCTGATTTCCTTCCCAGCCTTGTGCATGTGCCCCGGATACCATTGTATATGCATAATAAATCATCAAATCCCAATAAAAATAAAAATTCAAGCAGCCACTCACCATTACCCTTTCACCCTTCCAGCGCCGAACAGGAGTTATAAAACCGTTCGCAACGTTACTGAACGCTGGAGCGTGGCAACGGAGAATGTCGCGGTTCATGCGATGATACACATATAGCACCACTTTATGCCTCTATATCGCGAAGCTAGAGCTTCGAGTATAGCTTTCCCAAGCAAGGAGCTTGGGAAACAGCGGAATCTTTCCCCTTTCCCCTTTCCCCTTTCCCCTTTCCCCTTTCCCCTTTCCCCTTTCCCCTTTCATCTTTCATCTTTATTCCCTTCCCTCTGCTCCAAAACAATCAACCAAGGCCGCTCTTTGGTCGGCTTCACAATACCGTTGTCATCCAGTGTCACGCGCGTCATCGACACAGCGTCGAGCACATTGCCGCCGATCACGTCGAGTGCATCGTTTTTTTTGGCAACGACCAAATCGCAATGATAAGGCCCTCGGCGTAATTGTCTGAATGCCTGGACTTGTTGCGTAAAAATTTCGCTACGCGGCGCGCATAACAGATCGCCGGGGTTAGGACTGAAAAAGTGTGCGTCGCGGGCGATAAACCGAGCATTTTTTCCGGCGAACATCGCATGTTCGATATAGTCCCAATGCAGCACGGTCGAAGGCAAATCCTGTTCCGGCACACCGGCGCTCCGCGCTAACCAAACAATAAAGGCGGCCGACCAGGGCCGGACTTCGCCATCGTGATTCAGTAACGGCAAATGCGTCGCGTTGTACCAATAAAGAATGACGCGCGAAAAATAAGGCGCTTGGGTTTCGTGCGTCGGCTCCTTGTCTTCCGGATAGATCAATTCGGATTCCCCGACGCTATAGTCGGCTATGGGGCGTCCGAATAGTGTCCATTCCTGTTGCGCCAAATAGATCATGCGCTCCCGAACCGAAGGAATCATGAAAGCCGGAGCGATACCGCTTTGATGCATGACCCGAAACGTCCCGTCCTTGACCGGTGCGGTGCAAGCGGTTATCAACAATATCGGCACCCAAAATAGCGAGCGCAGAAAAAAAACCACGCTGTCTTTCAAAATTAAGGAACGAGCATGAATCAACTTTTTCAAATGTCGGAAGGGGGTTCGGTTGCTCGATTGACAGGTGTCGGCGGCAGGGCAGATTTTTGCTCCTGCAAAATCTGCATTCACCCAGCACCTAAATTCCATAATCCATTGTCTATGGTTAACTATCTTGGATAATTTAGGTGCTGGGTTCATGCCGTCCATGGCAATCTGATAGCCGCCGTCAAGCCTACACGGACGTATTTGCGGCGTCCTGTCAAGCGAGTTACCGAACCTCCACAAAGCGGATTTATTTTGCGCATATTCCTAACCCTTGCAACGCAATGCGAATACTACAGGCTATCGATAGTCTACACATGGCTCCTCCGGAAAAACGGCTCAACCCAACTCGGCAATATACCGCAACGCTCGGTCCAATGCTTTCGGATCGCCGCTGATAAGAGCGCAAGCATCGTTTTCACGGCGCAACCAAGTGAACTGACGCTTCGCCAATTGCCTCGTAGCGACAATGGCTTTTTCGATCATCGCGGCATGATCGTATTCGCCTTGCAAAAACGACCACACTTGCCGGTAGCCGACCGCGCGTATTGACGGCATTTTTTCCGATAAATCGCCGCGTCGATAAAGCCTTTCCACCTCTTCGATCAAGCCTTGTTCCAACATCCGGTGAAACCGTTTTGCGATGATTTCGTGCAGTAGCTTTCGGTCCTGCGGCGCGATGATCAATTTAACCGCGCGAAAAGGAAGCGGTTGCGCCTCGGCTTCGCTGAACAATTCGGTCAAGGTTTTGCCGGTCAATCGATACACCTCGAGCGCACGTTGCACCCGCTGCGGATCGTTCGGATGAATACGCGCGGCGGATTCCGGATCGACTTGCGCCAGTCGCCGATGCATCGCTTCCTTGCCGATGTGTTCGAGCTCTTTATCCAATTCGGCTCTGACCGTAGCGTCGGCGGTCGGCAGTTGCGCCAATCCGTGATTGAGCGCATTGAAATACAGCATCGTGCCGCCGGTCAACAAGGGCAGTTTACCGCGCGCGCTGATATCCGCGATCAATTCCAGCGTTCGGGATCGAAATTGTCCGGTCGAAAATGCCTGGCTCGGATCGAGAATATCGATCAAATGATGCACAATACCGCCTCTTTCGGCCTCCGTGGGTTTGGCGGTGCCGATATCCATACCGCGATAGACAAGCGCCGAATCGACACTGATAATCTCGGCATCGAGCGCTTCGGCGAGTTGCACCGATAAAGCGGTCTTGCCGGAAGCTGTCGGCCCCATCAAAAACACTGCCGTGGGCTTGGTTGATTGGGTCACGATAGGCTTACCGTCCGCGTAGGAAAAATTTATCCAGTTCCTGAGTCGATAGCTCGATCCAAGTCGGACGTCCGTGATTACATTGCCCGATGCGTTCGGTCCGCTCCATGTCGCGCAGCAAAGCGTTCATCTCGTCGATCGACAAACGTCGGCGCGCACGAACCGAGCCGTGACAAGCAACCGTCGCGAGAACTTCATTGGCTTTTTCCTGAATCCGCGTGCTCAAGCCGTGCTCGATGATATCGGCCAACACATCCCGAATCAGCGCTTCGCTATCGCCGCCGGCTAACAACACCGGAACCGACCGCAACACGATCGTTTCCGGACCCGAGCGGTTCAATTCGAACCCGAGCGCATTGAAAAATTCCTGGTGCTGTTCGGCCAAGTCGGCTTCACCGGCGCTGACCACGATCTTAATCGGCAACAGCAACGGCTGGTTAGGCACGCTACCGTTGTTGAATTGTTGCTTCAAGCGTTCATAAGTGACGCGTTCATGCGCGGCATGCGTATCGACAAGAATGATGCCTTTCGGCGTTTCGGCAAGAATATAGATATTATGCAGATGCGCGACGGCATACCCCAAAGGATGATACGACTCTTCGCCGGCTGTTGATGGCTCGGGGCTTTTGCTTTCAGGCTCCGGCTCGATCGCCGGATACAATGATGCGTAAGCGCGAATATCCTCCTCGACATGCAGCGGCAGCGTATTTTGCTTCGGCTTGGCTTGAAATTGGACTTGTGGCTTGACGGGTGGCTGCTCCGGAGTTTGCGGCAGCATCGGAACGAATTCCTCGATTGGAACGAACCGTTGTTCTTGACTCCCCGGCCGTAAGTCGGCCAACGAACGATGTAGCGCCCGATAAAGAAAATCATGAACCAGACGGCCTTCCCTGAAACGGACCTCGAGTTTGGCCGGATGCGCGTTGACATCGACTAAGGCCGGATCAAGATTCAAATACAGCACGAATACCGGATGGCGGCCGTGATAAAGCACATCCTGATAAGCCTGTTTCACCGCATGCGATACCAACTTGTCCTTGATCAAACGGCCGTTGACATAAAAAAACTGCATGTCCTGCTGGCTTCGCGAGAAAGTCGGCAAACCGACCCATCCGGTCAATTGCAAACCTGAAGCCTCGAAATCGATCTTGACCGAATTATCGATAAACTCCGAACCGCAAATGCCGGCGATACGCTGTTCGCGCTGCACCTCGGTCGCGGCCGGTTTCAGATTCAACACTTCGCGTTGATTATGCGTCAAGGCAAATCCGATATCGAAACGGCTCAACGCCATGCGTTTAATCAGCGTTTCGATATGACCGAATTCGGTTTTTTCTGTTTTGAGAAATTTTCGGCGAGCCGGCGTGTTGTAAAACAAATCGCGCACATCGACAGTCGTACCTTGAGGATGCGGGTCCGGCTGCGGATCAAAATTCTGCTCGGAACCGTCCGCGTCGACTCGCCAGGCGCAATCGGCACCTTCGATTCTGGAAATCAACGTCAGCCGGGCGACCGAGCTGATGCTGGGCAAGGCCTCTCCGCGAAACCCCATCGTCGAGACATGCTCCAAATCATCAAGCGTTGCGATTTTGCTGGTGGCATGGCGAGACAAGGCCAGCGGCAAATCATCCTTGTCGATACCGCAGCCGTCGTCTCGGATTTTGATCCGGCGCATGCCGCCCTGCTCGATCTCGATGGCAACAGACGTAGCCCCGGCATCAAAGCAATTTTCGACCAACTCCTTAACGATCGAAGAAGGCCTTTCGACGACCTCGCCTGCGGCGATCTGATTGACGAGTTGAGTCGGAAGAGAATGAATACGCATTGAACAGTCTGAAACCAAATCGGCTATTTTAGCCGATCGGTCAAAGCCATGTCAGTTTGAATTACAAGGCTACTCAATTAATGCGGGACAATTTAAGGTTAATCCGTTCGTGGTGAGCCCTTCCGCTGCGCTCAGGAGAGCCCTGTCGAACCATGGGCGGATTAACCTTCCACTCTTAGGAGGGAAGCCAATTAAAACAAGCAAAAATCTGCGTGTTTCGTGTGAAAAATGCTTTTTATAGAAAAGATTGGCAAACCAAACCCCGATTCACCTTTCATCTTTAAAAATCACCCATCAACAGGAATACTCAAAACTTGGCCGATCCTAACCTGATTACCATTCATTGCATTAGTCGTTTTAATTTTCTGCATGCTAATTCCATATTGCTGCGCTATACCTGACAAAGTTTCGCCACGGCTGATGACGTGTTGTCGACCTTGTTCGGCGATATAAGTTCCGGCTGGAGCCGCCTGCTGAAAGTAACTGTCGATACCATTGAAAATAGCTCGGGCCATTTTGCTCTGATGAGCAACACTGCGCAGTTTACTTTCTTCGTCCGGATTCGAAATAAACGCGGTTTCGACCAAAATTGCCGGTACATCGGGCGATTTAAGCACCAAAAAACCAGCTTTTTGCACCGACCGAGAATGTAAATGACCAACTTGCTTCAGGCTTCCGAGTATCTTTGACGCTGCATTTTGACTGGCTTCTTGAGTGGCGGTCATCGATAGATCGAGTAACACGGACGCCAATACATCGTCTTTATCGACTAAGCTGACGCCTCCAACCAGGTCAGCGGAATTTTCATGATTGGCCAACCATCGCGCCATTTCGGTCGTTGCGCCTTTGTTAGATAAGGTAAATACCGACGCACCTTTGACACTTGGGTTATCGTAGGCATCGGCATGAATCGATACAAATAAATCGGCTTTTGCTTTCCTGGCAATTTTCATGCGTTTTTTCAGATCGATAAAATAATCGCCCTGCCGAACCAAAACGGCTTTCATTCCGGGCTTTTTATCGATTAAGGCCGCCAGCTTTTTCGCGATCGCAAAAGTCACATCTTTTTCATGAGTGCCATGCGGGCCTTTTGCTCCGGGGTCTTGGCCACCATGTCCGGCATCGATCGCTATTACAACGTCTTTGCTGCGTTGCGGCGTTTTTTTCACCGGCTTATTATGTACGGCGGCTAACGCTTCGGGCCTTGCGGAAGGCCTTTTGGTCGGATTAGGGGAAGGGGTTCGCTTCGAAAGCAATGGATGCGATGCAACCGACCGTGTAACGGGAAGCTTGGCAGCAAGACCATCCTGTTTGGCAAACAAATCAATCATCAATTGATAGCCACCGGATTGATTAGCCGGAATCGTCAAACTCTTAGCTATGCCGTTCTTTTTCAAATCGACGACAACTCGCAAATCTTTGTCATTACGAACCGCGCTTCGAATTTTTTTAAACAACGGATGATTGGAGGACGGTTGGTCAAGTTTTCCGTTTAAGCGAGCATCACTGATGTCGATAACTAAACGCGGGGGATTATCCAGTTGAAATACTCTGTGTGAAAATTGCGCCGACAGATCGAAAATCAACCGGGAGTGATCGGAAGAAATTTGATGCTTCAAGGAATTGACCGCCGTTTGTTGCGCAAACACCGATCCTGCCCAGAATTGCAACATCGCAATGAATAAGATATTAATAAAACTACGCATGACCCAACCCAAGCTTGCTATTTTACCGACGGTAAATCCCCGTCATTGAATGTTTGCCGCTAAATTTCCAGACTTAACTACGCTTAGTATCCAGTTCAATTAAAATTAGCGGACAGTATCATTTTTAACTTTTCTATAACTTTAAGACTTGAACACCGAAATTAGACGTTAAGGAACGGGAAGTTTATATCTTTCGCAACCGACAGTTTTTTGTCCTTCCCTAAGCAATTGAAAATACAAGCACTTCGATGAATCGCTTAGTTATTTCTCAATTTTAAAAGTATTCAAGTTATAAATTTGTTTAAAGTATAGCAGTATGTCTTTGTTTTATCACGCTAGATAAAAAGTTTTTTTAAGCTTAAATTGCTAGTTTCCACTTTTAGGTTTCGCTCTTGCCCGACAACGCTCAAGGTCAAGACTAAATCAGGCTCCGGCAGAAAACCTTCGCCCATTTCCGGCCACTCGATTAAACAAACCGCATCTTGATCCAAATAATCATTAATCCCGATCCACTCCAGTTCTTCCGGGTCGGAGAGTCGATACAAATCAAAATGAATGACTGCTCGACCACTCGATATATACTCCTCAACGAGCGTATAAGTCGGACTTTTAACCGCACCCTGATGACCCAGAGCCCTCAAGAAGCCCCGAACCAGCGTAGTTTTTCCGGCACCTAATTGGCCTTTTAAAAAGATCAAACATTTATGCGGTAACAGCCTTGACAGCTCGGCACCGAATGCTTCGGTAGCCTCGGTATTTCTCAGTTTTATTTGCATGACTTTGAAAGTTCGCAGATTCGAACTCCTTATCTAATTTTTCGATATATAAAACAACGTAGGTTCTAAAGAGGGTGCAGTTGCTCGATCGACAGGTGTCGGCGGCAGGGAAAGCCGGCGCCAAGCCTACACGGACGTATTCACGGCGTCCTGTCGGGCGAGTGACCGCACCCTCTCCCAACGCCTCGCACTTTCATTTGCCGGGGCGATGGTCATGCCTTCATGAGCGTTAGTTTACCAAACGCCTCAAATAAGGCATCAAATCGGTCGCTAAAAGACCCCGCTCACCGCCATCGGCAGCGGCCGCATCGGCTGCCAAACCATGAATATAAACACCTTGTTCGGCGCTTTCCCAATTGCTGAACCCCTGAGCCAACAGCCCTGCAATCACCCCGGTCAGAACATCCCCCATGCCTCCGGTTGCCATGCCCGGATTACCGACATCGGCAACTGCGACATGATGGTGACTAGCAATCAATGTACCCGCCCCTTTCAGCACACAAATACCGCCATATTGCCGCCTGATCGAATTTACTGCCGCGAAGCGATCATGTTCGACTTCGGATACTGAGCATTTCAACAAACGCGAAGCCTCGCCCGGATGCGGCGTCAATATAAAATGGTCACCGTATTGGCTCGAATCCGCCAGCCAGTTCAAGCCGTCAGCATCGATCACCATCGGCTTAGCGGCTCGGATCGTGGCATCGAATAAACCTTTCGACCAATCGCTTCGTCCCAAGCCGGGTCCTAATACAAGAACATCTGCACTATCAATGATCGTCTCTATGCACTTCGGTTCGATGTCACCTCGACACATCAATTCCGGCCGCGAGCTATTGATCAATATGGCATGCTCAGGACGGGTCAACACGGTAACGAGCCCTGCACCAACCCGTAACGCGGCTTCGCCTGCCATACGAATCGCTCCCGAATAACCGAGATCACCGCCGATAACTATGACATGACCATTATGACCTTTGTGCGCACAGCGACTTCTTTGGGGTGGTTGCAAATAACGAATGCGTTGCGCTGCACAATCGACCTTGTCAAAAACCGCGTTAGGAATATCGAGCGATGCATAATAAATTTTTCCGCAATAATCAGGCGCATCTCCGGTAAACAAGCCTTTTTTCAACCCGATAAAAGACACGGTCAAATCCGCTTTGACCGCACAGCCCATAATTTTTCCTGTATCTGCATTCAATCCGCTTGGAACATCGACCGCAATGACGAAAGCCCGACTGGCATTGATCGCCGCTATAGCATCGGCATATAAACCTTCGACTTCACGATCCAAGCCGGTACCTAGTAGTGCATCGATGATCACTTCTTCGCCAAGTAAAGCTTTCGTATCATAGGCCGCAACTTTACAGCCGCTATCGATGCAATCTCGATATGCCGTGAGCGCATCGCCCTTAAGCTTAGAAACCTCGACAACAGAATAAACCGTTACCTCCATTCCGGCAGCAATCGCTAAACGCGCTATCACATAGCCATCTCCGGCATTGTTACCGCCGCCACAAAAAATCGCGCAACTTCTCGCCTCCGGACAGAACGCCTTGACCCGCTCAAATACCGATTGACCTGCCCTGCACATTAATTCATAACCGGGAATGCAAAATTCATCGATTGCCGTTCGGTCCAGTTCTCTTACTTGATCGGCGGAATATAGTTCGAGTGGAAGATCTTGCCTGCTCATTGCTTCATCGAAAATAATTGTTTTTAAGTTCAGCTTAATAGCCCCAAAACTTATTGGCTTGATCAACGTTAAATCCCTTTGGCGCCGAACAAGGCTTGCTAATTTTATACAGCGCAACGCCGCAATCGCGTTTTTGAGGCTCTCGATAAAAGGCACCCCGAGGGCTTACAAGAGCGAGAGCGTAAGGACCCGATGTTTTACTGCTCTTAACTGTGGCTCGCTTAGTAATCAAAGCAATTTCGCCGTTTTGCAAACCGACGAATGTACCGGGGGGATAGATACCGGTTTCTCGGATGAATTGATTGGCCAATTGCTCATCGATTTCATTGCCGCGTTTCGCAAATAGCGATTTGATCGCATCATGCGCCAAAATCGGAGCTCGATATTTACGGCCGGTGATCAACGATGTATAGATATCAGCCAAAGAGATGACTTTAGCCCCTTCGCTAATAGCACCTCCACTGAGCTTATTGGGATAACCGCTACCGTCGTTTTTTTCATGATGATGCAAAACCATCGCCAACCAATCTCTTGATTCTATACCGGCTTTTTTTAATAACATGACGCTTTGTTTAGGGTGTTCTATGATTTGCTGACGCTGCTCACTCGTCAACGGAGAATCTTGTTGATAAAGCTGATCCTGTAATTTCAGCATGCCTACATTCATCGTCAGCGCCGCGCTAATGATCAGTTCGTTATCCTCATCGGATAACTGCCTGCGCCGACCGAGTAAGCCGGACAATACTGCAGTATATATTGAATGAATGACGGCATAATTATTAGCGCAGCCCAGTAAATGAATCGCGCCTAATGCGGCATTAGGATCGAATACGATTATAACCCGTAAAAGCTCGGCAATTTTCGCTAGTCGCGATTGTACATTCTCGGCTTTTTGATCTGCCAAATCTTGAAACAATGGATACAACTTCTGGTTGCAATAAGCGATAGCGGTAAACGGATTGGTTTGTAGTTTTTTTTGATCCGGCTCTTGCTTTAAAGCGTCTCTTAGCTCGATCTCTTGTTCCGTAAGATTCCTATAAACCCCTTTTTCAAGCAACACGTTAAGTTGCTTTTCAGTGGTAACAATCGTATTTTTCTTCAATAACAACGATTGCTCAAAGGTAAAAATGGAAAATGGCAGCGGCGTATTTAATTCGATATCGCTTGACTGTACTTTGACTAACTCTATTTCCATGACACACCTAAAGCTTAGGAATTTTTCGTAACATTTAGTATAGCTTGAAGACTATAAATTTTGCGAAAAGCTGAACTTTAACGTTTCAACCTATCTTTCACGCTTACTCCCTTTATACTCAAAAAATGGCTAACATTATGAAGGTAGAAGTAATGCTCCTGAACGCTCAGCACTGATCGGAAAAATCAGCCGCGTTCGTATTTCAGTCTTTAATTCAGCTTTTCCAAATACTGAATCAAAAATTGTAGAGTTCGATTGCCTCGGTATTCGTTGATATCCAACTTGTAAGCAGCATGGATCGTTCGAATTCCCAGCCATTGTTCGGGCTTTTCGATAAAGAAAGCAATCGCATCGATCAACTGCTTGTTTTCGGCCTGACGCAGCACCAATTTTAAATGATGCTGCCCAACGATACGGGCCTGAATTACTTCGAATACACCATCGAAAACCGGCTCCGGAAACTCCTGCCCCCAAGTGCCCGAACGTTGTAATAACTCGGCGAATTCCAATGTCAACTCGTTTTCCGACAATTCGCCGTCGGAATACACCTTCTGTTCCAGGTCCATATTCGCTATACGCCGAGCGACCATCTCATCGAAGGCTAACGCAAAAGGGGGATAATCGTGCATTTGTATGCTCATTCCGGCAGCCATCGCATGACCGCCGAACTTATTAAGTATATTGGGATGAGCCGAGGCAATGTCGCTCAGAACGTCGCGGATATGCACACCGGGAATCGATCGCGCCGAACCTTTGATTTCGCCGTTACCGGCCGGTGCGAAAGCTACGACCGGCCGATGAAGTCTATCCTTGATTCTCGATGCGAGAATACCGATTACACCTTGATGCCAATTTTCATCGAACAAGCAAACGCCGGCCGGCAGATGTTTTTCATCTAAGGCTTTCATTTCGTTCAACAAACTCATTGCTTCGATCTTCATCTGACCTTCGATGTCCCGGCGATCCCTATTCATTTCATCAAGCTGCTGTGCGATATCCTTGGCCAAAGGAACATCATCGGTTAGCAGGCATTGAATGCCCAGCGCCATATCGTCCATGCGCCCGGCAGCGTTGAGCCTTGGTCCCAACGCAAAGCCTAGGTCGGATGAGGATAGATACCGATGATTCCGCCCCGATACTTCGACCAAGGCCAATATTCCCGGATGACAATGGCCCGAACGAATTCGCTGCAAGCCTTGATGGATCAAGATTCGATTGGTCTGATCAAGCGGCACGACATCTGCGACCGTGCCCAAGGCAACCAAGTCCAGTAATTGCGCTAGATTCGGTTCGGGGATGGCTTGTTGTTGAAACCAATCGATTTCCCGAAGACGACTTCTTAATGCAGTCAGGACATAAAACATCACACCGACACCAGCCAATGCTTGGCTAGGAAAAGGTTCGTCCGGTAAATTAGGATTGACGATTGCATCGGCCTCAGGCAATGTCTCGCCGGGCAAATGGTGATCGGTAACCAATACTTTGATACCTAGTGCCTTAGCCGCGTCAACGCCGGCTATGCTCGATATGCCGTTATCGACGGTGATAATCAATTCGGGCTCTTGGCGTTTGACCAACTCGACAATCTCCGGCGTCAACCCGTATCCGTATTCAAAACGATTCGGCACGATGAAGTCGACATTGACCGCTCCGAGCATGCGCAAGCCTCTAATAGCAAGGGCGCAACTGGTTGCCCCGTCGGCATCGAAATCGGCCACAATAGTGATTCGCTGCTGCTGACTTAGCGCTTCGATCAAATGAGCGACCATGTCCTTCATCCCGGACAAAAGCCACGGCGAAGGCAATCCAACCAACGAACGGTCTAATTCATCCGCGGATTTAATACCCCGGCTTAGAAATATGCGCTGCAAAACCGGGTGCATATCACCCAAATCCAGCTTTTTCTTACCTAGAGGACGGGGAATAATTGTTTTTTTAACGCCTTGGGAGTACATAGGGGTCAGGTGCAAGGGGAAAGGATCAAGGAACAAGGGGCGAGTGAAAATTGCCCAACCCAGTTTTGTTGGTATAACCGTCAGCCACATGACTGTCTTACCAGATGGCACGACATTACTGCCCTCAAACCCTCGTTTTTTCGCACTACAGGTCTATTGGTGCTTATGGATGACGGCGATCGCGGAGAATGGGAATCATACAATCCTCACCATTTATTGTGTCACATAACACTCGCGAATTACCTAACGCTAGGTGATCCGCGTAGGGTACGCTGTGCGTACCCTGGTAACCCCGCGATGTTCATGTGCCAACCGAACCGCCAAGGCGCGGCTTTGGTACGCGCAGCGTACCCTACAATTTATGTATGATGAGACCTCTTCGTGGAAACGCCCGAGCACCGCTCCAGCGGTACGAGACGCTAGCGCGTCTCGGTCTGCATTCCCACGCTAGAGCGTGGGAACGATAAAAGGGAGTAACAAGCAGTTTTTATAGACTATCGAGTATCGCTTTCTTGACTGCGTCTAAATCGGCTTCGATCGTGACCGGATGCGCGTCTTTACATTGCTTGATCGCGATATCGGGATCTTTGATGCCGTTGCCGGTTAATGTGCAAACGATCGTGCTGCCTTCGGGAATATTACCCAGCTTGATGTCATGCAGCGCGCCGGCCAACGATGCTGCCGAAGCAGGCTCGCAAAAAACACCTTCGTTCGAGCTCAACAATTTTTGCGCGGCTAAAATTTGCTCGTCGGTCATCGCGTCAAACCAACCTTCCGATTCGCGTTGCGCGGCCCAAGCCAAATCCCAGGATTGCGGGCGTCCGATGCGTATCGCGGTTGCTACCGTTTCGGGATGATCGATCATTTCCCTAGCGATGAAAGGCGCGGCGCCGGCCGCTTGATAACCGCACATCACGGGACGCTTATTCGTCACGGCTTTCAGCGAACCGATATCGGTCGAATATTCCTTATAGCCTTTCCAATAGGCCGAAATATTGCCGGCATTGCCGACCGGCAGACAGTGATAATCGGGCGCGGTACCCAGTTCGTCGATAATTTCGAATGCTGCGGTTTTTTGTCCTTCGAGACGGAACGGATTGATCGAATTGACGATCGAAACCGGCGCATGATCGACGATTTCCTTAACCAAAGCCATGCCTTGATCGAAGTTACCGTTGATTTGAATGATCTTGGCTCCATACATCAAAGTTTGCGCCAATTTACCCAGCGCGATCTTGCCCTCCGGAATCAGCACGAAGGCTTTGATGCCGGCGCGTACCGCATAGGCCGCTGCGGAAGCCGAAGTATTGCCGGTCGATGCACAGATAATGGCTTGACTACCTTCATCGACGGCTTTGGTCACAGCCATTGTCATGCCGCGATCCTTAAACGAGCCGGTCGGATTCAAACCCTCGAATTTAACATAAATATCGACGTCCTTGCCGATCAATCTTGGAATATTTTGCAGCTGTATCAAAGGTGTATTACCTTCGCCTAGACTGATCAAGCGAGTGCCATCAGCGACCGGTAGGCGATCTCTATAAGTTTCGATTAAACCTGTATAGCGTTTACGAATTGTCATTATGTTTTATCCCAGAGTTTCCAGACGAATGCGACACACTTTGCCGGTTACGGTCGTCAATTGTTCGATCACGGTAATCGCTGCATTCATTTCCGATTCCAATGTATTTTGAGTCAACATGATAATCGGCACCGATTTTTCGTTTTCATGAGGTTCTTTTTGAATAATCGCTTCGATACTAATGTCGTGCAAAGCTAAGATGCGGGTAATGTCGGCTAACACACCCGGCCTATCTTCGGCATTGAGCCGTAAATAATAAGCCGTATGAATTTGCTCGGCCGAAAGCATCGGAATATCGGCCAGCGCGTTCGGTTGAAAGGCCAAGTGCGGCACGCGGTTTTCGGGGTCGCTCGTCAATGCCCGAACGACATCGATCACATCGGCAACGACTGATGAAGCCGTAGGCTCTGCGCCCGCGCCCGCACCATAATACAAGGTCGGCCCGACCGCATCGCCTTTAACCAATACCGCATTCATTACACCATCGACATTGGCGATTAATCGACGGGCCGGTATCAAGGTTGGATGCACGCGCAACTCGATGCCTTCGGAAGTTTTTCGTGCGATTCCTAAATGCTTGATACGATAACCCAAGGTATCGGCATAATCCACATCGTCGCGCGTGATTTGCGTAATGCCTTCGGTATAAACCTTATCGAATTGCAAGGGGATACCGAATGCGATTGAAGCCAAAATCGTTAATTTATGCGCCGCATCGATCCCTTCAACGTCGAATGTCGGATCGGCCTCGGCATAACCTAAAGCCTGGGCCTCAGCCAAGACATCGGCGAAATCGCGGCCTTTATCACGCATTTCGGTCAAAATGAAATTGCCGGTACCATTGATAATGCCCGCCACCCACTCAATTTGATTGCCGCTCAAGCCTTCTCGAATCGCCTTGATAATAGGAATTCCGCCGGCAACAGCGGCTTCGAACGCAACCATGACACCTTTGCCGCTGGCTTTCGCAAAAATTTCATTCCCATGCAGCGCAATCAAGGCTTTATTCGCGGTCACAACATGCTTGCCGTTTTCAATCGCTTTAAGCACTAAGTCTTTCGCAATCGTTTCACCGCCGATCAACTCCACAACGATTTCAATCTCGGGATCGTTGACGATCTCATAAGGATCAGTCGTCAACGCGATGCCTTGCGTATCGCAAATACGGCTTCGCTCAAGATCGCGAGCACTGGCGCGCGTTACGATAATTTCACGCCCTGCCCGGCGCGCAATTTCGGCGGCGTTGCGTTTCAAGACATTGACGGTGCCACCGCCGACGGTACCTAGACCTAAGACCCCTACTTTGACCGGCTTCAAATTCGACTCCTGCTAATTTCCCATAACCCGAACAAATCGAGCATTATACAACTTTGTCTTTCTTGAGCATATGTCGAATGCCGCGAATCGCTTGTCGGGTTCTGTGTTCGTTTTCGATCAAACCGAAACGAACGTGATCGTCTCCGTACTGTCCGAAACCGATCCCCGGAGACACGGCTACTTTCGCATCGGCGAGCAATTTTTTCGAAAACTCGAGCGAGCCCATTGCTTTATAAGGTTCAGGAATCGGCGCCCAAACGAACATCGTCGCTTTCGGCTTAGGCACCGGCCAACCGGCGGCCGTCAAGCCTTCGCATAATACGTCGCGTCTTTTCCGGTACATCTCGGCAATTTCGGCCACACAATCCTGAGGGCCTTCCAAAGCGCTAATCGCGGCAATCTGAATCGGTGTAAACGTACCGTAATCAAGATAAGATTTGATCCTCGCCAATGCCGCAACGAGTTCTTTATTGCCGCACATGAAACCGACCCGCCAACCGGGCATGTTGTAACTTTTCGATAGCGAAAAAAATTCGACCGCAATATCGGTCGCACCCTTGACCTGAAGAATCGACGGTGCTTTGTAACCGTCGAACACGATATCGGCATAAGCGACATCTTGAACAACCCAGATATTATGCTCTTTGGCCATTTCGACGATTTTTTCGAAAAATTCCAGATCGACGCATTGGGTGGTCGGGTTACCCGGAAAATTGAGAATCAACATTTTCGGCTTCGGCCATGAATCGACGATGGCTTTATGCAGTTCTTCGAAAAAATCCACACCAGCAACTAACGCCACATGACGAATGTCGGCACCGGCGATGACGACACCATACGGATGGATGGGATAGGCCGGATTCGGAACCAGCACGACATCGCCCGGCCCCAACGTAGCTAAAGCCAAATGCGCAAGCCCCTCCTTAGAACCGATCGTAACGATCGCCTCAGTATCCGGATCTAAATCTACGTCGAAGCGATGTTTATACCAATTGCATATTGCCCTTCGTAAACGAGGGATACCCTTGGAAACGGAATAACGGTGAGTGTCCTCTCGTTGAGCTGCCTCGACCAGCTTTTTGACAATATGATCGGGTGTCGGCTGATCGGGATTACCCATCCCGAAGTCGATGATATCTTCCCCGGCCGCTCGGGCTTTCGCTTTTAGCTCGTTGACAATATTGAAAACATAGGGAGGCAAGCGACTGATTCGATGAAATTGTTCCATTTGCGGCTCTGAAGAAAGATTTATTAGTCAGTAAGTTTAAAAAACCGTCTAAATTACTGTTAATCAAAGGCTCTGTCAATTATACATCAGAGGAAAGATGAAAGAAGAAAGAGGAAAGATGTAGGCTGTCGAAATAAAATATTAATCATTATAATTCAATTGTTTATTATTTTTTTGAGGTGAAAAACAGACAGTCAACCTACTTTTATTTGCTTCCTAGAGCTAAAAATCAACGACTTAGCAGGAGGCATCAAAATGAAAATTGAACTTATTAAAGAATTTATCAATACTTTTTTACCGGGTTATCGCCGGAACTGAAGGGTATGTTGCGCGTACCAAAGCCGTACCCGCCAATATTATCCAAAGTCCTTAGGGTTTAACCTGGGGTACCCAATCCTCTTTCACCTTTCATCTTTCCCCCTAAAACCTTTTCCACGCGTTTTAAATCGTCCTCGGTATCAACACCGGCTTCTGGAGTTTTGGCGACGGTGTTAACGAGAATCGACTCGCCGTGCCAGAGTATTCGAAGCTGCTCCAATGACTCGACCGCCTCAAGCGGTGAAGCTTCCCAGCCGCAATAACGCCGCAAGAAATCGACGCGGTACGCATACATGCCGATATGACGCAAATAATCGATTTTTCCGGAAAAGTCCCTGCCCTGCCGACTGAAATGATCTCGGTCCCACGGAATCGGCGCACGACTGAAATAAAGTGCATAACCGTCTTTGTTCAGCACCGTTTTGACGGAGTTGGGATTGAAGACTTCTTCCGGATCGGTAATGCGTGCCGCCAGAGTTGCGATACCTGCACGATGCTGACCCGCTAATGCTTCCGCGGCATCCCGGATATAATCCGGCGGAATCAACGGTTCGTCACCTTGCAGATTGACGATAATCGTATCATCGCTCCATCCGCATAACTCCGCTACTTCCGCAATACGCTCGGTCCCGCTTTGATGATCGTCGCGAGTCATCACCGCTTGAATACCGAGCTCCAACACTTTATCCAAAATCCGCGCATCGTCGGTTGCCACGACGATTTCTTCGGCATCGGCTTCCCTTGCTCGTTCGCAGACATGCGCGATCATCGGTTTTCCGGCGATGGTCAGCAACGGCTTGCCCGGCAGCCGAGTCGACCCATAGCGGGCCGGAATCACGACTTTGAACGGAATACTCATTTGCGCAGGGCTTCGGCTTCTTCTTGACTCAATTCTCGGGCTTCGTCTTCGAGCATGACCGGTATGCCATCGCGTATCGGGAACGCCAAGCGATCGGCAATAGAAATCAACTCCTGTTTGTCTTTGTCGTAAATCAATGGCCCTTTACTGACCGGACTGACCAGAATTTCAAGTAATTTTGTATCCATCATATTTTTCTCTCAATAAGGTTAAAAATCGATTCTTAAAAGCCGGCTCCAGTTGGGCCGTCACCGGCACATACCAATGCGTATCGTTAGCAAAATCGAAGCATTTGACCGCGTCTTTTTCGGTCATCAATACCGGACACTCTCCGAATTCAATATCGTCGGCGCGATACGAATAATGATCCGGGAATTTATGATTGATGCAATGCAGTCCGGCGGCATTCAACTTGTTGAAAAACCGGTCGGGATTGCCGATTCCGGCCAGCGCATGACAACTCAAACCGATAAAGTCTTGCAACGGCTTGGCAGAACCGGTCGTCAGATTGACAGCCATATCGCCGTTAAGTGTCATCGAAAAACGTTCGTCTTCGGTTTTTGTTCCATTCTCGATGATAAAGTCGACTTCCGACAAGCGCTCGACCGGTTCTCTCAACGGGCCGGCCGGCAGACAAAAACCATTACCGAACTGTCTTTCGCTGTCGACGACAGCAATTTCGATATCGCGGGCCAATTTGTAATGCTGCAAACCGTCGTCCGATAAAATGACATCGCAGCCGTCTTGCTCCAACAATAAACGTCCTGCTTCAAAACGATTGGCGCCGACCGCGACAGGGCAATCGGAGTGCTTGGACAATAACAAGGGCTCATCGCCAACAATCGCGGCATTGCCGGAAGGATCGACTTTGACCGGTGCGCCCCGGACTTCCCCCCCGTAACCGCGGCTAATGACGCCAGGTTTATAACCGTTCTCTTTCAAAAGCTTGGTCAACGCGATAATTAACGGCGTTTTCCCGGTACCACCGACGCTGATATTTCCGACGATGATAACCGGAACCGGCAGACGCCTGTTTTTTATCCATCCTGCACGATAAAAAAACCGCCTGAGCTCGACGACTCCTCGGAAAACCCAACTAAGCGGTAATAAAAACTTAGCGGGAAATCGGCCTTGATACCAAACGGTATCGAGCGATATACTTCGCGCGGTCATGTTTTCGGCTTTTATGGCAATGCTATTTTGTTCGGTAGCAAGGCGCGAAAACAGGCGCATAGCAAGCTATGTAACTGTTTTCGCAACGTAGCTACCGGACAAAGGAGCGCGTTAGAAAACCGAAAATGTGGCTGCTCGAAGTATAACTTCCCTGAGTCGTTCATTTATCCTCCATTGGGTTTTATTGCCGCAAAGGTAATATGTTTAAAACCGATTTGCCCGGCAATATCCAAAGCCATTACGACGGATTTATGCGGTGTTTCCCCGTCCGCATTGATGACGAAAGGGATAGATCGCGACGAACCTGCCAATTTGAGTAGCTCTTGTTTGAGCGTTTCTTTTTCTTGATTAACCAATTGACGAGGCAAACCGTCTTCGCCGGTCAAATAATAGACGCCGTCCGAATCGATGCTCAACTCGATCTGTCTCAGTTTTCTTTCAGGTTCGCTGCCTTCGGCTTCAGGTAAATCTATGTTCAATACGGTTTCCCGATTGAAGGTCGTCGTCACCATGAAGAAAATCAACAATAAAAAGACCACATCGATCATCGGCGTAATGCTGATTTCGAGCTTTTCTCTTTTTTTACGATGAAAATCCATCAGGCTTCCTCACGCTCTCCGTGCAACACATCGATCAAACGTAGCGCTTCCTCCTCCATATTCAAAACATATTCATCGATCAATCGCTCGAAATAACGGTGAAAAATCAGGCTCGGTATCGCAACGCTCAAGCCGGCCGCGGTCGTAATCAATGCCTCGGAAATACCCCCGGCCAATATCGTGGGATCGCCGACGCCATGCATCATGATAGCCGTGAATACTTTGATCATGCCAACCACGGTTCCTAAAAGACCCAACAACGGCGTGATCGAGGCAATCGTACCCAAAGTATTCAGAAATTTTTCCAATTCATGAACGATTTGCCGTCCCACCTCTTCGATGCTGGTGCGCATGATGTCCCGACCGTGGCGGCTATTGGCAAGCCCTGCGGCCAAAACCGCGCCTAACGGCGAACTCATTTTAAGGCTGCGCAACGCTGAAGCATCGAGTTTACCTTCGCGGGATAATTTCCAAATCTGAGGGACGAGATCGGGCGGCAAAATTTTATTTTTGCGTAGCGTCCAAAACCGCTCGCCAATGATCGCCATCGCACCGATGGAGCATAAAATAATCGGCAGCATTAACCAGCCGCCGCTTTTAATCAAATCGAACACTATTTTTACCTATGTTTATAAAACTTAAGACAAAATATACCGCTTCAGCCAAATCAGCCGGAATGACGCTTTCGATAACCCATGAGAATTGACCAAGGATTTCATGACAAATAACTTCCCGGAGCAATGATATTCCTGATTACTTAGAACGTTCAGCCAATTTGACTTAACTCAGGGCGCCCGCCTAGGTCCCGTTAGGCCGCGCCGAGCACTGGCGATTTTGCCGAGAATAGCCCGCTAGGGGAGCGGCAAGGATGCCGCTCGTTTTCGGAGGGCTAGGGATAGCCCTTCCGAAAACCCTCGGCAAAATCGTCAGCGCGCAGGATGCAGCGGCCTCCGGGTGTCTTTTCTTTTGGATACTTTTCTTTGGACAAG
>Ga0180009_10000728_pt1 | contig 43218 bp, 35 predicted proteins | sample OS_PC_MetaG_FD_123537 | JGI IMG/M metagenome (GOLD analysis project Ga0180009, IMG submission 123537) | Groundwater microbial communities from the Aspo Hard Rock Laboratory (HRL) deep subsurface site, Sweden - OS_PC_MetaG | ecosystem: Environmental > Aquatic > Deep subsurface > Groundwater...
ATGACGATGACGTCCGGGTCCTGCCGAACGATGTGCCGCAGCGTCTCCTCGTAGGTGATGTTGATCTTGGGGTTGATGGAGCACTGGTTGATCCCGTTGATCACGTACTCCACCGGGTCCTCCGCGGTGATGATGCTGGTGTTGGTGTTGTTGAGGTAGTTGATGGCCCCGTAAAGGGTGGTGGTCTTGCCCGAACCCGTCGGCCCCGTGACCAGGGTGACTCCGCTGGGCACGTCCAGCACGTCGGTGCGGAACCTCTCGCCCATCTTCGGCGCCATGCCGATGTCCTTGATGTCCAGCAGGTTGCTGCGGTTGTTGAGCAGGCGCATGACGATCTTCTCGCCGTGGATGGTCGAGTAGAACGACACGCGCATGTCGATGTTCAAGCCCTCGTGTTCGAAGAGCAGGCGTCCGTCCTGGTGGCGGCGGCGCTCGGCGATGTCGGCCCCGGCCAGGATCTTGATCCGGCTGGCCAGGCCCCGGGCCATTTCCAGGGGCAGGTCCTTCTGGGGGACCAGGACGCCGTCCTCGCGGAAGCGGATCCGCAGGCGGTTCTTCATGGGCTCGACGTGGATGTCGCTGGCGTTGTGGGCGATCGCCTCGATCAGGATGCTCTCGACGGTCTTGACCAGCTCGCTCTCCACGTCCACGGCCGCACGGCCGGCCGACGGCCCTCCCTGGATGGCGCGGATGGCCTGATCGATCACGTGCCGCTTGGCGAGGCAGGGCGTCAGCGCGCGGTTCAGGATCTTCTCCGCCTCGAGCTGGGGCCGGTTGTTCAGGGGATCCTTCGCCGCCAGGAGAAGCGACCCGTCCTCGCCCCGCAGGATGAAGCACCCGTTCTGCACGAACCACTCCGGCCTGAACCGGCCGGTGATCGAGCGGTCGACCTGCAGGCGCTCGGCTTCGAGATAAGGGAATCCCAGCTGGGCGGAAAGCACCTGGAGCAGGTCGTCCTCGGCGATGAAGTGGTTCTCGACGAGGATCTCGCCCAGCTTCCGGTCCCCCGATTCCTTCTGCAGGGCGACGGCCGCGCGCAGATCCGATTCCGAGATCTCCCCCAGCTCGAGCAGCAGCGCTCCCAGCCGCAGCTTGACCCGGTTCGTGGTGAGCGTCTTGCGGAGCTGCTCCTGCGTGACCATCCCAAGTTCCTCGAGGATGGTCGTCAGCGGCCGGGGATTGGCCAGCTTGGACTTGATGCGCAGGGCGTACTCGAGCTGCTGGTCGTCGATGTCACCGGCCTGGATCAGGATGTCGGCGATCTCCCTCGCGGCGCCTTCCGTGACCGGCGCCTGGACTTCGGACTGCGATGGGGCCATGAATGCCTGCCTCTCCCGTGACGGATTTCGGGTTCTCCTGATTCAGGATATCGGACGGAACCCGGGAGACTTGACCGGGAACGGGGCCCGGTCCGGACGAGAAACCCGCCGGGAGTTGCGCCCTCGTCCCGCCGTGCTAACATGGATCCAAAGATCGGAGGCGGTGCCTCGGCATGAAAAGAACCCTGAAAATCGTAGGCTGGACCGCCGGCTCCCTGCTGGCCGTCTGCATCCTGGCGCTCGTCGGCGCCCTCCTGTTCCTCCCGGCCGGAACCCTGCGCGACCTGGCCGTCCAGCGGGCTTCGGCCTCCCTGGGCCGGGAAGTGACCGTGGACGATGCGGGGGTCTCCCTGCGGGGGGGCCTCGGCGTCCGGCTGGACGGCGTGACCGTCGGCAATCCCCCGGGGTTTCCCGGCGAACCCCTGTTCCGGGCGGGCTCCGTCGATCTCAAGCTCCGGTTGATCCCCCTGCTCTCCCGCCGGATCCAGGCCGACCGCCTGGTGATCGCCGACCCGCGCGTCAACCTGATCGTCCGCGGCGATTCGACCAGCAACTTCACCTTCGCCCCCGTCGATGCGGAAGAGCCCGGGCCGTCCCCATCGGCTCCCCCCGCTGACTCCCCCGCCGCCCTGGACGTCGAGCGGTTCACCGTGAGCGGCGGCCGCGTGGTCTTCCGCGACGAAGCGGCCGGAACGACCACGACCTGCACGGGGCTGTCCCTGGCCTGGCGCGTCGTGCCCGACGGCAGCGACGGCCTCCTGACCTCCGGCGAGACCGGGATCGACAGCCTGTCCGTCTCCGGCCCGGAGCCCCTGGTCCTGACCGGCCTCAGCCTGGACCACGAGGCCCGCATCGACCTGCAGGAGAAGAGCGGGAGCCTCCTGCGGGGCGATCTCGGCCTCGGCGAACTCGACGCTGCGGTGACCGGGGACTTCTCCTTCCCTTCCGGCGCCATGGCCGGCGATTTCGCCCTGAAGGCCCCTCGCCTCGATGCCGCCGACCTGATGGCCCTGCTGCCGGACCGGGCCCGCGCGCCCCTGGCCGGAGCCGAGGTCTCCGGTGCAGTCGCCCTCGACCTCGCCTTCGCCTTCGACCAGACCAGGCCCGAACCCCTGTCCTGGACCGGCCAGGTCGAGGTGCAGGACGGTCGGATCGCCCTTCCGGATCCCTCCGAACCCGTCACCGCAATCGGGGGCCGGGCCTCCTTCGACCGCCGGGTCCTGACCATTGCCTCCATCGAGGCGTCCGCATCCGGCGCCGACCTCACCTTCCAGGGCACGATCACCGGGTATACCGATCCCCAGGCGGCCGTCCTGGAGGGCTCACTGGCGGCCACCGCCGACCTGGCCGCCCTTCAGGGGCGCCTGCCGGCCGAACGCAAGGCCACCCTGGCGGGCCGCGGCGTGGGGTCGATCCGCCTTCAGGGCCCGCTGTCCCGCCCCGCCGAACTGCCGGCCGAAGGACGGCTTGCGATCACCGACCTGAGCTACCGGGATGCGACCATCTTCGAACCGTTGACCGACCTGGACGCCGACCTCGAGTTCGACCGCAAGGACCTGACCATCCGCAGCTGCCGGGCGGTCTTCGAGCCCAGCAACTTCACCCTGACCGGATCGGTGCGGGGCCTGGTGACGGCCCTCACCGCGAAGCTGACCGGACAGCCCGCCCCCGCGACCGTCCCCCACCTGGAATTCTCGCTGGACGCTCCGGTGCTCGACGCCGACCACCTGTTCCCTGCCGCCAGTCCCGGCGCCCCCGAGCCCGCCTCGGCGACGGGTGGGGATCGGACCGCCGTTCTCTCCTCGTTCCCCGACATCACCGGCCGCGGCGCCGTGACCGTGGGCCGCCTGGTCTACGGCGGGGTGGACTTCACGCAGGTCTCCGGATCCGTGGCCATCGCCGACCGCACCGTGACCGTCTCGGACGTGCAGGGATCGGTCTATGCGGGCTCCATCACCGGCGAAACCGCGGTCGACCTCGAGGACATGCTCGTCCCCGGCTACCGGGGATCCTTCGCCGCCACCGGCATCCAGGCGGATTCCCTGCTCAGCCGCTTCACGCCCCTGCAGGGCCACGTTTTCGGCGACCTGGACTTCGGCGGGGATTTCACCGCCCGGGGCAAGGACCCCGACACCTTCCGCCGCAGCCTGACCCTCGATGCGGTCAGCGTCTTGACCCAGGGCCGGTTGATGACCTCCGGAACGGTCCAGCAGGGCCTGAACGTGCTGGCCGTGAAGCTGGGCCGCACCTTCGACCGGGAGGAGAAGCTGAAGGATCTCGCCGGCGCGGTGAAGGTGGCCGACCAGCAGGTTCTGCTGGAGGAGATGTCCTTCACCATCCCCGGCCTGGGCGCCCTCACCCTGGGCGGAGGTTACGGTTTCGCGGGGGACCTGGACTTCATAGGCGACCTGCTGCTGACCGAGGAGAACACCCGCAAGCTTCTGGGTGGTGGTGATTCCGGAGGAATCGGCGGCGCCCTGGGCGGCCTGCTCGGCGGAAGCCGGGATCAGCCGCCGCAGCCCCTGCGGCTGCCCCTGAAGATCCGGGGCACCTGGACCAAGCCCGACGTTGCGGTGGATTTCGCGGCAATGGGCAGGACGGCCGGCCAGGACGTCGCCGATGAATTGAAGAAGAAGCTCGAGGGGTTTTTAAGCGGTAACCCCCGGTGATTTTTGGGCATTTGGTTTCACCCATTGACCTGATCGGTCGACCTTGGGCCTCGTCGGGGGGAATGGGCGGACTCCTCCAGGTTCACAAGCCGTGACCTCGCCGACCCCCCATTGGGTTCTGCCGTAGCCTGGGTCCACACCCTCGACCCCTTGGACGGTCTTGCCCCACCTCTGCCCTGACTGCCGAGATCCGTGTACCGATGGATCATGCAGGGCCCCCTCCCGGCGCGTAATTCCATTCAGCGCCGGGAGGGGGCCCTGCATGATCCATCAGGTCCGCCAACTTGCAGTCAGGGCCGCGGCGGAGGCAAGACCGCCTTGGATTCGGGAGGGATGTAACCGGGATACGGTCCCACAACCACCGGGGTCTCGGCGGCGGCGCCCTCGATGCTCACCTTGACCGTGTAGGTCCCGGGGTCGACGAAGTCCGGGCCGCTCTTGCGGGCATCCCCGAACCGGTGCTTCTCATCGGCCTGCAGGTCCCAGGCCGTGCGGTTCAGGCCCGGCCGCGCAGGGCCGCTCAGGTTGCGGATCACCAGCCCCGCGGAATCCACGATCGCGATCTTCACCGCGCCTTCGGGAATTTCCCGCAGCCAGTAGGTGATGACCGCCCCGCCGGGCGCCGGCGCTCCCCGGAACACGCGGTTCCCGCTGCCGTAGCCCCGGAATCCGAACAGTTCGGGCACCGCGTCGGGCACGGCGAACAGGTGCAGGGCCTCGTCCTTGACGGCGGGCAGCTCGCCCAGGCATTCCATCCGGTCCATGATCCACAGGCTGCGGCCGTGCGTCGCCGCCACCAGGCTGCGGTCCCGCGGATGGATCTTCAGGTCGTAGACCGCGACCGTCGGCAGCAACTTGCCGCCGAGCTTCAGCCAGTGTCCGCCGCGATCGAATGTCACGTAGGCTGCGTTCTCGGTGCCGCAATACAGGACGTCGCGGCTGCCGGGATCCTCCCGCACCACCCGCACCGGGCTGCCCTGAGGAAGGTCCCCGCTGATGTCCTTCCACTTGCCGCCCCCGTTGTCGGTCACCAGGATGCGCGGGGCGAAGTCGTCGGTGCGGTGCCCGTCGATGGCGCAATAGGCCGTATCCTCCGCGAATTGCGAGGCCTCGAGACAGGCCACGTAGAGGCCGGCCCCCTCCTTCGGGGTGACGTCCTTCCAGCTCTCCCCGTCATCCATCGTCACGTGGACGAGCCCGTCGTCGCTGCCGGCCCACAGCACCCCGGCCTTCAGGGGCGATTCGGCCAGGGCGGTGAGGGTGCCGTAGGTCTCGGCGTTGGAGCCCTCGGTCAGGATGCGGTCGACCTCCCGCCGGGTCAGGTCCCCGCTGATCGCGTACCAGAAATCGCCCCGCTCGGTCAGCTTGAAGACCTTGTTGCCGGCGTGATAGAGCACGCTCGCATCGTGCCGCGAGATGAGGAACGGCGCGTCCCAGTTCCAGCGCAGCTGCTCCTGCCCTTCGTCCGGCGCCGCCCGCAACGGTCTGACGAGCATGGTCTCCAGGTCGATGCGGCCCAGGTTCCCCCCCTGGCTGGTGGCGTAGACCACGTCCGGATCCTCGCGGTCGAACGCCAGGCCGAAGCCGTCCCCGCCGTACACCGCGGTCCAGTCCTCGTTGAGGATGAACGCCTTCCCGTCGGCGCCCGAGTTGAACTTCACGGCGCTGGGGCCGATCCACGAGCCGTTGTCCTGCAGCCCTCCGCCGACCCGGAACGGGGTGCTCATGTCCATGTCCACGTGGTAGAACTGGCCCACCGCGATGTGGTTCAGCAGGTCCCAGGTCTCGGACCTGTCGTGGCTGACGTAGATGCCGCCGTCGTTGCCCAGGAAGATCCGCTCGGGATGCTCGGGGCAGACGGCGATGGCGTGATGGTCGACGTGCACCTCGGTCGACCCGCTGTTGCGGAAGGTGAGGCCGCCGTCGTCGCTGATGGCGACGTTCCAGCCCGGCATGTAGACCCGGTCGACGTTTTCGGGGTCGACGGCGATCCGCGAGAAGTAGAACGGGCGGAAGTTCAGCTCGTTGATGCGCCGCCAGGTCTCGCCGCGGTCGTCGCTGCGGAACAGTCCGCCGGCGGGAGACCGGTCGTCCCAGGCGCTGCGGCCGATGCCGCCCTGGTCGCTCTCGATGGTGGCGAACAGGACGTCCGGATCGCCGGGAAACACCGTCAAGCCGATGCGGCCTGTGCGCTCGGGCAAGCCTTCGCTCAATCGCGTCCAGGTGGCCCCGGCGTCGTCGGACCTCCAGATGCCGCCCTTGCCGGTGACGCCCTCGAAGCTCCAGGGCTGCCGGAAGGCCTTGTACATCGCGGCGTAGACGGTCCGCGGATTCCGGGGATCCAGCACCACGTCGCAAGCCCCGACCTCGTCGTCCACCTTCAGGACGTGCTGCCAGGATTGGCCGCCGTCGCTGGTCTTGAAGATCCCGCGCTCCGGATTGCGGCCCCAGAGGTGCCCGAGGGCCGCCACGTAGCAGACCTCCGGATCGTCGGGGTCGACGGCGATGGCGGGGATGTTGTGCGTCTCGGCGAGGCCCAGGTGCTCGAAGCCGGCCCCGGCGTCGGTGCTCCGGTAGACCCCGTGGCCCCAGGACGAGCTGTTGCGTCCGTTCCCCTCGCCCGTGCCCACCCAGACGATGCGGCCGCGGCCCTGTTCCTCGCGCTCGGCCGCCGGCACCGTATCCCCCTTGGCCTCCATCGCCGCCCAGCCCGGCCAGTCCGCCGGCGCGTGGGCCACCGCGATGGCGCCGATGCTCGCGGTCTCCTTGTCCCGGAACACCTCGCTGAAGGTGGTGCCCAGGTTGGTGGTCTTGAAGATGCCGCCCCCCGCGAATCCCACGTAGAATGTGCTGCAGTTTCCGGGCTCCAGGGCGATGGCCGCCACGCGGCCGCCCATGTTCGCCGGCCCGATGCTGCGCCAGCCGATGGCGCCCAGGTCGCCGGCGGTGACGACGCGGCCCTCCTCGGCGGCGTTCAGGGAGGGGGCGGCCAGGGTGACGGCCGCCAAGGTGATGATCGCCAGGGCGATGGCTGCCGCCGATGCGGCCGGCTGACGGATCCAGGGGAAGCGCTTCACGGTCATCCTCCCGGCTTGACGAATCGCCAAACCTTGTTAGTTAGTGAGTAACCCGGTGATCACCGGGTCGGGGCTTGCCCGGCAAGATCCCCCGAGCGTCCCTGACCGGGATCCGCGCTCTTGACCGGCAAGTCCGGACGGCTGTACGCGGAACCTGACAGGAGGCGGATCATGATCGACATTAAAAAAATCCTATGCCCCATCGATTTCAGCGAACCCTCCCTGGTCGCCCTGAGCACCGCTCGCGGTCTCGCCGCCCGCTTCGGCGCCGAGCTTCACCTGATGCACTGCGTCGAGCCCATTCCGGTTCCCGCCGGACCGACCACCCAGATCGGCATGCCGGCCGAGACCCTCGACGTCACGAGCTACCAGAAGCACATGCTGCAGCGGGCCCGCGAGGATCTTGAGAAGCTTTCCTCCGAACATTCCACGGACGACACCCCCGTCCGCATCCACCTCGCCGAGGGCAAGCCCCAGAACGAGATCGTCGCCTGCGCCGGGGACATCGGGGCCGATCTGATGGTCATCTCGTCCCACGGCACTTCGGGCTTGCGCCGCTTCATCTTCGGATCGGTGGCCGACAAGATCGTGAGGACCTCGCCCTGCCCGGTGCTGACCATGACGCCCGAGGCAACAGATTGACCATCAGCGGCCCTTCATGCCCTGGAACAGGGCCGCGATCAGCTGCGGATCGTCCGGCAACAGCCCCGAAGCGGGCAGGCGTCCGACCAGCTCCGCCCAGCGGGGATCCTGGGCGTAGGCCCGGCGCAGGTACGGGACCGCCTCGTCCGCCCGGCCGTCGCCGGCCAGGGTGATGCCGATCCAGAAGGCCGCTTCCCCGTTGGTCGCGGCATCGGGCGCCAGGGCTCCGGCCTCGCTGTAGGCCGCCATGGCGCCTTCCACATCGCCGCGGGTCCAGGCCTCGTCCCCCTCGTTCAGCTTCAGGTAGACCCGCTGCAGGTCCACCAGCCGGCGCAGTTCGGCCACCGGGTCGGGATGATCCTCGATGCGCAGATCGAAAAGGCGGTCGCGCCAGGGCACCCCGGTCGGTTCGCCGCTGACGACCAGCAACGCCGCAGATTGTCTCCCGCGGATATCTCCGCCCTCGCCCTCGGCAGCCTCCAGGGCGGCCAGCAACCGGGCGGCCAGGTCCCCTTCGGCGGCCTCGTAGGCGCGGGCCATGGCGCCCCATACGGTGGAATTCTCCATGAGGTTCGCCTGGACGGAGTACTGGGCCCCCGCGTGGTGGCCGGCCGCCGTGATGCAGAGCGCACCGGTGTGGGCGGCCACCCGGCCGGTGGCGTCGACCATGGCGACCTGCCTCACGTCGCGGCCCTCGTCGGTCGAGGTCAACGCCTGCAGGGCCTGCTCCGCGCTGCGGCCCAGCCGCATGAGCTCCAGGCCGAGCGGACCGTAGCTGGGCTCGACGAACGACTGGGTGGCAACCGCCCCCACCCCGGCCTCGGCCCAAGGCACCAGGGCCCCCACGCTGAACCAGTGGGATTGCACCGCCACTCCGAGCTGTCCGGTCACCGTATCGCGGGCCACGATGGAATAGGTCGCCACCGGACGCCGGGGCATGGCGAAATCTCCCGCATCTGCCGGCGCGGGGAGCATCAGCCAAGACAACAGGATCAAGCACACCGCACGCATGGTGAATCCCCCGGGGTTCGGGTCAAGAATGATCCCTATTCTGCCACGAAACAGTCCTTTCAGCCACGATCCTTTGCTCCCTTACCAAGGGGGGGAAATTGAGCTAGATTGAGACAGGAAGTCCGGATCCGAATGTTGAGGGGAGATTTCCATGAAAACCTTGACCATTCTATCGGCAGTCCTGGTCCTGGCCACCTTCGGGGGATGCAAGGACGAGGACCCATTCGACGAGGGCGCCGACCGCGCCCGCCTCGCGGCCATGGAGGCCGCCATCGACGACTTCATCGGCGAGCCCCTTTGCGGCGATGCGTCCGAATGCCGGGCCGCTCCCTTCGGCGCCAAGCCCTGCGGCGGCCCCTGGACCTACAAGGTCTTCAACGCCACCGCAGTGGACACCGTCGTCCTGTACGAGATGATCTCCGAGTACGATGCCTACAACGAGGTGCTCAACCAGCGGTACGGCTGGAACTCGGACTGCATGTTCGTCGAGGCCCCCGCCCTCGATTGCCTCGACGGCCGCTGCGTCCCCGTGAGTCTGCCCTGACATGGCCCTCATCGAACTGAAGGACGTCTCCCTGGCCCTGGGCGGTCCCACCGTCCTGGACCGCGTGCACTTCCGGGTGGAGCCGGGGGAGCGCATCGCCTTGCTGGGCCGCAACGGGGAGGGCAAGTCGACCCTGCTGCGCCTGCTCTCGGGCGACCTCCAGCCCGACAGCGGGGAGATCCTGCGGCCCCGGAAGCTGCGCATGGGAGTCCTGCCCCAGGAGGTGCCGTCCGGCCTCGACGGCGCCGTGAAGGACGTCGTGGCCTGCGGCCTGGCCGCCACGTCCGAGGCCGCCCACGGCGAGACCTGGCAGCTCGACCACCAGGTCGACAAGGTGCTGACCCGCATGGGCCTGGATCCGGAGGCGGTCTTCTCCCACCTGTCCCAGGGCAACCGCCGCCGCGCCCTGCTGGCCCGCGCCCTGGTCGGCGATCCCGACGTCCTGCTGCTCGACGAACCGACCAACCACCTGGACATCGACGCCATCGCCTGGCTGGAAGGCGAACTCCAGCGGTTCACCGGCACCCTGTTCTTCGTGACCCACGACCGCGCCTTCCTGCGGGGAGTCGCCGGCCGCATCATCGAACTGGACCGCGGCCGCCTGCGCGACTGGACCTGCGACTACGACACCTTCCTTGCGCGCCGCGAAGAGCTGCTGCGCACCGAACAGGCCCAGTGGGCCGAATTCGACCGCCGCCTCGCCGAGGAGGAGGTCTGGATCCGCCAGGGCGTGCGCGAACGCCGCACCCGCAACCAGGGCCGGGTCCGCCGCCTGCTGGAGATGCGCGAGGAGCGGCGGGTGCGCCGCGCCCAGACCGGCGAAGCCGATTTCCAGATCCAGGATGCCGATCGCAGCGGACGGCTGGTCGTCCGCATCCGCAACCTGGAGTTCGCCTGGGGCGACCGGACCATGGTCCGGGACTTCAGCACCATGATCATGCGAGGGGACAAGGTCGGCATCCTGGGTCCCAACGGGTCGGGCAAGACCACCTTGCTGCGCCTGCTGCTGGGGGAACTGCAGCCCTCCGCGGGATCGGTGCAGCTGGGGAGCAACCTGCGGATCGCCTACTTCGACCAGCAGCGCGAACAGCTCGACGAGACCCGCACCGTCCAGGAGAACGTGGCCGAGAGCGGCGGCGACAGCATCTCCTTCGGCGGCCGGAGCCTCCACGTGATCACCTACCTGCAGAAGTTCCTGTTCACCCCCGACCGCGCCCGCAGCCCCATCACCCACCTGTCCGGAGGCGAGCGCAACCGCCTGCTGCTCGCCCGCCTGTTCACGCGCCCGGCCAACCTCCTGGTGCTCGACGAGCCCACCAACGACCTCGACCTCGAGACCCTCGACCTGCTCGAGGACCTGCTGATGGAGTTCGACGGGACCCTGCTGCTGGTCAGCCACGACCGCGACTTCCTGGACAACGTGACCACCAGCACCCTGGCCCTCGAGGGGGACGGCCGCATCACCGAGACCGTGGGCGGCTACAGCGACTGGGCCCGGGTCTCGGTGGCGCAGAGGCTGCGGGCCGAGGAGGAGAAGAAGAAGGAGAGGAAGGCCGGCGGGCCCCGGCCGGCCGCCGCCGCGCCCGCAGCGCGTCCCCGGAAGCTGACCTTCAAGGAGCAGCGCGAACTCGAAGGCCTGCCCCTGCGGATCGAGGAGCTCGAGACCGAGCAGTCCGACCTCCACGGCAGGCTCGCCGATCCGGCCCTGTACCGCGGGGAACCGGCCCGGGTGGCCGACCTGAAATCCCGGCTGGATGCCATCGTCGCCGAGCTGCCGCCCCTCTACGCCCGGTGGGAAGAGCTCGAAGCCCTGCGCTGACCGGGGAGCCGCCATGAAGATCCTGCTGAACTCCACCAAGACCATGGACCCGACGGCCGCAGCCTCCGTCCGGTTCACGCCCACCTCGCCCGCCTGCGCCGACCGGGCCGCCGTGCTCGCCACCGCCCTGAAGGCCCTGGGGCCCGCCCGGCTGAAGAAGGATCTGGCGCTGAGCGACAACCTGCTGCCCGCTGCCAGGACCGATATCGCGATGTGGGGAGAGAAGGGCCGCCCTGCCGCCGCCTCCCTGTTCGCCTTCACGGGTCTGGTCTACAAGCACCTCGATGCGCCTTCGTTGACCTCCGCCCAGCTTCGCGACGCCCAGAAACACCTGCGCATCCTGTCCGGACTCTACGGATACCTGCGTCCGTTCGACCTGATCGAGGCGTACCGCCTGGAGATGGGCGCGCGCTGGTCTCCCCCGGGGGCGAAGAACCTCGTCGCATACTGGCGGGACGTCCTGACCTCCGCCCTCGACGCGGACCTGAAACGCGGTGAGCCCGTCATCGACCTGTGCGCCCAGGAATACATGAAGGCCGTCGACACCGGGGCGCTCCGGGGCCCGGTCATCTCTCCCGTGTTCAAGGAGACGCGTCCGGACGGTTCCTTCAAGACCGCTCCGGTCCACGCCAAGATGGCGAGAGGGGCGATGGCGAGGTTCATTGTGACCGAAGGGGCGAAGGCCCCATCCGACCTGCTCGGGTTCCACGCCTACGGGTGGGAGGCCGCGAGCGAACCGCCCGCCGCGGGCCCCTGGCTGTTCACGAGGCCGGCGACGGGCTGATCCGGTGATCCGGAAGCCGGGAGGACCCCTCATGAAGATCCTGGTCGCGATCGACTTCTCCGATGCCTCCGAATCCGTCGTGGCCCGGGCCTCCGCCCTGGCCGGACCCCTGGACGCCGAGGTCTGGCTGATCCACGTCGCCGAGCCCGATCCCGACTTCGTGGGATTCGCGGCCGGGCCGCAGTTCAAGCGCGACCTGGTCGCCGAGGACCTGCACAGGGATCACGCCGCCCTCGAGGAGATGGCTGCAGGCGTTCGGGAGGGCGGAATCCCCTGCACGCCCCTCCTCATCCAGGGTCCGACGGTGGAGAAGATCCTCGCCGAGGCCGACAAGCTCGCCGTGGACCTGATCGTGATCGGCTCCCACGGCAAGGGCGCCTTCAAGCAGATGCTCTTCGGCAGCGTGAGCCAGGGCATCCTCCAGGGTGCCGGGGTGCCCGTGGTGGTCGTGCCGACCCGACACCCCGGCCGGTGAGCCTCACCAAGGCGGGGACGCACGCGGGCGGGACATTGAACCCCGCCGGCCGTTCCCGTATCATCATGGGGGCGCACCGGACCCTTCGCCCACGCATCCCGCGGGTTCCGGGCCCCCGCCGACCACCTGAGAGGAGGGGATTCCTTGCCTCCGGCCGCCCTCCGGTCAACCTGGCCCCTGCTCCTGCTGCTCCTGGCAACCGGCGGCGCATTCCTGTCCTCATGCCAGGACGATCCCGCCGCCCCGGGCATCATCCCTCCCCCATCCGGCCGGATCCTGATCGATAGCTCCCCGGACACCGTCGCGGTCCCCTGGTCCCTCATGCTGCCCGATTCGACCGTCATCACCGCCGCAGGGGACACCCTGCTCGCGGCGATGCCCTGCGGGACCTACGCCCTCACCTGGCTGGAACTCGAGGGCTGGCTGGCTCCCAGCCCCGCCGCCTTCGTCGATTCCCTCGCCGACGGGGCCGACCTCCTGTTCACCGGGGAATTCGTGGTCCGTCCTCCCTCGGGCACCATCGAGATCCTCTACTATCCCTTCGAGCTGCTGCCGGCCTGGACCCTCGGCGGTCCCGACGGTCCCCTGTTCGAGAGCGCAGGGGACACCCTGCTCCCGGACATGCCGGTCGGCGACTACTACCTGTTCATCCAGGACCTGGACGGATGGGACCTGCAGGGATTGCCGGTGAGGACCGGGACCCTGCAGGAGGGCCGGACCCTGACCTTCGGTTTTTCCTTCAGGGTGGCGCCTCCGCCCCGGACCGCCCCCATCAAGATCGACACCCGGCCCGACTTCATCGACATTCCCTGGCACATCGAAGGTCCCGACGACCTGGTGCTCGACGGCCTCAACGACGCCTTCTTCCCCGAGATGGTCACCGGCGTCTACTACGTGACCTGGGGCGAGGTGCACGGTTACCTGCCTCCCTACACGGGCACCTACCCCTTCCTGCTGAGACCCAACATCCAGCTGAACCTCCCCGGATGGTACGAGGAGGATCCGCTGGACTGGAGCGACATCGTCATCGACCCTGACCCCGACGAGGCCCAGGCCCCCTGGATCCTGACCGGGCCCGACGCCTTCCACGAGGAGGGAAGCGGAGACGCCGTCCTGGAGCACTTCCTGGACGGGGGCGAGTACACCATCGTCTGGGGCGAGGTCCCCGACATGGCCACTCCCGTGCCCCCCACCGGGACCGCAACGGTGACCGGCCTGCAGGATCTGGTGTTCCACGGCGACTACATCCCCGTCATTCCCTTGCCCGTGCCGGGGATCACGGTCGGACCGGGTCCGCAACTCGGGGAGATCACCCTGGAGTGGCAGTCCCTCCACGCCTCGTATCATCCCATCGTGGAATACCGGACGGCCTTCAGCACGGCCGGTCCGATCACCGGGGAGAACTGGGACGCCGCAGTCCCCCTGGAGATCCTACCCCACACCGGACCGGGCATGAGCTTTTCCGCCGACTATTCCGTCCCCGAGCACGGCCTGGTTCCCGGCGCCATGACCTGGTTCATGGTCCGGGCGGTGGACGACCACGGCAACCTGTCCACCATCGAAGGGGAGCATGCGCAATTGGTGCCCATGACCGTTCCGGTCTTCGGCCGGATCACGGGAATCGGCGGCGAGCCGCTGGCGGGCATCCCGGTGGAGATCGGGCTGGACGGCGCATCCCTGGGCCGGATGGCGACGGACGCCGACGGGGCCTTCCGGTTCGAGGCGGTCCGCAACATCGACGCGATCGCCGTCGGGACCCGGGCGGCCGAGGTCGACCCGGGGGTCTGGTACGACCACGTCATCGCGCCCCGCCTGTGGGACGGCGCGACCCCCGCCGACATCACCCTCATCCCCCGTTATCCCATCGACCCGGTCTGCAGCAACTATTCCGGGGAGTTCCTCAACTACCTGCGGACCATGACCAAGACCGTCCACCCCACCGGCAACCGGCCCGACCTGCGCCTCTACCGCTGGGACACCTTTCCCCTGAGGGTCCACGTGCCCGGCCACGTCAACGAGGCCGGCATCGATCTGGCGGAACTCTGCAGGGGGATGGTCGATCTGTGGAACACCACCATGGAGGCGTCGCTGTTCGTCCTCGTCGATGAACCCGGCGCCGCGGACGTCCTCTTCCGCTTCGGCGACGATCTGCCGACCCTCAACGGTCAGGTCTCCATCCTGGCGCCGGGGGGCGGCTACACCGTCGGCGACGTGGTGCCCGAAAGGATGGAGGTCTACATCAACCGGACCATGGCCGTCGTCCAGCGCATCCAGGAGGTGGCCCTGCACGAGCTCGGACACGTCCTGGGCGTGGCCGATCATTCCCTGTGCTCGGAGGCCGGCTACCTGATGTACATCAGCTCATCCGGCGCCCTGGACAACGGTCCCGGGAATGCGATCCATCCCGACGAGCGGAATCTCATCCGCACCATCCTCAGCCTGCCCCAGGGCACGGACATGGGCGGGTACCGGATCGACTGACCGGCTCTTGATCCCCTGAAACCATCCCCGGCCTTCCCTCGTCCTATAAGCCACCCCCGACCACACCCTACGGAGGACCGTCGTGAACCGCCTGATTTCGACCATCCTGTTCGCTCTGGTCGCAGTCCACTCCTTCGCCGAACCCGTGATCGTCCGGAACGGCCCGACTCCCGCCCACGGGATCCGCACCCTCCAGCTCGAGGAGATGTGGCGCGCCGGCGGACCCGACGACGAGGAGAACTTCTTCGGGCTGCTGACCTGGGCCGAGGAGGGGCCCGACGGATTGCTCTACGTCCTGGATGTCCAGCTTTGTCAGGCCAACGTCTACGACCGCGAGGGCAATCTGGTGCGCACCCTCTTCGGCGAGGGCGACGGGCCCGGCGAGGTGCGCCGCCCCCGCGACCTGGTCATCCTGCCGGACGGGTCCGTCGGCGCGGTCCAGGAGTTTCCCGGCAAGCTCGTCCGGGTGGACGGGGACAACAATCCCCTGCCCGGAATCACCCCGCGGCTCGGCGACGCCGCCGACGGCGGCTTCGTGGCCCTGAGCGGCGCCGAGTCCCGCGGCGGGTCCTTCATGATCGCCGGCGTGCAGATCTCCCCCGGCCCCCGCGACGGGACCCAGGAGCGTCACATGTACCTGGCCCTGGTGGACGAGGAGGGGGCCATCGGTCCCATCCTCGTCGAGCGGAAGGTGGACTGGGATTTCTCCCATTTCGTCTACGATGAAGCCCTTAACCTGCCCAGCTTCTTCTGGGCCAGCGCGGTGGGACCGGACGGGCGCATCTACACCGCCCCGGACCGCGACAGCTACCTCATCCAGGTCTTTGCCCCCGACGGCTCCCTGGAACGGACCATCGAGAGGGAGTTCACCTCCCGCAAGCGCACCGCAGAGGACAAGGCCTGGATCACCAACCTCATGGACGGCGCCTTCAGCCAGCTTCCCTTCACCTACGAGCTGAAGATCTGCGACACCGACAGCGACATCCACTGGCTGAACCGCAGTCTGCAGGTCGACGAGGAGGGGTTCCTCTGGGTCCTGTCCAGCCGCGGGGCCCGCGACCAGGAACCCGGCGTGCTGGCGACCTACGACGTCTTCGCACCCGACGGGTCCTTCGACCGGCAGGTGCGCGTGGCCTGCGAGGGCGACGCCACCGAGGACGGGGCGTTTCTCATCGGCAAGGATCGGGTCCTGGTGATCAAGGGTTTCGTCGACGCCACCAGCACCATGTTCGGCGGCACTCCGGCGGGGGAGGAAGGCGGAGACGCCGATCCCATGGAGATCGTCTGCTACCGGATCACCGGCGAGGAATGACCAGAAGAGTGATGCCGGTCTGCATGATCCGACCTCCGGAAGGTGACCTGGACGACGTTACCCCAAACTACCCGATTGGTCCGGGGTTTGTTCGGTTTCCGTACGCCAACTCTTGTTGAACAGTTTCCCGTGCCTGGGCTACCATGGATCCGTCAATCTCGCCGACTGGTCTTCAACGGGCTCCCCGAGCCATCCCCGGAAGGACGTTCCATGGCCCATGTGACCAAGGATGCCATCGCCGGCCTGCCCGCCAATGCGCGGCGGCCCCTCGAGCCAGGAGAGCGCTACATCCCGGTGGTTCCCGACGAGAACGTCCTGGAGGTGACCCCCCGTTCGGTCACCCTCGGCCTCGTCCTCTGCGCCGTGTTCGCCATGTCGGCGGCCTACGTGGCCCTCAAGCTCGGCCAGGGCATCGAGGCGGCCATCCCCATCGCCATCCTGGGCATCGGCTATTCCCAGATGCAGAAGCGCAAGAGCACCCTGCTGGAGAACGTATTCGTGCAGTCGATCGGCGCCAACTCCAGCCACGTGGTCTCCGGGGCGGTGTTCACCATCCCGGCCCTCTACATGCTGGCGGCCGACCCCACCAGCGGTGTGGCCCAGCCGTCGGTCTGGCAGGTCATCACCGTCTCGTTCCTGGGCGGGTGCCTGGGCATCCTGTTCATGATCCCCCTGCGCCACAACTTCATGGTCGAGATGCACGGCCGGTTCCCCTGGCCCGAAGCCACAGCCACCACCGAGATCGTGCTGTCGGGCGAACGCGCCGGGGGCCAGGCCCGCATCCTGGCCATCGCCGCCGGCCTCGGCGCCCTCTACGACGGGCTGGTCCTGGTGCTTCGAGTCATGGCCGAGCAGATCAACTTCCGTTCGGTCTGGATCGGGAGGTTCATGGAGGGCCACTTCCTCAAGCTGTCCCTGCTGAACAACGCCGCCATCATGGGCGTGGGCTACATCATCGGGCTCAGGTACGCCGCGATCATCTGCGCCGGTTCCTTCATGGCCTCCTGGCTGCTGGTGCCCATCGTGCACGCCATCGGCCAGCACGTGCCCGAGGTCCTCGCTCCCGGCATCAAGCCCATCGGGGACATGACCATCACCGAGGTCTTCAAGTACTACGTCCGGATCATCGGCGTGGGCGGCATCGCCGGGGCCGGCATGATGGGGATCCTGCAGTCGGTCCCCTCGATGGTCCGCAGCATCCGCGCCAACCTCAAGGGAATGAAGAGCCAGGACAAGCGCGAGCGCACCGCGGTGCCCCGCACCGACCGCTCCCTGCCCAACTCGGTGACGGGTATCGGCCTGGTGGTTTTCGCCCTCTGCGCCGTCCTGTTCTTCAGCTACGGCATCGGGCTTTCCGGGGCCCTGGGCTATGCCCTGGCCGGCACCGCCCTGGTCATCTTCATCGCCTTCCTGTTCGCCCCCGTGTCCGCCCGGGCCATCGCCATCGTGGGCACCAACCCGGTCTCGGGCATGACCATGCTGACGTTGATCATCACCGGCCTGGTGATGCGCAACATGGGCCTTTCCGGAGGCCAGGGGATGTTCGTGACCATGATGGTCGGCGGCGTCGTCTGCACGGCCCTGGCTGCGGCCGGTGCCCTGGCCAGCGACCTGAAGATCGGCCACTGGCTCGGCGCAACCCCCGCCAAGCAGCTGTCCCTGAAGTTCGTGGGCACGGCCGTGGCCGCCATCTTCTGCGGGCTGGCCATGTGGGTCCTGTCCCAGCAGCCGGGCGGCTTCGGCAGCTCCAGCATCCCCGCGCCCCAGGCCTCGGCCATGAAGGAGATCCTGGTCGGGATCTTCGGCACCACCGAACAGCCCCTGCAGTGGTACCTGTTCGCCCTGGGGGTCGTGTTCGCCATCGTGCTGCGCATCATCGGCGTGCCGGCCCTGGCCTTCGCCCTGGGCATGTACCTGCCCATGGAGATCAACACCCCCGTCATGCTGGGCGGGTTCCTGGCCTGGCTGGTCCAGCGTCAGGGCAAGGGCGATTCCGAGGAGACCACGAAGACCCGTCATCAGCGGGGCATCCTCATCGCCTCGGGCCTGATCGCCGGTGGCGCCCTCATGGGGGTGTTCAACGCCATCCTGAACGTGGCGTTCGGGGCGGACAAGATGGCCGGCCTGCACGTCCTCGACGAGCACGCCTTCGAGGGCCTGCTGGGCGAGGGCATCGCGCTGGTCCTGCTGATCACCCTGTGCGTGACCGTCGTCCGCTGGGCGAAGGGCGCGGCCAGGGCCTGATCGGTGAGGTGATTCCGTCCCCGGTGGTCCGATCGGCCGCCGGGGGCGAGGCATCCATTCCCCCCACGATCCGGGGAAGCCGCCTCCCGGCTCCTCTGCTATATTGTGATCGACCGCCTCCCACCGGCGATCCTGAATGGAGCCGCCCATGAAAGTATTGCTCGTCGAACCCCGGACCCCCGAGACCTTCTGGAGCCTGCGCCACGCCCTGCGTTTCGTGGGGAAGCGCGCCGCCAACCCCCCTCTCGGGCTGCTCACGATGGCCGGTCTGTTGCCAAGGGACTGGGACCTGAGGGTGACGGATCTCAATACCGGCGGCCTCACCGACGCCGAGATCCTTTGGGCCGACTACGTGATGGTCAGCGGAATGGTCATCCACCGCGACGGGGTCGTCGATCTGGGCGACCGCTGCAGGGAACTCGGGCGGCCCTTGATCGGCGGAGGCCCCCTGTTCAGCGATGAGGCCCGCGGCGATCTGGGAGTCGATCATGTCGTCGTCGGGGAGGCGGAAGAGACCGTCGGCGAACTCGTGGCCGACATGCTTGCCGGGCGGGTCAAATCCCTCTACACGGCCTCCCGCTTCCCCGATCTCTCCCTGACCCCTTCGCCCCGGTGGGATCTCCTGGAGATGCGGCACTACGCCACGATGTCCGTCCAGTCATGCCGCGGTTGCCCCTTCGATTGCGAATTCTGCGACGTGGTCGCCCTCAACGGCCGCAAGCCCCGCTACAAGTCGCCGGAGCAGTTCGTCGGGGAACTCGAGGATCTGCGGGCCAGGGGCTGGCGCGGGCCGGTCTTCATCGTGGACGACAACTTCATCGGGGACCGCAACCGCTGCCTGGAACTGCTCCGCGCCGTGATCGCCTGGCGCCGGCGGACGCATCCGCCCATGGTCTTTCTCACCGAGGCCTCGGTGAACATGGGGGCCGATGCCGAACTGCTCGAACTGATGGTCGAAGCCGGGTTCAAGAAGGTTTTCCTGGGCATCGAAACCCCCAGCGCCGAAAGCCTGCACGAATGTCACAAGCTGCAGAACCTGCGGGGGGACCTCGGCGACGCAGTCCTCGCCATCCAGAACGCCGGGATCGAGGTCATGGGGGGGTTCATCGTCGGCTTCGACAGCGATGAACCGGACATCTTCCAGCGGCAGTTCGATTTCATCCAGAAGTCCGGGGTGGTCACGGCCATGGTGGGACTGCTGCAGGCCCTCCCCAGCAGCCGCCTCTACCGGAGACTCGCGGCCGAAGGGCGTCTCCTGGGGGCCAGCCTGGGGGACAACACCAAGGCGGCCTTGAACTTCGAGCCGCGCCTGGACCGGGAATTCCTGGTCGAGAACTACCGGCGCCTGATGCAACGGCTCTATGAACCGGGCAACTACTACCGGCGGGTCAGGACGTTCCTCGATGCCCACCCGATGCGTGGGCCGAATTCGCCCCTGTCCCGCGCCGATCTCGGCGCCGTGGTCAAGGCCATGTGGCTGATGGGTGTCATCCACAAGGGCCGTCTCGCCTACTGGCGCTTCTTGACGTCCACCCTCGTGCGGCATCCCGGCCAGATCGGTGTCGCCATCACCATGGCCATCACCGGCCATCATTTCCGCATCATGGCCGAAGGGCTCTAGCCCGGATCGGCGGGGACGATTCCCGTCGGCTCGGGGATACCTGGCCATGGATCGAAAGGAACCGAAATGTCCGACAAGGTCTACAAGCACATCCAGCTGACGGGAACTTCCAGCAAGAGCATCGAGGACGCCGTCAACACGGCCGTCGCCCGGGCCGCCAAATCCGTCCACAACATGCGCTGGTTCGAGGTCCTGGACTCACGCGGCACCATCGAGGACGGGAAAGTCGGGCAGTGGCAGACCACCATCAGGGTGGGATTCACGCTGGACGATTGACGCCGATCCCTGCATTTTTTCCGGGCTCTTTCGCAGCCGGCGGGTTATCCTCCGGAGGATCTCCCTCTCAAACCGGACGGAACCATCATGACGAACCAAGCCAACGGGGTGCTGGAACTCTTGCCGCGAGGCGGCGGTTTCCTCCGAGATCCGGCCATCTCGTTCCGCCCCACTCCCGACGACGCCTTCGTGCCCCAGGCCCTCGTGACCCGCCTCCGCCTGATCACCGGCGCGACGGTGGAAGGAACCACCGGCAAGGGCAACCGGGGACCCCAGCTCAAGGACGTCACCGCCGTCTGCGGGATGCCGCCCGGGGACTTCGCCCGCCGCACCCCGTTCGCCGACCTCGTGGTCATCAACCCCGACCGGCGGTTCAGGCTGGGCGCCGGCGGGGATCACTCCATGCGGCTGGTCGACCTGTTCGCTCCCATCGCCCGGGGCACGCGCGGCCTCATCGTCGCCGCCCCCAAGACCGGCAAGACCCGTCTGCTCGAGGACCTGGCCATCGCCATCGCGGCCGACGCCCCGGACACCCGCCTGGTCGCCCTGCTGGTGGACGAGCGCCCCGAGGAAGTGACCCACTTCCGCCGCCGGGTACCGGCCGAGGTCCTGGCCAGCAGCAGCGACCAGGACACCAAGGCCCACGTCCGCCTGGCCGAAATGTGCCTGGCCCAGGCCCGCTGCGAGCTGGAATGCGGCCACGACGTGGTCATCCTGGTGGACAGCCTGACCCGCATGGGCCGCGCCTTCAACCTGCACGGCTCGGGTTCGGGCCGCACCCTGTCCGGCGGCCTGGACGCCCGCGCCCTGGAGATCCCGCGGCGCTTCTTCGGCCTGGCCCGCAACGTCGAGCACGGCGGGTCGGTCACCGTGGTCGCCACCGCGCTGGTCGAGACCGGCTCCCGCATGGACGATCTGATCTTCGAGGAGTTCAAGGGCACCGGCAACATGGAGCTGGTCCTGGACCGGCGTCTGGCCGAGCAGCGGCTGTTCCCCGCGCTGGACCTCAAGCGCAGCGGCACGCGGCGTGACGACCTGCTCTACGACGAGGACGAGCTCGCCGCCCTGAACCGCCTGCGGCGCGGCGTGGTGGACATGGAGCCGACCCGGGCGTTGGGCGGGCTGCTGAAGATGATGGACCAGCACCCGGACAACGCGAGCCTGCTCAAGGCGCTGGCTATCTGAGGAACTGTCCCATTTCGGTCAACCGCCAGCATTCCCCGGCAGTCTTCTCCAAAGGCACATCGATGTTGTTTTCCGGATATCCCGGAGACGGCAGGACGCGCAGGATGACGGCGGCCTCGGTGTCCGAGACCATCCTCTGATCCAGGACCTCGAATCGGAGCTCGACCGGCTTGGCATCGGTCGGAGGTCCATATTTGACCATCAGGCTGTAGTGGGCGGCCATGATCCTGGCCGGCTCCCATTCCCTCAACTCGTCAATGTCGGCCGCCCCATAGAGGACGGCGATGGTGTCCAGTCTTTCCCTGTTCTGAGGGGTCGGTTCCAAATCGAATCTCTCGATGAATTCTGCATGAACGTCCGGGTGCAGACAGGCCACCGCAGTGGTGAAGTCCCTGGCGCCCATGGCCTCGTAGAACCGGACGGCCACCTCTGCGGGTGTTTCCAGCAGGCAATCGGTCTCGGCCGTGGCCGGACCGGCCACGCACCACAGAGTCGATGCCATGATGATGATCCCGATTTTCATGACCCTCCCCCATTTCTCCACGGGACTGGCCCCGCGTCTTCGAATGGCATAAAGTTTCCGGGGAGCTGCCCCCCGATAGAAAGGAAATCGGAATGAAGGACTACACCGCGATCCTGAACGAGATCCACCGGGAAATCCAGCCCCACCTGACCGGCGGCCAGGTGGCCGACTACATCCCCGAGCTTGCCCGCATCCCCCTGGGCGGATTCGGGATGGCCCTGGTGGACATGGACGGGAACGTCCACACCTGCGGCGATGCCGCCCGGCCCTTCTCCATCCAGAGCGTCTCGAAGGTCTTCACCCTGACCCTGGCCCTGAAGGCGCTGGGCGACGACCTGTGGGATCGCGTCGGCCGCGAGCCCTCCGGATCGGGGTTCAACAGCCTCCTGCACCTCGAGTACGAGCACGGAAAGCCGCGCAACCCGTTCATCAACGCCGGGGCCCTGGTGGTGACCGACGTCCTGCTGGATCTGTACCCCGATGCGGTCGACGCCGTGGTCCAGACCCTGCGCCGCCTGTCCGGAAACCCGGACGTTGGAATCGACGAAGCCGTGGCCGCATCGGAGGAGAGCCAAGGCTTCCGCAACGCCTCGCTGGCCAACTTCCTCAAGAGCTACGGCGGGCTCGACCACGAGGTGGGCCGGGTGCTGTCCGCCTACTTCCGGCACTGCGCCATCGAGATGAGCGCGGTGGACCTGGCGTGCGCCGGGTTCTTCCTCATCAACCAGGGCGTTCCCCTCGGCGAAACCGAGCGGTTCATCAGCCCCAACCGCGCCAAGTACATCAACTCGCTGATGCTCACCTGCGGCACCTACGACAGCGTCGGGGATTTCGCCTACCGGGTGGGCCTGCCGGGCAAGAGCGGCGTGGGCGGCGGCATCCTGGCGGTCATGCCCGGCCGTTTCAGCGTCTGCGTCTGGTCGCCCGGCCTCGATGCAGTCGGCAACTCGCTGGCCGGCACCCTTGCCCTGGAATGGCTGACCACCAAGACCGGAATCTCCATCTTCTGAAGATCGCCCCCGGTGTTGGTTTTTTGGCTTCATTACGACGGTGTCCCTCCGGAGCTTCGCGCCGGGGAATACGCGACACCGCGACCGGCCTGACTCCGAAGAAGCCGCCTCGCCCCAAAGACCAGGCGGCTCCCATTTCCGCCTTGTCGACAAATCCCGTTTTGATGTTACCATGTCGCCCGCTCCGTAGCCGGATTATCCGGGGCCGGACCCTTTCCCCTCCCCGGCGGGCCTTGACCGGGACCCTTCCCTGGCTTCGACAACCCTGAGGTTCCCGATCGTGGCGCGTCCCGGGTCATCACGCAAAACCGTATTCGCGATCATCGGCGTCTTCCTGTCGCGCAGCCTGGCCATGGTGCTGGCCACGGTCATCTCGGTGCTGATGGGCAACAAGTTCGGCGTGGGGCAGGCCACCGACAGCTTCTTCTTCGCCCGCCGCATCGCCATGGGTTGCGCCGAGGCCGCCCAGCGGGTCACCAACATCGTCCTGATCCCCGGACTGGCGGCCAAGCTCAACTCCCGGGATCCGGAGCTGATCGGCCGCACCTGGGTCCGCTATCTGAGGAACACCTTCCTCTGGGGCTTTCCCATCACGATCGTCCTCGCGGTGGCCGCGCCCTTCCTCGTCAAGATCATGGGGCCGGGATTCACCCCGGACACCGCCGACATGTCGGTCTACCTGCTGCGCATCCTGCTGTTCATCATCCCGGTGACCGTGCTGGAATCCATCAGCGGCAGCGTCCTGAACGCCGGGCGCCACTTCACCGCCGCGGCGACCATTCCCCTGCTGGGCCGCCTGTGCGTGGTGGTTTCCCTCTTCTTCCTGGTCCCGCCCTGGAACGTGCACGAGCTGGCCTGGGTCATGCTGATCGGTTCGGCCGCCGCCTCCGTCATCCTGGGGCTGGTCGCCCACCGCAAGCTGCCCGGGATGGTCGAGGCGGGCGAGAAGATCGACAGCAAGACCAAGGGCGAGGCCGGCCGCCTGTTCTGGCCGGGATTCCTGGTCTTCTTCACCACCCAGGCCTTCATCTGGCTGGAATTCGGGTACGCCTCGACCCTGGGCGCCGGCGCCATCTCCGAGATGGAGTACGGCTACCGCATCCTGGCCATCCTGCCCGGGGTCGTCTCGTCCAGCCTGACCACTGTCATGTACACCGAGTTCTCGCACCTGATGGCCCAGGGCCGCAAGGAAGAGATGTACCTCAGCCTGGCCCGGGTCACCCGCGGGGGGCTGTACCTCATGGCGCCGGTCATCGGATTCCTGGCCTTCCAGGGGGAGAACATCGCCCGCATCATGCTGCACCACGGCGCCTTTCCGGAATCCTCCATCAAGGTGATCGGGGACGTCATGCTGTACATGGCCTTCTCGGCCATCGGGCTCTACTGCGTCAAGATCTACATCTTCGGGATGTACGCGGACGAATCGGCCCCGGTGCTCAAGATGGTCCTGATCATGCTCGGGGTCACCCTGGCCACCCGCATCATCTTCATCAACCTGTTCATCGACTCGATGGGGCCCGCCGGCATCGCCCTGGCCCGCAGCGTCTCCACCCTGTTCCGGGTGGCCGCCGTCTATCTGCTGCTGAAGCACTACTGGGGCCGCTTCCTCCGGCCCCGCGACCTGGTGGCCATGCTGTCCATGATCGTCTTCACCGCCGTGGCCATGGGGGCCACGCGGTTCGCCAACGACTGGCTGGGCTTCACTCCCGACAAGAGCGTGCCGGTGCGCCTGGTCGGACTCGGGGTCATGGCGGTGCTGGGATTCGGGTTGTACGTCGGCTTGACCTACCTGGTCCGGATGCCGGAAACAGCCAGGATCGAAAAGGCCTTCCGGAAGAAGATCCTGAGGATGGGTTAGCGTCCCTGCCCGGCGTACCGCCCCGGTCGATGGGAATTCGATTTCAAAAATACAATACTGTCATTTTCTGGACAATTTTTGCACAGGAGTGTTGTCCCGGTGGAATTTTATACTTTACCAATCTAATCGGATTATGGTAGTATCATGAAACTCAATATCGCTTGTGCGGTACGGCCCCCTTTCCGAACCTGAGGTTCAGAGGTCTCTCGGATGCAGAACCGGACACGACTTCATCTTCCTTTGGCCACGCCGGCAGCCATGGCCTTGCTCGCCCTTTTCGTTCTCGGCGGACCCGGCTTCAGGGGTGAGGCCGTGGGGGCCGAGATCACGGTGGTGAAGCCGGAATTCCTGGTCAACTCGATCCAGACCGCCGGCCGGCAGTCCCACCCCACCCTCGCCATGAACCAGGACGGGCTGATGCTGGTGGCATGGTCCACCCAGTCGTGGCTGGTCGAGGACATCAAGGCCCGCGCCTTCTTTGCCGACGGCGAACCCTGGACCGGGGAGTTCCCGGTCAACACCCTGGTCCGCGCCGGCACCCAGCATTCCCCCGATTCCGACAACAACGGGAGCAACCGCTGGGTGGTCGTGTGGGCGAGCTTCGAGGGTCTGGACCAGCACCGGGTTTACGCCAAGCTCTACTCCTCCACCAAGATCGACCAGCAGATCGAACTGTCCGTGGACGAGGATGTCTTCGCGCCCTCGACCACCCGGACCAGGCCCGACGTCGCCATGTTCCCCAACGGGGAATTCATCGTGATCTGGGGCCGGACCGAGCCGGGGGGGTCCGAACTGGACACCTACGTCCGGCTGTTCGACAGCCTGGGCGCGCCCTTGACCGCCCCGGTCAAGATCAACCAGACCGCCTCCATCATTCCCCCCGACGGCTCCACGGGAACCCCCGATGTCGCCGTCCGCGAGGTCGCCGGGAGGATGACGGTCATCGCCGCCTGGGCCTGCTGGAAGAATCCCGCCGACCCCATCGCCGAGCTCCGCGCCCGTCGCTTCGATCTGCACGCGATGACCTTCGAGGACGAGTTCCAGGTCTCGCCCCCCGTCGGCCTGTACCACCAGGGCCGGCCCTCCCTGGACATCAACGCGCGGGGGGACGTCCTGGTGACCTGGCAGCAGCGAGATCCCAACGACATGCTCTACGACGTCCACGCCCGCAAGTACACCGAGGCCGATTCGACCTGGGGAGACGTGCTCGATCCCCCGGGCAACGACGAATTCGAGCAGCACCGCGCCCACGGCCGGCTCAGCGAAGCCGGGGGGATCGCCCTGGCCTGGACCCGGACCCACCCCCAGATCAGCGACGACATCTACCTGCAGATGTACGATCCCGCGGGGACTCCCCTTCTGGCGGACATCTACCGCGTGAACGACAACTACAGCAAGGTCCAGCGACGCCCGTCCTTCGCCATGCTGGAATCCGGCGGCAACACCCGGATCGGGATGGTCTGGGAAAGCAGCACCGGCGACGGGGACAGTTACGGGATCTTCGGCGCCCTCCTGGATTTCGACGGGTTCCCCCCTGCCGGGGCGAAGCGATCGAAGGCACCGTTCACCGGCGCAGCACCCCCTGCCGCGGGCTGGGATGTCGCCACCGAAGCCCTGGCCGATCCGGAACCGGCGCCTGGGTTCGATCCGGAAATGCCCGCCGCGGCGGCCGTCCGCCATTCGGCCTATCCCAATCCCTTCAATCCCACCACGACCATCCGGTTCGAGCTGGAGCGGCCCGCCACGGTGGCCCTGGCCATCCATGACCTCGCCGGTCGGCGTGTCGCCACCCTGGCCGCCGCCGCCGAACTCGGCGGGGGCGCCCACGAGTACCGCTGGTCCGGAATGGACGACTCCGGACGGACCGTGGCCTCGGGGGCCTACGTGTACCGTCTGCAAGCGGGAGGAAATTCGGCAACGGGACGGTTGACTGTCATCAAATGATTCCGTATCCATAGGGCACGGTTCCCACCTGGACTTTCACGGAATCCCGGCGAAGCAGGCCGTTCCCCTTCGGCCTGCTTCTGCTTTTCCGGCCGGAGGGCTGATCCGCTCATTCTCCCGCGTACGCATCGAGAGCCGCTTCGACGGTTGGGTATTCCGCCGTTGCCGCGACCTGGTCGAACGCCTTCCGCCACTGCAGCTCCTGTTCCGGCGTTTCCACGCGGCATGCCCAACCGGCCAAGGCCAGGATGGTCGCCGATTCGGACTGTTTCCGGACCGCCAGATCCAGGATCTCCTCCAGCAACGGGCACTCGTGGTCGGATTCCTCGGCGATGGTCGCGATTCCCATGAAGACTCCGGTGTTGGACCCGACGGTGACGATGAAATCGGCGGCCCTGGCGATGACCGCGATGTTGTGCCGGGCCTTGATGACCTTGCCCCCGCACACGAATACCGGTGCCTGATTGGACCGGGCGCCCACCAGCGTTCCGCCCACGGACTTCATGGCCTTCACCTTGGGGACGAAATCGGGACTGCGGGCGACAATCAGCGCCCAGACCAGGAAGACCGCGAGCCCGGCCCATCCGATGGTCTTCATCAGGGATCGTCCGGACTTCATCGGTTCCCATCCTCCAGGTACAGGGCCGTGCTCAGGTACTTCAGGCCCGAATCGCAGGCCACGGTCACGATCGTCCGCTCGGGGCCGAATTCGCGCGCCAGACGCAGCGCCACCGCCACGTTGCCGCCGGTCGAAGTGCCGGCGAAGATCCCCTCGGTCCGCGCCAGCGCCCGGGCCGTCGCCATCGCCTCCTCGGTGGTGACGGTCTCGATGGCGTCCGCCACCCCTTCTGTCCACAAGGGCACCACGAAGCCGGCGCCCACGCCCTCGATCCTGTGGGATCCCGTCGGACCGCCCGACAGCACCGCCGATTCGGCGGGCTCGACCGCCACGATCCTCACCCGCGGGTCATGGGCCCGCAGCCGGGCGGCGATCCCCCGCAGCGATCCGCAGGTGCCCACGCTCTGGACGAAAGCGTCCACCCGTCCTCCGGTCTGCTGCACGATCTCCTCGCCCATCTTCTGGTAGCTGGCCAGCTGATCGGTGTTGTGAAGCTGATCCGTCCAGTAGCTGCCCGGTTCCTCGGCCAGCTTGCGAGCCGTATCGACCATCTCGCGGGTCAGGGCCGCGGTCATCCCCCCGGCCTCGCTGGGCACGATGGTCAGCCTGGCGCCGAGGGCCTCCATGTGGTCCCGCTTCTCGCGGCTGAAGGCGTCGGAGGTCACGATGCGCAGGGGAATGCCCTTGACCGCGCAGACGTAGGCCAGCGACACGCCCGTGCTGCCGCCGGTGTACTCGACCACCGATCCGCCCGGCTGCAGGCGGCCGTCCCGCTCGGCGGCCTCGACCATCGCGAGCGCCATCCGGTCCTTCATGCTGCCGGTGGGGTTCTCGTATTCGAGCTTCAGGAAGATGCGGGCGCTGCCCTCGGGGACCATCCGCCGCAGCGCGTACAGGCGGGTGCCGCCGATCAGGGACAGGCCGTCCCGGCCGAACCGGTCGTCCGACCGCCTCTCCTGCACCTTCCCCCCGGCCCGTTCCAGCCAGCCCGTGCGGCAATCCGTGGGCGCATCGAAGTCCGGCACGTAGGGTTTGATGTCCAGCAGGGGCGTGCCGTCCAGGACGTCGATCCCGTCGACGAACAGATCGCTTCCCTCGATCCGCTCCAGGCGGACGACCGACAGCCCGATGGCGTTCGGCCGCCGGGGCGCGCGCGTGGCGAACAGACCCCGCGGCCGGGAGTCGAGGAACGGAACCACCTCGAGGTCGTGGCCCTCGCTGCGGTGGAACCGGTAGAGCAGGATCACGTGGGAGAAGCCGTCCAGGTCCCGCAGGCCGGCGATGAATTCCGGTCGGACCTCCACCCGGCCCTTGACGCCCGCGGCGCCCGTCGGCTGGATGGGCATCCCCTCCCGTGAAGTGAAGGGGCTGTGGATGATGCCGATCGGCAGGAATTCCATGCCCTACCCCGATCTCAGGATTGCGGTGCGCCGACCGACTTCCGGTGGGCGAGGGAAACACCCAGGGGAAGGGCCACCACGTTCTCGGCGAACTGGAGCATCCACAGGGCCGCGATGTTGCCGAACGAGGTCAGATACCCGGCAACCATGAAATGAAAAAGGGTGAAGGCGATCCCGCCGAGGGGAAAGGCGAGCAGGAAGACCGCCATGAACCGGCTTCCTTCGGCCCGGGGGTGCCGGCGCTGGATTCGACCGGCCACCGGGGCGACCAGCGTGATTCCCGAGATCAACGTCACCGGTACCTGGATGAGCAATTGATCGCTGCCGCCGGTCAGCTTGAAGAACCAGAAGCCCAGCACAGCCGACGCCAGGTTCAGGACGGCGACGAGCAGGGCGGCGCCGGCGATTCTATTCTTGTCCATGAAGTGCTCCCCCTTGGCCCTCATCGTACCACGACCTGGATCGAAGATCCTGCTAGCTTCGACGGTTCAGGACCTGACTCTCAGCAGGACGACCTCCGCCGCCGGCCCTTCGTCATCGCCGGCCTCGGCCGCCTTGCCGAACCCACGAAAATGGGCCAGCCGTCCATCCTCCATCAACACCATCCGGTCGCCTGCCGTGAACCCGTCCACCCGGAGATGGATCCTGCGCACCAGCCCGCCATCGGCATCGAACTCGTCGAAGCAGGCGGCCGCACCGGGCCGGGGCTCCACCCCCGGGGGTTCCACCCAGAGCCGTCCGTCCGGACGCCAGCGGATGCGGCCCACCGCCGGGTGGGTGTCCAGCGCATGGCAATCCTCGGTTCCGCCCAGATCCTTCCAGGCCTCCTGGACTTCCTCCTTCGATCGCCGGCGCAACGCCCACTCGCGGTGCAGCACGAGCCCGTCGCCACCGGGGTCCCGGACCACCACCAGCCATTGGTCCCGCTCCGGGGCGAAGGCCACCCGCCCCTCGCCGGAGATATCGCAGCGTCCCGAGGCGTAGGGCTCGAAGTAGGACCGTTCGTCGATGGTCATGTCGCTCATGTCCTCCCGAACGGTCCGGCCCGCAAGAACGGTCCGCTCCCCGCCGGCTGGGTCGATCTCCGCCAGTTCCTGGATCCGGAAGGCGCCGTCCTTGCCCACCTCCATCCCGCTGCTGGCGATCAGCAGGCGGTCGGCCGCGCACCGGAGCTCCCGGACCGAGGCCACCGGCAGCGCTCCGGGTTCCCCTGCGCCCAGGAGGATTCCTGCCGGCTGGTCCTCGCGGTCGATCATCACGATCCTGCCCGTGCCCCCGAACTGGATGGCGCCGGCGGGCGCGCCCTCGCAGGCGCCGAGGCGGCCGTCCGCCAGGCCGAAGACGCGGTAGGCGCCGGGCAGGTCGCCGGGGCCGTCCCCCGGCCTGCCGGCGATCCGTTGCACCGTTCCATCGGGACCCACGACCAGGATGCGAACCAGCTGGACGTCGCCCAGCAGCACCGTCCCACCTGGGCCCGGAGCCGCCGTCTCGATGCGACCGACCACGGTCGCGGCGTCCACCCCGCAGTCCAGTCGCCACAGGACTTCCGTTTCGAGAGCGACCTCGACGGGAGGGGCTTCGGGCGCCTCGACCACCCGGTAGGAAGACCAGAAGGGCTCGACGGGATCGGGGCCGCCGAAGACCGGCCCCGGAATCGCCGCAAGAAGAGCGAGAAGGAACGAACCGCGATGGGGAAACCGCGTCATTGATGAGACCCCCGATGGAAAGGTCCTGAAGCCTTGACCAGCAACCATCCGCACAGCGCAAGTTCGCCGATGAGCGGAACCGCGTAGAAGGGGGCGACGGCCGATGCGAAAAGGGGAAACAGGAAGAGGGTGAAGCTGCCCACGATGTAGACGGCGCCCGCCAGCACCATCAGGATGCCGAGTATGCGGGGAACGTTCGCCGACCTCGCCAGCAGATAGCCCAGGACCAGGCAGTGGACCCCGAAGAACACCAGCCCCAGATCGTAACCGTGACGGTGGACGTCCATGAAGAACAGGGCCAGGGCGTGAGACTGGTCCTGCGTGAAGGGGCCGGGGGCCGCGCCGCCGGTCACCAGGAGCAGGGCCGCCATCTGGTTCAGCATGTTGACCCCGTAGATCGCCGTCCCGGTCAGGCGGAATCCCGCCGCGACCAGGGACAGCGTCCGGTTCACCGGCCGCAGCAGGACGAACAGGAGCGCCGCCACCGCCACGTCGCACAGGAACACCACGATGTCGCTGACGAATCCGATCCGGAACAGCATTTCCGACCGCACGATGTTGGCGGCGGTGGCCGCGGCATCGCCCCGCACCACGAGCTGCGACCGGACGCCGACCTCGCTGAAGATCCCCAGCACGATGATGATCAGATAGAGGAAGCCTGCTGCGCGGGCGTACCGCCCCTGCGGCGAAACCGCCGGGATGTTCGTCATGCTAATCCCCGCTGGGTTGAACTATCCGGAATTCCAGCATGATCTCGCCCCGGTACCGGATCTTCCAGACCCCCGTATCGGATTCTGCCGCTCCCGCACCCTCAACCTCGACACGATAGGCGCCCGGGTCGACCCCGGTGAAGGGATAGGTCGCAATGACCCCTTCGTCCTCCGAGTACCGGATGACCTCGAAATCGCAGATCTCGTCGCAGAGCGCCATCGGGGTCAACCAGGAATGCGGATTGGGCCGGTTGGGCCCGGACCTGAAATTGCCGTCGGTCGATTCGGTGAAGTATTCACGGGCCGCCATCTCGATTTCGGCAGGTGTCCGGTCGATAAAGGGGATCAGTTTCACCGGGCCGGTATCGTACCTGCTCCACCGGCGACGCGGGCTGCTGTCTGTCTCGTTGGAGCTCGGCTCGCCGCCGAACCCTTCCAGCCGCCGCTCCGGGGCGCGGGTCAAGGTGACCCGTGCGAATTCCCGCTTCACATCCCCGCGCTGGTTGTCGATGGCCATGGTCCAGACGTTCCGATCCTTGTGGTAGCTGAAGGTGTTCAGGATGGCCGTGTCGGGCCCGGTGTTGAAGACGAAGGGCAGGCTGTCCCCCTCGCGAACCGCATGACCGAAGGCGCCGTCCACCAGCCCCCCGCCGCCGGTCGAGTCGAGCCACTGGCAAACGTATCGGCTGGTCTGGTCATTCCAGCCGATCATGACGATGGCCTCGTACACGGGCTTGCCTTCGGCATCCGTTTCCCGGGACGTCTCGGTCAGGCGAAGGTAGTAGTGGTTCAAGACCCACTCGGCCTCGATGTCGTGCACCACCGGGCCGCCGGCGATGGTGCCGGTCATGACCCAGGTTCCTGCCAGCTTGTCGACCAGGGGATCGTGCCAGCCGGGGCCGTCGCCAAGCGACAGGGCGGGCACGAGAAGGACCAGGGCCATCGCCCACAGCAACGTCTTCATCGGGGCATGCCTTTCCGGTTCCGGGCCCGGGACGGATGACTTCCATCCCAGGACCCCACACTACGCGAAGCGGGTGACCGAAGTCCACCCCCCGGGGCCCGAATCAGGACCGATCGCCAAGGCTCGAGGGTATTCCCTCCCGGAACGAGGGATGCTTCAGAACCACTCCGAGTTCATTCCGCAGCCTGCCGTTGTCGATCCTGCGGTTCTCCCTCAGGAACGAGAGCATGCCGGGCGACATGATCCCTTCGGCCTCCGCGGAGGTGATGCGGGGCGGACGCGGCTGGCCGGTCAAGTCGGCGATCAGGTCGTAGAACTCGCCCATCCTGGATGGGTGACCGTCGCTGACGTTGTACGCCTGGCCGTCCACGCCCCGCGCCATGGCGGCGATGCAGGCCGTCACCAGATCGTCCACGTGGATGCGGTTGCTGAACGGGGCGTCCTCGTCGCGCAGGACGGCATTCCCTCCCCGGACGTACTCCACCGGGACGCGACCAGGGCCGTAGATGCCGGCCACCCTGAGGATCGCGACCTCTCCACCGGATTCCCTGCTCCAGTCGAGCAGCCTGCGTTCCGCATCGGCCCGGCGCCGCGCCCGGTCGGTGGTGGGGTTCAGGGGCCGCGCCTCGTCCACGAGGTCGCCGCCGCAATCCCCGTAGACCCCCGTCGTGCTCGTGTAGACGATGCGGGGTGCGGGGTTTCGGCGCCCGAGTCGCCCCAGGAAGCGTTGCAGGCGCGGATCGGTCGTTCCGCGGTCGGGAGGAGGCGCGAGGTAAAAGATCCGTTCATGTTCATCCGGAGGGGGCGGCGATTCCGGTTCGTCCAGATCCAGAACGAGCGGTTTCACGCCCAGATCCAGGAGCCCACGGACGCCGGCGGCGCCCGACACCACGCCGGTGACGGTCCGGCCCTCCTGCACCAGCCGGTCGGCCAGGCGGCGACCGGTGTAGCCGCAGCCGATGATCAGGATGTCGGTCATGGACTGCTCCTGTCGTCCCTGGTCACGCCGCCGCCCCGGCCATTTGCATGGAACCCCGGGTGGAAGTTGACGGTACCAGCGGGAATGGGCCCTTCGAAGGCCAGGGCGAAGAACACCTCGGGGGGAACATCTTCATGGGCAAGATCCTGCGTGTTCGCGAATCCGAACTGCCGGTAGTAGAGCGGGTGGCCGACAAGGCAGCAGCCCCGGGCACCAAGCCCTTTCAAGCGCGACAACCCCTCCTCTATCAGCGCCTTGCCGATCCCCTGCCGCTGGTACTCCGGCAGCACGGACACCGGCCCGAGGCCGTACCAGCCCGGAGTGCCGTCGGAAATCGTCACGGGCGAGAACGCAATGTGCCCCACCACCCGGTCCCCCACTTCGGCGACCAGGGAGATCGTGAGCGCCCCGGCGTCCCGGAGCGCGGCGACGACGAAATGCTCCGTTTGATTGCTGATTTCCAGGGTCGCGAAGGCTGCGATGGTGACGTCGGTGATGGCCTGGGCGTCCCCTCTCGTTTCGCTTCTGATGAGGATCTTGTCCTTCAATCCAGAACCTCCTCGGGGGCCCTGACCATGAGTCAGCGGGCTCCGGCTTTGCGGGGCACGCACGATTTCAGGGAAGCGGCCGGCCTGCACCTACGCAGTGTACCCACCATCGATCACCAGGTCTGCCCCGGTCACGCAGGCGGCGTCATCCGAGCTCAGAAACAGGATTCCAGCGGCCACTTCCGCGGGCTCGGCGAGCCGGCCGAGCGGGGTGCCCACTGCGATGGCCTTCCAGGCCCCCGCTTCTCCATGCTCCCGTTTGAGATCCTCGAAGAACGGCATGCCCTCCCACATGGGTGTCTTGACTCCGCCCGGCACCACGGTGTTGACCCGGATTCGGTCCGCGGCGCATTCGAGGGCGGTCGCCTTGGCGAGCAGACGCAATCCGGCCTTGCTCGAGCAGTAGGCCGCCGCCCCGCCGCTCGCCTTGATGCCCGAGGCGGAGCCGACAAGCACGATGCTTCCACCTCCGCCCTGGCTCTTCATGACCCGAACGGCATGCTTGATCCCGAGGAAGGCACCGTCCAGGTTGACTGAATGGACGTGCCGCCACTCCTCGAGCGACATCTCCCCTACGGGTCTGGCGAAGGAAATCCCGGCGCTGGCCACCAGAACGTCCAACCTGTCCCAGCGACCCACCACCTCGGAGATGATCGCCTCCCATTCCTCCTCGCGGCGAACGTCGAGGCGGAAGGAAACAGCGTCTCCGCCCTCCTCGCGAAGCCTGGCGGCGACCATCTCGGCCCGGTCGCCGTCCACGTCGGTGACCGCCACTCGGGCCCCCTCGGCAGCGAAGATTTTCGCCGTCGCCTCTCCGATGCCTGATGCGGCTCCGGTCACGAGAGCCGTTTTCCCCTGCAGCTTCATCCTGGTCAACTCCGGCCTTTCGTTCGGATGGTGTCGCTGCACCCGCAAGCCAGGTGCGCATGTCAGATTTCGTGCCACACGGAGATCTCAGGTGGTCCCTCAACGAACTCGGGGGCGCGACGGATGAACTCTTGCATGTGCGCCTCCTGCATGTGGGGGCCGAAGTATGTCTCCTGGTCCGTCCATCGCTCGTACAGGAGGAGCTGTCTTTCGTCGGTATCGTTTCGGAGCATCGAGATCCCGAGGCAGCCCGGCTCGGCGGCCGTGACGATGCGGACGAGTGCGGCAATTTCACGGACGGCGAGGTCGGCTTTTTCCGGCTTCATCCTGTACCGGATGAGAACAACGACAGGCATTCGCTCTTCTCCCTCTTCGAAGCGGCTAACCCCTGGCTTCAGCTGCCGGGGCGGTTCCTTCCTGCGGCCGCGAAGTCACGAGGCGAACCCGGCGGCCTCTTTTGCGGCTGTGAGATCCTCGGGGATCTTCAGGGCATTTCCGGCGCGTACCAACGCGAGCCGGGCGTGCCGCAGCGCGTTATCGTGCATCGCGGCATCCTCGGACGCGGCAAGCGATTCGAAGGCCTTGAGCAGTCGCACGACCACTTCGACGGTGCCCGCCCCGTCGCGGGCGATCCCGGTAAATGCGTCGTCGAACATATCTGCCACGGACAATTCGGGCACAGCGACGCGGTCGCACCGGACCTCGGGAACGTCAGCCGCCTTGCCACACTCGTCCCACATCACGAAGAGGCGGACAAGCGTGCCCGTGACATCGATGGCGGTCCCAGGATCGTTGACCGCAGGCGAAAGCGCACGGCTGGCTATCTCCGACAGGACCAGCAGTCCGAACCTCGGATCCTGATCAAAGACCCGCGAGCCGCCTATCATGAACGCGTCCGCGATCGTTTCGGCATCCTCATCGGACACACGGCCTGACAGCTCCCGGAAGACCCACGCGACAGGGCGATTCGGCGCGCAGAAGGTTCCAGGCAACGCCGCCACGACGATTTTCAGTTGCGACTTTTCCGCACGCGCCTGCAATGCGGCGGTGTCGACACGCTGCACGTAGCCGATGGCATCGCCGAAGACCGCCCGGGCTCCCCCCGGGGGACTGTACGCCGGAACACCCCCAAGGCGTGGGGCCGATTGCCGCCCCAGGATCGCCTCCGCGGCTGCCGATTCCACCGTGTCGATCGTATGTTCCAGCCGGCCGAGCCGGGCGATGTTGTCGACCCACTTGATGAAAGTGATGATGATGACCGCCAGCACGACTATCGTCAGGGAGAACAGGGCGAACTGACTCGCCCTGCCGCCATAAATCCCGTTCATCAGCGCAACGAGGGCAATCGCGCTGTAGATGAACGCACCGATGAACACCGAGAGCGCATTCTGCGAAACGTTGTCGCCGATGATCAGCGGCAAAGAGCGGGGCGTCGCGGACCTGCTTGCCGACGCGAAGGCGGCCACCATCGAGGCCACGGCGAACGTGGCCATCATCAGCATGCTCGATGCCATGATCTTGAGCAAGGTCTCCGTCGAGTCCCTCGTGATCTCCGGCAGGACGCGGTTGAGGCCGGTCGTGTCCATGAGTTTGGCCAGGAATACGGCGCCGATGGATAACCCGCATACGATGAGCGGCCTGATCCACAACCGCTCACGGAGACGCTTGACGATGAAGCTCAGTTGATCCCACATCCTCGACTCCCCATGCGCATTCGCCGCCCATCGCTGAAGCGGACATTATAGATACAAACTTGGCTTCCACACATTTTTCGATCGATTCCCACTCGTCTTCATTGGGTTTCCTCGGACGACGATGAAGTCAAGAGATTCTCCCCCGGAGTCCAGGATCTGCGCGCCTGTTCCTTGATCTCCCCGGCTTCGCTCTGCAGGCCGGCCTCCGACTCGGTCGCGACCGTTTCGGGCTCGGCGGCCGGCTTCCGCGGGGCGGGGCCGACCTGCTCCCCGGTCCCGCCGCTTTCCATCATGCGCACGGGCACCCCGGTAGGGAAGGTGACCTCGCGGGCCTCGTCCGGCAGCGAGATGTCAGCATCCTGGAAGGCCCGTTTGACGAGCCGGATGACGGAGGATTTCACCTTCAGCAAGCTGTGTTGACCACCATCGAGCCAGAAGTAGACCCGCAGGTTCACCGTGGACGGGCCAAGGCTCTCCACGAGCACCAGTGGTTCGGGTTCACCCAGGACGGCCGGATGTTCAGCGAGCACCTTCAAGGCGACTTCCTGGGCAAAAGGGATGGAGTCGTCGTAGCCGATACCCACGATGAAATCATCGCGGCGATTGGGATTGCTCGTGAAATTGCGGATCGTGCTCTTGAAGACCGTCGAATTGGGGACTTGCACTTGATTGCCGTCGAGTGTCATCAGAACGGTCGTGCGAGAGGTCAGCCGCTGAACGTAACCCGTGATGTCCGCGATTTCTACCAGGTCTCCCTCACGAAACGGTTGTTGCAAGCTCAGAAAGAGGCTGGCCAGAAAATTTTCGGTGATGTCGCGGAATGCGATTCCCAGCACCAGACCAATCAGGCCTGTGCCGCCCACCACCGTAAGCGCGAGTTGCGTGAGCCCGGCGATACGAAGCACGAGGTAGAGACCGGCAAACATGACCAGCAATCCGCCGGCCCGGGCCAGTACCTCGCGCAATAAGCGGCTGAGGGATCGATCCAGAAGCCCGCGACGCAGCAGGTACACCGTAAACCGGGCGAAGAGCCACGAAAGAGCGATGACGAACACCGCCACCACGATCAGGGGTAGCAGGCGAACGAATCCTCGTGCTAGCTCATTCAACACCTGAAAGGTTGGATCGAAATCCCAAACCGTGGAGGGCACCACTTCGATCTGGTTGATGACGGCAACCACGCCCTCCGTATTCCTCGCTAAATTTCCGGCCCATAGCTTGGATTCATCGTTTCCCGTCGTTCCCTTGAGGAAAACGATTCCTTCCTGGACGGTGACCCTGGGTTCACCGAACCAGCTGGTCGTTTTTAGAATATTCGCGATTCGTTGCCCGATTTCGTCGTCCTTGGCGACGGGCTGGACTTCGACTCTTCCTGGGAGCTCGGGTTTGCCGTCAAGCGTTTGCGCGGGCACCGGGACATCCCCGCTACCCCCTGGCTGTTGGGCAGCCACCGAGGTGAACGTCAGGACGGCGCAGCAAAGGACCGTGGTGTGGATGAGTCGGCCGGTGATCCGGTATCTTCGGCTTTCCTCGTTCAAGAACTCACCCGTCAAGAAATCGACCATTCCGAACCCCCCGAAGCCGCTTTCGCAATGGCCCCCAACGAGGCCGGACGCTTGTTTCACCGGCCAAGTCGGCTAGCACGGATTTTGGGCAGCCCGGATGCGCGCAAGGCGGCTTTGCCAGGAGCATACTTCATACATCACTGAGGCGAATTTTCCGCTGATTGATCATCGATATCTCTGATCAGGACTTCCATCTCCCCGATCTCTCGGCGCTGGGCTTCAATGATGGCATCCGCAAGCCTTCTGACACGGGGGTCGGTAATATTGGCCCGCTCACTTGTAAGTATCGCGATCGAGTGGTGCGGAATCATCGCCTTCATCCAGGCGACATCCCCCACGGTTGCCTGGCTGCGAACCAACCAGAAGCCCATGCCCATAAGTGCCACGCCCACAGCAACGATGGTTAAATTTGCCCGCTTGTTTTTGTACATATGACGCATGAAGAAGAGCATGACCAAAGCCATGGAGCCCGCCATGATGAAGGTCATGAACAAGCGCGTTTGGCTAAACCACACATGGCTAAGCTGATAGGTGTTCAGGTACATCAAGCCGAACATCGCGGTTGCAGACACAGCGATCATCAAGGTGAAATTCCTGTAGGGATGCATTGTTCCCTCCTATGACCTCCAGACACGATGCCTTCCCGTAACCGTGGCCGAGTCCCCTCTCCTTCCATGTTAGCTTCAGGAAGGAGGAACCGCATGTGTGAACCCCTCAAGATCCTGCAGACACGAATGCCCATCGTTCGCGACGCAACGGATGGTGGAGACCGCCGCCCATCTCACGGACCAGGTCCCGCCCCGGGTGCCGTACCGACAATGGGTACTCTCGATGCCCAAACGAGTGCGATGGCACCTGCGCGAGAAGCCGGAGGTGATCGCCGGTCTGTCGCGGGTGTTCCTGCGGTCAGTGGAGACCACGCTGCGGCGGCGCAGCCCAAACGCACCACCGGTTGCGAGCGTCGAGCCCGTGGCCTTCGTCCACAGCTTCGGCAGCTACCTCAAGTGGATGCAGGCCCTGGAGCAGGCGCTTCAGGATCGGTTCTCATCGGAGCGGGGATTATCCCCGATGTGATGGTTGACGCCGCTGTCGCTTTCACGGCGTGGATCCACCAGGCGAGCAGGAAGTAGGCACCCGCAAGGACCCACAAGAGGCGCCACTCCGTCGTGACCTGCGACAGGGTGGCGCCCATCTGGTTGACCCGCAGGAATCCCTCGGTGCCCGCCGTGCTGGGTAGCAAAAGGGCCACGGTGCCCAGCCACCGCGGCAGCATCTCCGTCGGCCAGGCGAAACCGGAGAGGAAGACGGCCGGCAACGACGTGAAGAGCAGCACCTGCAGGGCCGTCTCGCGCTGGCGGAACAGATTGGCGAGGATGAATGCGAGGCAGATCGCCGCCAGGAGGAACGGGAGTGCAAAGGCGAAGGTCGTGCCCAGCTGACCCCGGTACGGCAGGTTGAAGAGGCGGAACACGACGACGAAGTAGAAGAACGCGTGTACGAAATAGATCGCGAGGTAGGCGAGGACGCGGCCGGCCGTCGTCGCCAGCGAACCTGCGGATGCAGGCCTCTCGCCATCCTCGCGGGCGGTTCCGGCCAGCAGGCCGATTCCGATCAACAGGGTCTGCTGGAGGATCAGGACCATGACCCCGGGGACGATGTAGCTGGCATAGCCTTCGGCCGGGTTGAACAGGGGGCGGTCGGCGATCACTACCGGTGCGCGGGCGTCGGCGGCCTGATCCGCAGTCATGCCCGCCGCTTCCAGCCTCTGGATCTCGATGCCGGCCGACAGGGTCCCGGCGGCGGCCCGCAGCCCGGTCGCCGCTTGCCGATAGACCAGGAAATAGGCCGCATCGGTGAAGCAGGCGACGGTGGCCGGCTGGCCGCGCAGCACGTCGCGTTCAAAGCCTCGCGGGATCTCGAGCATGGCGCCTGCTTCTCCTCGCCGCACCAGGTCCGCCGCCTCGAGGCGGTTCGTCGTCCTGGCCGAAACCTGGACCAGCTGGCTGGCGTCCGCCATCCGGACCAACCGCCGGGACAGCGGTGTGCCGTCGTGGTCGACCACGACGGTGGGGACCTCGACGAGCACCTCGGGCAGGTACGGTTGCGGATAGAACACGCCGTACAGGCCGGCCGCGACCACCAGGAGCATCAGGGCACCCGGATCGGTGAAGACCCTTCGCCATTCACGGACGCAGACGTCGATCACGGACTTCATCGTCGCCCCCAGTAGCGCTCGTCCACCAGCACGTGGGCCAGCCGCGGTCGGGCCAGAAGGGGGGCCAGCACCCCGAATCCGACCAGCACCCAAAGCTCTGGCAGGGAGGCTGTCGGCGGTGCGCCGCGCATCATCTGCTCCACGACAACCCGCAGGTAGTGGGTCAGCGGCAGCAGCATCGACCAGGCGCTGGCGAACGGAGGCATGGCCGCGGTCGGGAAAGTCAAGCCGGCAAAGGCGAACGCCGGCGAGGCCAGGAAGGCGGCCGAACTGGTGGCCAGGCGCAGGTTGGCGAAGCAGGCGGCCACCAGCACTCCGAGTCCCTGGCAGGCCAGGACGAACAGCAACGTCCCGACGATCAGGGCGGGCAGGTTGCCGTGGAAGGGCACGCCCAGGAACGTCAGGATCAGGGCGATCATGAAGATCGACAGCGCCGAGAAGACGATGGCGTAGGGCAGCATCTTGCCGACGACGGCGCGCATGACCCGCCCGTCTGCCGCAGCGAGCCACTGGCGGCCGGTCCCGTCCTTGAGCTCGACGCCGACGGCGTGCACGGCGGTCACGATGACGAAGATCTGCAACATGGTGGGAAGCAGTGAACTCACCAGGAAGTAGATGTAGTTCAACCAGGGGTTGAACAGGGGTCGGATATCGGTGCGAACGGGTTCGTAGCGCTGTCGGGCGATGGCGGGCGCCTCGCCGCGGGCCTCCCGCTGGTTGATCTCGATCCCGGCGGAGAGGGTTCCGACCACGGCCAGGGTGCCGCGGCGGATGACGCTCGACGGCGACATGAACTGCGAGTTGCGGTAGACGGTCACCACGGCTGGGACGCCGCGGTAGACGTCGCGCGCGAGGTCCGGCGGGATGAGCACCGCCCCGTAGACGTCGCCCGTGAGCATCAGCTGCTCGGCGGCCTTGCCGCTGCCCACCTGCTGGGTGACGGCCATCGCGGGGCTCGCGTCGAGCATCCGCACCAGCTGGCGCGACAGCGGGGTCCGGTCCAGGTCGATCACGGCGATGGGCAGGTCCTCGATGGTGCCGGCCGCGAAGATGGTCCACAGCAGACCGAAGGAGAGCAGAGGCAGCACGATCAGGAGCATGGGGTAGAGCGGACGCGCGCCGATCCGCCGCAGCTCCCGCCGAGCCACGTTCCGCACACCCGGGCGGTCATTCATGCGTCAGCTCGTCCCAGTTCACGATCACGCTCATGCCCGGCCGCAAGCCCGCCACGGGCGCGACCGGACGTGCCCGGACCTCGAAGGTCTTCAGGTCGAAACCACCGGAGGCGCTGGTCGCGCGCCAGGTCGCAAAGTCACCCTGCGCCGCGATGTAGCTCACCTCGAGTTCCACGTCTGCATCGCTGAGCGCGGGGACGCGGCCACGGAAACGGCTGCCCATGCGGATGGCTCCCAGCCGGTCCTCGCGGAGGTTGAAGGTAGCCCAGGGATCGGCGAGGTCGAGGAGCGTCAGGATCGGGAAACCGGCCGCCGCCAGCTCGCCGTTCTCCGAGACGACCACGCTCACCTCACCATCGATCGGGGCAACGAGGCGGGTCTCGTCGAGGTAGGCCTGGACCTCGGTGACAGCGCCCGCCGCCTGGTCCTCCAGGGCCGCTGCCGAGCGCCGATCCTCGCTCCGGGCCCCGCTGAGGGCCAGGTCGTACGCCGCCCGGGCGGCGTTGGCCGCTTCCCGGGCCGTCTTCATGTTGGCCGTGGCTTCGTCACGACGTTGCGCGGGGACCACGCCGTCCCGATACAGCCGCTGGATCCTCCCCGCCGTGGAGTCGGCAAGGTCGGAGGCATGTTCGGCGCGCAGCCACAGGTTGCGGGCACCGCGGATCTCTTCTTCCCGGGCCCCACCGTCGGCCTTGTCCCGCTGGGCGGTGGCGGCCGCGTGGGCGGCTTCCGCCTGCGTGAGCCTGGCCGCGATCTCCGGACTCGCCAAGCTCACCAGGAGGTCTCCGCGGTGGACGGGGTCGCCCTCGCGCACGTGGATCAACTCGATGCGCGCCGGGATCTTGCTCGCGATGCGGATCTCGGTCGCCTCGAACTCCCCCTGGACGAGATCAGGTTCCGGCCGCACCACGATCCAGCCGAAGATCACGACGATGACGAGGATCACCAGGATGAAGGCGAGGCGCAGCAGGCGGTTCTTTCGGATGTTCACCAGGTCACCTCCACGTCGGCTCGTTCCATGTAGTCGGCGAAATGCTGGGCCTGGCCCGTGGCAGCCAGCAGGTCGGCGAGCGCGGTCACGAAATCGTGGGCGGCGGCGAGTCGGGCCAGCTCGACACCGGTCAGCATGTTGACGGCGTCGACGACGTCGAGCGAGGTCGCCATGCCCTCCTCGAAGGCGCGCTGGCGTACCCGCAGGTTCTCCCCGGCCAGAGCGAGGGTCGCGTCGAGGACGTCGAACTGCTCCAGCGACTTGAGGACACCGCGATAGTGATACTCGACCAGCAAGGCGATCTCGTCCCGCGCGCTCTGCTGCGCATGGTCGACCATGCTGACCGTGGCGCGGGCCGCCTTCACCCGGTGCTCCCGGGCGAATCCGTCGAACAGGTCGAGCTGCAGCCCGATGCCTGCGGCCCAGCGGGGATCGAGGGCCGTCAGGTCGTCGGGATACAGCTCGTACCGGGCGAACAGCGCCACGTCCGGCAGGTAGCTGGACCGCTCGACGGTCAGGGCGGACCGGGCGAGTTCCTGCCGGGCCTCGAGCCGGAGCAGGTCCGGATTGGCTTTGGCGGCGTCGCGCTGCAGGTCGGCGAGCGCGGGCAGGTCGTGCATGACGAACAATCGGGAGGTCGGGCGCGGTTCCGTCTCCTCGTGCAGCAGGGAGCGGAGGGCGGCGTTGGCCAGGAGGACGTCCTGGTCCGCGGCCCGGAGCTCGCGGTCGGCCTCGGCCCGCGAGACCTCGGCGTGCAGTCGTTCGGCGCGGGAGATCATTCCCTCGGCCTCGAGCCGGACCGCCTGCTGGAGGTGCTGCTCGATGCCCGCGAGGACCTGGCGACGGATCACGCTGGCCTGTTCGGCGAGACAGACGCCGAAGTAGCGGTCGACCAGGGCTGCATGCAGCGACTGCTCAACCGACCGGGTCTGCGCCAGTGCGTCGTCGACCCGAGCCTCCGCGGCGCGGTTGGCGGCCGCGATCGCTCCCC
>Ga0180009_10000729_pt1 | contig 43213 bp, 57 predicted proteins | sample OS_PC_MetaG_FD_123537 | JGI IMG/M metagenome (GOLD analysis project Ga0180009, IMG submission 123537) | Groundwater microbial communities from the Aspo Hard Rock Laboratory (HRL) deep subsurface site, Sweden - OS_PC_MetaG | ecosystem: Environmental > Aquatic > Deep subsurface > Groundwater...
CAGAGACTATATACCCGCTGCCCTAACGTAAAGTCGAGGGCAATGATATAGTCCAAGTCCGAAAGTAATTTCGGGTCACTTGTAACCACCATGTCCGAGGTTCGAGTCCTCGCGGGGGAGCCATTTGATACTCTGAGCGAACAATGCCCCATTTGGGTGTTGTTCGCTCTTTGTATTTTTGGGGTCGGGTATGGTGAGGTTGGGTTGTTCGAAGTAGCTTATTTTGAGGTGTCCTGTTGATTTGTCGTCTGTTGATTCGTGGTATTCGATGACTTCTATGATGTTGTAGAGCAGGTCTTTCAGTTGCTGAGGATTAGCTTTATCTATTACGTCCCTGAGCTGTTGGAAGTTTTGCTTCATTGTTTCTGCGCTCAGTATTTCCTGACTGGCTTTTTCTATTTCGAAAGAAGTTTCTTCTATCTTTTTTTCTAGGCTTTCGCGTTCTTCTTCAAGAGTTTTGACGCGTTCAGAGAATGTTCTGAATGCCTGTCCGGCCTCTATGGCGTCCACTATCTTTCCGAGCCTGCCTTTGACTTCTTGAAGTTTTGCCAGAAGCCTTTTTTTATTCTCCTCAAGCTGGGTTATCTGTTTGTTTCCTGCCTTGCTAGCCCTTTCTATCATTGCGTCAATTTCTTCTTGCTTGGTTGACAGCTCGCGGACTCTTTCGAGAACAAAGTCTTCAATGCTTTTAGCAGGAACATATTTGGCTTTGCACGCTTGTTTTCCTATGTGGCTGTTCTGGGTGCATTGATAATAATGGTATGGCTGTCCGGAGCCGTTCTTGCCGCTTTTTGGAGTGAGCATTGAGCCGCACTTGCCGCACTTGAGAATGCCCTGGAGGATGTAGACGTGTTGCTTGGGTGCTCTTTCATTGGTTCTTGTTTTACGGTTCTTTCCTAGTATTGTCTGGACTTTATCGAATGTTTTTGCATCTATGATGGGCTTCTGTATTCCTTTGTATAGTTTGCCGGCCCAACTGATTTTTCCAATATAGGCGGAGTTTGTCAGAAGTCTTATTACTGCTTGTTTTGTGAAGAGGGTATTGCCGTGTTTTTTGCCTCTGCGTGATTCGTATGTTGGCATTCTGTGGCCGAGTTCGTTAAGTATTTGTTGGGTTTGGCCTGCGCTGCCTTTTTGCATGCATAGCTCGAAAGCTTTGTTTATCAGTTTGGATTGTTCTTTGTTGATTTTGAGCACGCCCTTTTTTTCTTTATCAAGGTCGTAGCCGAGTATTCTGCCTCCGTTCCAGAGTCCTTGTTCTGCGCGGTATTGCATTGTGGCTGAGGTTCTTTCTCCGGTTTGCTCGCGTTCGAGTTGAGCGAAGACGAGGATGATGGTGAGCATTGCTCTGCCGATTGCTGTGCTTGTGTCGAATTTTTCGTTTAGGCTGATGAGTTGTATGCCTTGGTCTTTGAATGTTTCCCATAGGTTGGAGAAGTCTTTGAGGCTGCGGGTGAGCCTGTCGATTTTCCAGACGACTATGGTGTTTATTTTGCCGTCGTTGATGTCTTGCATCATGCGCTGGAATTGTGGGCGCTTGAGGTCTTTGGCACTGCGTCCTTCTTCTCGGTAGGTTCCGCTTATTTTCCACTTGTCTTGTTTGGATGTGTTTTCGTAGTTGACGTAGGCTTTTAGCTTGGATTCCTGGGCGTCGAGGCTGCCGTCTTCAACGCTTGCCTGGCGGGGGGTAGAAACTCGAATATATAGGGCGCACTTTTTGTCTTTCATAATTCTTTCCTGTTATTAACTGTATCATATGGTAGTCCAAATAAGACATTTTGTCAATTAGTTTCTTTGCTTTCGGCTATTATCTGGCTGCCTATGGCTTGTATTTCGTTCCATCGTTCTTCGGGCTTTTGGTGTTTTGATTTATCTCGTTTGAGGGTGCCGGGAGGCAGAAGTTCCCACGTGAAGCTGTGAAGCTTCATTTTTCTGCTTCTGCATTTTTTGCTTACTGCTTTCTTCACTGTTCCGGCCCCTTTTTTCGGTTTTGGATTTATAGAGTTTCGTCTGTTGGTATTTCGTTTTCTTGATTCGTGATTGCGTCAGGGTCAATTGCAAGACTGATTTCGAGCTTTTTATTTCTGTAAATCCGCAAACTCTTACTTAATCTTGCAAGCATGTTTAACGTTTGTTCTGTCGATAGGTGGTAAATGTCGGCTATGCCGTGTATAGACTCAGGTTCGGGACAATTTGCAAGAAATACTACCAGTTCTTGTTCTGCTTCTGTCAGCTTTTGTGGTTTTGCCATAACGTCCTCCTTATTGTTTAAGTGTTGAAAATTATTAGAACATTGTTCCCATGTCATTTATTGTGTCGTCTAGGTCGTCCATTAGTTCTCCGAATCCGTCATATCCCACTTTACCTTTGTTTTCTAAGCCTTGGCTGTACATGCCTTTGATGGTATTGAGCTTGGCGGGTTTGTATACGTTTTTAGGTATTTGTTTTACGCTTTCTGTGCCGTCCAGCCATGTTTTTCTTTCTCTTGCGTCTTGCCATCCTTCAGCTTGTGCTTGTTTGTCTGTTACGTCTTCAATTTCTGGCTCTTCTGGTTCTGGCGGGTCTGGTGGCAGCCCGCTTAGTTGCTGTTGTATTTCTTCCAGTTTTTCAATTACCGCTTCTTCCTGATGTGGTGTCTTGTGGGGTGTTTCTAGGAATTCTTCAAGCCCTTCTTTCATGGCTTCAAGCCGTTCTCTTTGGCTGATTTCTTCTGTGTTCTTGCCAAAAGGATAAGGAATGTTGTGCTGAGCTTTTTTCCCGGGTTCTGATGGATAGTTGTATGGCTTTGGCGATCCTTCACGGCCAGAGGTTTGTTTTAGTCCTTGTATTTCTTTTTCTTCAGAGACCTCGTGTTTTGCTGGTTCTTTGCTGAGCAGCTCGTGTCCTTTTTCTGTTAGTGCTTCAATTTTTTCTTCCGGAATTCCTTCTTCGTGCATAATATTAGCTATGGTATCTTTTGTTGCGTCCGCGCTGAATTCGGAGATGCCTTCCTGCATTGACTGTTCGATAAGTTCGTCAGCTTCTTTTGTTGCATCAAGGGAGATGTTTTCTGCTTCTTCAATGCCTTCCATTTCTTCAGGTGTTTCCATGTTTTCCATTCCTTCAGTTTCTTCCATGATTTTTTTATCTCCTGTTGGTGGGATTGGTTTTTTGTTGTGCAATGTACATCAGTATCCAGATTGGAACTATGACGGGGCAGAGCGTTACTATTGCTATGATGATTGACGCCACAAAAGGGGCTGCGCAGATACCGATGATTACCAGCACAAATTTTCCCAGGGGACGGAGAAGGCTTTTCCAGTCATATGGTGGCGGGTGGGATCTGAGTTCTTCTGGTATTTGCTGTTCTGTCAGCAGTTCGAGCAGCTCGTCCTGTAATTTTTTGTCATCTATCACGTTTCTTGCTCCTTTCGTATCAGTTCTGTTATGTCTGGTATCAGCTGCGATATGGTTATTTTGCTTTCTTGTTCGGGGCTTAGCTGAAACTGCGCTTTTATGTTAAACTCCTGAGATTTGTCAGGGTTGGTGTTTATGATTATTGTTTTGTCAAATCCTGCTTTGATGTTTTTGATGGCTTGTTGCATTTCCCATTCGGGCGTTGTTGTCGTGCTTATTTCTACTGCGATTATTTCTCCGTTGGGGAGCATTATGCCGATGTCTGCTTCTTTATCTTTGAGCTTGAAGTTCGGCTCTGCTTTGTGTCCCGCTTTTTTGAGCTGTGCGACGTAGCGGGCTACGTGGAAGTCGTGTTCTATTTCTGCTCCTCTGGTGCGAGGCTGTTCTACGCCGAGCTGTTGGCATGCCTGTTTGGTGAGCGCGAGTAGGATTGGTTGTCTGCCGCGCTGTTGTGTGGGAATGGTGATTTCTCTTACGAGGTGACGCATTTTTTTCATAAGGTTGTCTGCTTTTCCGGCTGAGAGATTGAGGCTTTTGTAGTGTTGTGTTTTGGAAAGTTCGGGGTGTAGTTTGATGTGCCATAATAGTTCTTTTTGTTGTTGTGTGAGTTCTTGTGGCTGTTCGTTTTTGAGTTGCTCCGTGTGTTTGCAGTTTGGGTACTGATTGCAGGCTATGAATTTTCCAAATTTTCCTTCTTTAATTATTAGTTCTCCGGTTCCGCATCTGGGGCACTTTTGTGCCGGCTTGAATTCCTCGATAGTTATTGTCTGTTTTTTCATTTTTGTGGGGTACTGGTTTATGATGGGTTGGCTTTCTTGTTCGGCTTCTTGGTCGCTGAATTCTGTGAGCCCGGCATTTTCAGGAGGGGGGTCCAGGGTTATTTTGTGTGGTTTTTGTCCTTCTTGTTTTACGACTGACTGTCCTGTGACGAACAGGGTTGTGTGTATTGTTTGTGTTTGTGTCATGCCTACGGTATCGCTCATGTAATTTCTGCTGGGCCCGTCTTCCAGGGGAAGGAGGATTTTTGTGGCTGTGTTGCACTTCACGCTTTCTGACAGCTTTTTTGGTTCTTGGCTTGAGATGAACCATGATTCTTGGAATTCCCTGCCAAGCTCTATGAGTGTGAGGATGCTTAGCTTTTTTGTGACGCTGTGGAACTCTATGGTTTTGCTTAGCAGCATGTTTCCTTCGTCGCAGAAGTTTGCGTGAAACGGGCTTTTGATGTTGTTGCTGATTTTCCATTTCAGGTAGTAGGCTGGGAGGAGGGTGCCGAAGAAGCTTTTGTATGAGCCTGCCGAGTCAAGCTCTGCTACGACGTTGTGTTCTTGGATTATGCGGTGGATGGGAAGTCCTTCTGCGCAGTCTAGCATTGGCCCGAATGATAGGACTAGTGTTTTTAGGCTTCGGAGGCAGCTGTCCCGCCATCCCAGCTGTCTTAATGTGCGGAATTTTTTTCCTTTTTCTTCGATTGATTGGTAAAGGTCAAAGACGGTTATGGCGCCTTTTTTGTTTCGTAGTTCGCAGAGAGAGTCAAGCAATAGGCTTGTGGAGCCTTCAGCCAAGAATGTGGTTTCTGCGAGCAGTCTGATAAAGAGGTCGTCCTGTTCTATCTGGCTTACGCCTGGCAGTCGCTGTAGGGGGTTGAGTTTGAAGTTGGTGTTTTCTTTGAAGCGCAGGATGAGCATTGGAATGCGGTGGAGCAGTTCGCGCGTGTCTTTCTTTATGTCAATCGCCAAGAACTTTGTTCCCATTTTGTGCAGGAAGGTCATTGTGTTTTGGAAAAATGATGTTTTTCCAAAGCCTGTTGTTCCTGTTATCAGGAGGTGTTTGGTGAAATTTTTTATTTCAAGGTGGTATGGCCTGTTGTGTTCGTCTAAGCCGATGCGCATTTTGCCTTGCTGTGTTGTGGGGGGTGGTGGCGTGGCGAATGGGCTTTGGCTGATCTGTTTGTTCATTACATAAGGGTGGTTGTGGATTGCGCGCATTAGCGTATGGTATGCTGTGGTGTTGCGCTGGTTTCTTGCAAAAGTTTTGAAAAGGCGAAGTATGACCTCGTTGTTTTGCAGGCCGAAGAATTCTATTGTGTTCCGCGCTTGTTGGAATCTGGGGCTTACCTTCACAATTTTTTTCTCCTTTCTTATAGTCTTAGCGTTCTGAGGCAGTCAAGGCAGTACCATTTCTGACCGCGCTTGGTAAAGCATATCCTGTCGCCGGTTTTTCCGCACCCTTCGCATTCGAGGATTTTGGCGCAGTTGACGCACAGGATGTGGTAGGGTTCTTTCCACGTTTTTCTGCCTGGTGGCACGGGGTTGTCGCAGTATCTTCCGTAGGTCTTGATGGTGCCGGTGTAGCATCCGCAGTGAAATTTTTTTATGAAAAAGTTTCGTGTGCGGTTGCTGGAGCCGTCGGCTTCGGTTTTTTCTTTGTCTCTGAATGAGCTTCCAATGAAGTTTTGCTGGACATAAGCGTCTACAGGAATGGTGTTTATTGTGTTTTCGCTCAGATCCTGTCCCATTGATTCCTGCATGATTTTTTCAAGCTCATTATTTTTTTCCATAGTCTTACTTCTCCCGTTTTTATAGCGTGAGTCCTGCTTTTTTGAGTGTGTCGTAGGCGTACTGGTCTGCAAGGTTTTCTTCGCGTTCATTAGCATAGCGAAAGTTTTTGAGTCTTGCTGCGTAATGGTAGAATTCGTGCAGGAATATGTATGCAATGAATTGGCAGTAGTTTCTTATCGCTATCAGGCGTTTTGCAGGCTTGTAGTAGACGTTGTTGTTTTTGCGCATAAATATTTTTATTGTAGGCGGCTTATCATCAATGAACAATCCGTTAAATTTTTCCTCTTCGATGTTGGGGAACGTGATGTAAACGACGAGGTCTGCGGTATCCACGCCAGTTGCTAGGATGCGCAGAATTCTTTCTACTGCTTTAATATTTGTGTAATTGATTACCTTCATGATTTCTTTTTCCTTCTTGAGAAAGTAATGGGGGGGGCTGCTTGCGCCCCCCTAGCTAACCGGTTATTGGTAGTTCCTTCTGCTGGATGCTTCGTTGATCCTACGTTTAGAATTTGATGAACCCTGGGGGAGTGGGCATCATCTGCCACCGCATGCTATCTATCCCAAGAGGTCTGTGCAATGGTCTCATGTAATGCAAATCAGGCTTCGGAGGAAATACTGGCTCACGCTCTATTGGTTTCTTCTCGTGCAAAATCTTTCTTCCGGGGTCATCAAAGGTTTCACCGAAGATTTTTTTGTGACTCTTTGGTTTATCAGGCCAAAGATAATTCGGGGTTAGCGGGCTGAACTTGTCGTCATCGCACTTACAAGAATAAGAGTTGCAAAATGAACAGTACATATTTTTACCTCCTCTTTTTTCGTTCCAACTATTTGTTGTATCGAACACCCTCTTTTTTCCAAGAATTTTTACCCCCTTTCAGCTTGACTTTTTGTTCTTCACCTAATAGTCGAATCATTCCGCAAGATTTTCCAAACTTTTTTCAATTTCCACATTTATTTTTCTACTCCTTAGTCGTGTTGAATTAGCCAAATTTTCCAGAAAAGTGCTTTTTTTGAGAGAAATATTTATCAGAAACTTTGGAAAATATAGTTCTTTCCGAACGACTAATAGCAAAGGGTGTGCCTACTTGTAGGAATACGGGATCAGATAGATAAGTATATATATTGTTAATATAGGAGTTATGAATATGGGATGGTTTGGCAGGAGACGCGAGTTGAGTCCGGAAGAAGTGCGGCTTATAGAGAAGGTTGAGAAGCAGTTAGCGGTACTTATTCAGGAGTGGGATGGGAGTTACAAGAATAAGGATTTCCTGCTCGAGCTTAAATATGAGAGTTTTATTAGAGGACTTATCAGGTATTTTAATCACTATTTCAGTCCGCATATTCATTTTGCTGAAAACGAGCCTGAGCCTGGTTGTAAATCTTTGTATTTTGAAAAAAAGCTTTTTAAGAAGCTTTGGGGTGAGATGGTGGTTCTTTATAGGCGCATTCCGGTATTAATAAGGAAAGGTAATGGGGAAGACGCGATTAAGTTATTACTAAAGGATATTGATTTGTTTGAAGTAAGGATTGTGCGTTTGACTAAAGATGAAGCAGTGCGGTGGGATTCTAGAGTAAAAGCTTTACGTGAGTACATCGCGGGTAAGAGTGTTGAGCACTTATCGTTGCCCGTAAACAGTTATGACAAGAAACGGATAGTTTCTTTGTATCAGTGTGATAGGCATGATGTTAGGGCTTCTGGTATTGCTGCAGCAGAGGATCTTGTTGTAGAAGCTGTTTACGTGAAAGATAATCGTTTGCGGTTTACTAACAGGATTATAGAGGTTTGCAAGCTTATGAGGAATGATTTAATGTCGCTTTTGTGATTCACCAGCTAAAATTGGGACGACGCTATTATTTTCTCAATTTCTTCTTCTGTGTTTTTGGTTAACTGCTTGAATTCGTCTGAATTAAGCCCATAGCACTGGCGTGCTATATGCAGGTGCATGCGTATTTTTCTTAAGTCCTTGTCGTAGCGGAATCGGAAAAAACGGTCATTGTTTATGTGAAGATATTTTTTTGTGATTTCTTCGATGTATTGGGGCTCAAGTTGCGGGAGAGCGCTTGTCAGGTAGAAGGTGTTTTCGATGTCGGCTTTTTTCCGCCATGTTGTCAGGAGCCATTGTTTGCATTTTTCATAGTTTGGGATGTGGGATGAAAGACGGTTTAGAGTGTTAATCGCGTAGAATGTTTCTTCTATGCTTGGCTGGCCGAAGTACGGTGTGACAAAATTGCCGTCATTAATATTCTGGCATGATATTATCCATTCTGATATTTTGTCCTTGTCGATGCTTTTCAGGGTCTGGAGCACGCTGATTATTTCTACCGCGTAGTATGTTTCCCTTAGCCTGGGCTCCCCGCCTTTTGCTGCGCCAAAGCCTCCTTTGTTGTTGTAAAGTGAGGTCAGGAAATGTGTCGTTTGTTCTTTTATTAGGGATGTTTCATGTGTGTCATGCTTGATGATGTTTGTTGCGCAAAACGCGATATATGCGGTTTCTAAGTTGCTGTTTGGGAATTCAACGAATTTATTTTTTTCCAAGTGGTTTTTGGTCTTGGCAAGAATTGTTTTATAGATTCTTGAGAAATCTTTGTGTTGGACGAGTTCGGATATGCCTATCATTTCAGAGCAGTTAACTATCTTGGATGGAATGTGGTCTTTTTCCCGGGCATACAGCGTCCAAAAAGCACCTATGAAGAAAACTGCGAGAATAATAAATTGTTTGGAAGAGTACAGCTCTGATGATCTTGATGCGCTAATTAGGTTTCTCGTGAATTCGAGTGTGTTGCTGTCTAGAATGGTGTTGAGGAATAAATATATTGGTATGCATAAAAGTAGAGGGATGCTGAAGTCGAAAAGGGCTATAAGTGCGGCAAAGCGAAGCCTGGATAATATGCCGTGTCCTTTAGCTTCGCAGCATATCGAGCGGTTGAATATTTTTGGGTAAAAAGAGCGGTCATCCCATATGATGATATTTTTCTTGGGAGGTATGCGTAGCCATATGCCATATGCGATTACGAATGAGAATATTGCAAGGAAATAATTGGGTTTGAAAAGAAATCCCAGCAGCAGGGGTGGCGCCACTATGAATGCGATTACAATGGGTGTTACTGCTAATAGCGTTTTAAGAAGTTTTTTTGATGCAGGATTTGTTTCGTTAACTAAGGATATTATTAATGTAAGAAGAAGTGTGGCAGCTATGACTGTCAGCGCGCTGAAAGATGTCAGGAACCAGAAGAAATATGGGCCTCGGGATTCAGCAATAGATGCCATTGCTCTTGTAGTGTTTCCTAAAAATATAAATGTGAGTGTTGAGATTGCAGTGAAAATCAGCGTTTTAACAACGATTGGTTTAAGGTACGTATTCATGTTATTTAGTGGGCTTATGGTGTTCTTTATTGGGAGGGTTAAGAACATGGCGCTTAATAAGGGTGGTGTAATGAAGGCTATCATATAGGTTGTTGAGCCCGCCCAGCCGTCGATAACACTTTTTAATGGCATGAAATGAGTGAAGAATTGTCCAATGCCTTCAAGCAGGGCATATGTTAATATGACATTTAGTATTGCTATGAAAATAATTGATTCGTTGGTCGGGTATGGGATTTTGGGTGATATATACTCTTGTTTGGTTATAGCTTCCGAGCGCTTCTTGTGTGAGGGGTGTGCCAGCCTGTTTAGTGAGGAAAAGCCGGGTCCGCGGGAAGGGCTTACTGTTTCGGGTTGGTGTTCGTGCCAATTCAGGAAAGTTTCTATTAGCGTTTTGTTTGTGCCCGGCTTTTTTTGGGACAACAAGTTGCTTTTACTATAAGAGAGGTAGAGCATGGCTGAGGCGTCAGACAGGTATTCCCTTGTTCGTCTAAATGATGCTGTTAGCAAAAAGAGTAATGCTATGCCTGATATAGAAGTGAGGGGTGAGATGCCAAACTTATTTATTTTGCCAAAATATACGTGAGCAGAGAGTATCACAGACGCCAGAAACCAGAGGATACTTTGAGTTATAAGCGACGATGAGTGTGTCCAGTAGCTGGTGTCCTTGTTTTTTATGTGTGATAGCTCGTGAAGAATTATAAAATCGCGAAATGTTTCATAGTGTTTTTTCCAATTTGCATCTGTGGGTTCTATCCCGGTTTCTTTTGTCATAAACCTTTCGATGTATTGTCGTAAGTTAGAGGGGAATATCACAAAGCTTTTCCTGAGTAACGGGTAAGATTGGACTTCGGGTGTTCGGTTTTTTTCTTTTGCAAAGAGGATGGTTGGTGCTTTTGGCAAGCCTATCGCATCGGATAGGTCATTGGCTTTTTCAACTATTTCTGCGTCTTCGTAATCTTTGGATGTCCGTATAATTTTTTTGAGATATTTTGACAGCCTTACTAAGCTGACAAGCAGGGTTGTAACTAATATGAGGCATGGTAGCGCGGCTAGAAGCAGTCGGTGATTCGTGGGTATTCGCATGTTGAGAATGAAGGTGGAATGGGCAATGGTTATGAGCGAGCTTGTCATTATAAGCCCCGTTACGATATAGGCTAGGATAATTCTTATTGAAGATTCGCTAAGGTCGATAGTTACGGATTTTTTTGAGAATCCATGCCATGCGATTAAAATGAAAAGAATGGTGCAATAAAGGAAGTTGAATGTTTCAACTGAAATAGACATGGTTTTTTATTTAAGGTGCTCACAATATTCCAGTAGAGCGTTTTTCAGTTTTCTGTCGGCCTTGAGTTTTTTGCACTGTTTTTCGATACATTTCTTGTATTGCTCGCGTGTCCAGTCCGGCTTGGCTTCTTTGAGGACTTCCTGCATTATCAGCACTGTCTTCGCAATTATTTGTTGCTTATTCTGAGAGAAACCCATTCCCCTTACTGGAACTGTTGCCAGTTGTTCTCCTGCCAAGATACTTTCTCTTATCGCTCCGAATGCGCCATCAAACCATTCCTGCATAGCCGGATAATACTTGTTGATGAATGCTTCGCTTAGCCCGCGAACTTTGTCCAAGAGAGCTGCTGCCTCAAGGCTTGGTTCTGCATCTGCCAGCAGTTGCTCTATGGTTTCTGTTGCTGGTTGGTGTTCTTTGATGTATTCTGCGGCTATGTGGAAGCACTGGGCGCAGTTGAGGAGGTGGCTTTCCATTTTTTGCAATTCTTTCCCTTGAAGTTGTCCGTCAAGGAGTGCTGCGAAGGTGTTGTCATCGGGGCAGGTGGGTGCTTTTTCTATCTTGGCGTAGTCTGGTTTGTCTCCTTGCAGTTTTGCAAATAGCTTTATTGTTTTTAGTTTTTCGCTGCATTCCGCACAGCTGTGAATGTGTTGCATTAGCTTCTCGGGGAGATGGGGGTAGAATCGTATGAGGTGCCCGCTTATTTTGCATAATTTATTCATATTTGTTCCTCCTCGTAATCCGGATTTAGGTCGCTAAACAGTTCTCTAAACTTATCTTCTGCTTTGAGTATGTGGTTGTATACTGTTGTCTGTTTTATGTTGAACATCTGCCCGATTTGTTTATATGTGAGTCGTTCGAGGTGGTGTTTTTCCATAAATACCGTTTTTTGAAGATTCCACGTATCTCGCATTTCTTTTAGTGTTTTCCAGACAAGGCTTGTGGTTTCTTCTTCTATGAGTTTGCGAGTTACTGACCTGTCTTTTTTTGCTTTGCCATTAAGTACTACCGGGTCATATGATGATTCTTTGTGTCTCGTGATGTTTCTGATGAAGTCTATGGTGCGTCCCCTTACTACTACGAACAGCCATGTACTTAGTCGAGATCTGCCTTGATATTTTCCAAGTCCGCCTTTGTAGAGTAGGTACATTATGATTTCTTGGCTTATGTCTTCTAGGTAGGTTGCCATTTCTCCGTACAATCTTTTTTTAATAGTTTTTTCTATGTTTGCTTTGTAGCGTTTGTAGAATTCATCAAAGTCACTGTTTTTTATGCAGTGTTGAGCAAATTCGTAGTCTTTAGCGTATTGCGATTCTTCCATACGGAATCCCTTTTATTCTTCCTGCCGATAACATTCTTGCGTGAAACGCATTATTTTGCCGGGTTTGTTTGGCGTTGGCAGCTGTTTTATTGCTATGTTGGTTTGCCGAATATAATCGTTCAAGTTGCCGATGGATATTTCTATCTTATCAAGGAGTTCCTGTTCTTTGATATAGTCGAATTTTGTTTTTAGTGTACATTTGAAGTAGTCTAGTGACTTGTCGTGGAATTCGTATAGGAGATCTAATGAGCGAGTGTCGTTTTTGAAAGCTTTTTCTAAATATGAATATTTATCGTAATAGTCAGGCATATCTTTTGTCCACTTTTATATTTTGGCTATTATGATACCACATCTTCTCGCGGGTATCCAGACCGTTCTTAGTGCGCAATCGGGTTTGTAATTCAGTTTCGGGTAGAAAAAGAAACTTGCTTTATTATTTAAGTCGAATTTGTTCTATATTGCCGAGGCTGTTTGTTTTTAGTCCGGTTGGGTTTAGTCCGATGTCTACGATTATTGCTGCTTCTGGGCCGAGGGGGAATGCGTAATGAGTTCGCGGGTCTATTTGCTTCTTGTCTTTGATGTCGGAATGGTAGTTTGTGATGTTTTTTTCCAGCGTGCTTGTCTCTTCCGTGTTGCTGGTTGGGTTGTATCTTGTCATGCCTTTTATGTAGTCCAAAAATTTGTTGTAGTGTTTTGCTAGGATTGACTCGTATGCCTGCGGATTCTTGACTCTAGCAAATAAGAGTTCTTGACTCTGTAATTCCGGAGCGTATGCTCTAAGTCCAACACTGTAGGTTGCTTTTTCTAGTGGCGAAAATCCTATGCCGTAATTGCTTTTCTTATACATTTTCTAATATTTCCTGAAATACTAGCGGGATATTTAAGGCTTATTGTTTTTGTGCATAAATCTTTCGGATTTTCTTTCGTAACCTTTTTAAGCATGTTCTTGTTTTTTTGGTGCCATGGGGATTAATGACTGTGTAAAACATTCCGTGAAGGAGTTGGAAAGGCCTGGCGTGGTTTACGCCAGGGTTTTTCCTAATGGGGATTATGACATTTTGAGGAATATTGTTGACCTTGATGCTTGGCTGAAGGAGTCTGAGGATAATAGGATTGCGTGGGATCCTGCCAGTTATTTTGACAGTTTGCTGAAAGGTGCCTGGAAAGAAGCTGAGAAGACTATGAGGTGTGCTGACGTTCCTGTTAATCTTTATGATGGCCCTGATTATCGAGGTGGCTATAGATGACTGACGCGTTGTTGAGGGTGTGGCGGAAGAAGAAAGTTACTCGCATCAGGAGGATTCCTGTTGGCGATTCCAGTAGTTCTTATGGTAGCGGTATCGTTTATGCGAGGCAGACGTATTCAATATCTGAGGAGATGTGTCTTCGGCTGCCGAACACTAGCTTGGCTGACTTGAGGGGCGACACTATTGATAAGATTATTGATGAGTGCAAGGCCGGTTCCCGCCAAGCTGAAGGTGTTGGCAGTGTTGAGAAGAAGCTTCTGTCAGATAAACGGTATTATTCCCGGTACTGATTGCCTTATTCCTTTTTTCTAATTATTTTTTCCTTTTTAAGTTTTGTCGCACGAATTTTATTATTTCTTGGCAGAAATAAAATTCTTGCTCTCGTTTAGAAGAGCTGGAATGGAGTTTATGAAAATGGGAGATGGAAACAAGCCTGAGAAGAAGTTTAGCACAGGAGCTATAAGTGCTACTGTCTGGAAGAATGCCAGGAACATTAAGGGCAAAGATGTTGAGTATTGTTCTGTGACGTTGCAGAGGCGTTACAAGGATAACAATGGTGATTGGCAGAGTTCGAGTTCTTTAGGAGTGAATGATTTGCCCAAGGCTGTTCTTGTTCTCGAGAAGGCGTTTGAGTACTTGGTGCTGAAGGAGGGAGAGCAGGACGGTGATGTTGAGGGGTGAATCCCCCTCTTTTTTTGCTTGGAGGTGTTGAGGATGTTACAAAATGTTCCGTTTCAGTTGCCGACTTTTAGGGGTTTCACTGTTGATGCTGTGCTTATGCAGTTTAGGAAAGTGGATTATGAACGGAAAGAGATTGAGTTTGTTGAATTTGAAAGTGAGCAGGGAAAGCAGCTTCTGGGTGAGATGCAGGAGTATTTTTCTTTTCTGTTTTAATCTTTTTTTCTGTGTCTGATTTCTTGTGTTTTTTTCACGCCTAAAGGTTTATGGAGGCTTTTGCTCGTTCGCAAAATCCGTTCCTAAACCTTTTCCCTTAGGGGCCGTCTAAAACATTACATAGTTTGTGGTGGCTTTTGTTTGGTTGGGTGTCCTCCATTTCTTTTTTCTAATAGCTGGCGCTATAAAAAAGAAATTCGGAGGTGTTCGATATGTGTAAAGACAAAGTTGTCAGTGAGTCTGGTTCGTGGCTGGTGTATCGTGTCGTGGAGTATGTGAGGCAGTTTGATGTCTGGTTTGATGTTGAGGATGTCTTGGATGATTTGCAGGGTGTCCTGGCGTCATACGGTGTATGTGCGGTTCTCACGGGGTGGGAGCAGGAGCTTCTGAAGGCTGAGCTGGTTGGGTTGGCTGAGCAGGCGGAGTTCAGGGAGGTTTCGAGGTTGGTTCTTAAGGAGGAGGAGCTTTTGATTTAGGTTTGCTTCCTTTTTTTCCTTTCATTGTTTCTTCTTTTTTGTTTGGTGGTCTGGATGCGCTGTATTGCCTTTCGGCTTGCTGGCGCTGTATTCTTGGCCCTCCTTGTTTTTATGTGGAGTTTTATTTTTGGGTGGGCGTTTAGATGTGCCCCCTTTATCTTATATGGCATTATTCTAGGGGGGCTGGGGTGATGTAGCCTTTTTTGGGTTGGTGCTTGTTTGCCTTATGGGCTTGAAGGCGTTTTGTGTGTTGCCCCTTTTTATTATATGGGTTTATTTTTGGGGGCGATGTTGGTGGTGGGTATTGTTTCTACGGTGGTAGATTTGTTTCTACTGCGTAAGTGCTTGATTTGTGATTGGTTGGGTTTGTTTCTGGGTGTGGTATTATATAAATGAAGCTATAGAAACAAATAGCAAATCGTGTTTTCAGTATTCTGTTTTCAGTATTCTGTTGACTTTTAAAGCGCTTCCTGTACAATAGGAAGTAATAATAAGTAAAGATAAGTCGTCAATATCTCATAATCTGCCTCAATTCCGGAGCCACAAAGCTATGGATGACCTAAAAAAATATTTCACAGTAAAACAAGTCTCTAAGAAACTGGACGTAACCGAGAAATGGGTGCGCGACCTAATCAAGGCCAAGCAGATAAAGGCAACAAAGATTGGCAGGTGGCGGGTTTATCCCGAGGACTTGGAAAGCTTTATTAAGAGCAGGAGTAACATTGTTTCATAGGGGGTTAATTTGGTAAAGAAAGAAGTAGATACGATAGATGCTGTCCCTTCTAAAAGGATATTTCTTTCCATTATTGCGGATTATGACCTTAATCGCTCCATTTGTGAGCTAATTGATAATGCCCTTGATATATGGGTGAAAATCGGCAGAAAGAGGTCTTTAGAAATCCATATAGATATTGATAAAGACAGGCAGTTGATTAATGTTTCTGATAGTGCCGGGGGAATTAAGAAATCCGAACTTAATTTAATTGTTGGGCCCGGGCAGACTAGTAATTTGCCAACAGATGAGACAATAGGGATTTTTGGAGTTGGAAGCAAAAGGGCGGTTGTAGCTTTGTCTCAGGATATACGAATAATAACTCGGTATGCTAAAGAAAAAACTTATAGTATAGAATTTGATGAAACTTGGCTTGATAATGATGATTGGGAGCTACCTGTTTATGAGGTTGATCAGATAACTGAAGGAACTACTAGAATTGAACTTCATAAACTTCGTTTTGTAATAACCGATGGTAGTCTCAAATACCTTAGAGAGCATTTAGAAGCTACCTACGCCAAATTTTTATTTAATAAGCAGTTAAAAATTCAGCTTAATGCAGACGTTTTAAAACCACATATCTTTGAAAATTGGGCATACCCTCCGGAGTATTTACCACATAGGTATCATGGTGATTTACCAAGCGCAGAAGGTAAGGTTGTTAAAGTTGAGGTTCTTGCTGGTCTCAGCATGGAGTCAAGTCCTGCTAGTGGTGAGTATGGGGTCTACTTCTACTGTAATGACCGATTAATTGCGAAAGCTCTCAAAAATTATGAAGTTGGTTTTACAAAAGGATTAGCAGGACGACCGCATCCCAGCATTTCCCTCACCAGAGTCATTGTTTCGCTTAAAGGAGAGGCTGACTTAATGCCATGGAATAGCAGTAAGTCAGGGATTAATCAAAATCATCCAATTTTTGTTGCGTTGCGTGGTTGGCTTGTTCAGGTTGTGAAAGATTTTGCGTCACTTTCTAGGAGATGGGAGGGCGACTGGTCAGACAAAGTTTTTAAATATCCTTCCGGACATATTGTGGCAAAGAAGATAGACAATTTTCCGGAGGCAAAAAGGTCATATCTCCCCCCTTTGCCTAAAGCCAACTTAAGATATAGTGACATTATTAAGCAAGCTAATCGAAAGATTGCAAAGGATAAACCTTGGACAAGCGGTCTTTATGAAGGAATGATTGCTGTAGATATCATCTATCATCAAAAGCTAGAGCAAAAGAACCGCATCTGCCTGATATTATTAGATAGCACCCTAGAAATCGCATTTAAAGAGTATTTGGTCAATGAATCGAGACATCACTATACGGACAGAGAATTGTTAGACCTGTTTAATGCAAGGCATAAAGTTGAGAAAGAAATAAAAAAATACGTCAAGATTAGCGAGAAACTCTGGAAAAAGATTAACCACTACTACGGATTGCGATGTAAACTAATTCATGAACGCGCCACAGTAGGAATTGATGAACGCCAAATTGAAGATTATCAAGAAACCGTGCAGAAAGTACTAAAGAAACTTTTCAAATTACAGTTATAGAAGAAATATTAAGAAAGGCTACAAACACTGCCAAAGTTTATTAATGCTGAAATAATTTATAGCTATTAATAAGTGAGAGGCGAGTAAATATAACACACGATATACAAAGAGGTTGATTTATGATGAACACAAAAGAAGTGCTAGATAAGGTTTTTAAAGATCCTAAAACTCAGTATGAATTAACAGAATTTGAGAATTTAGAAAAACCAATACACGAAATAATCAAGATTTACCCTAAAGTAGTCGAATCAGGGCGCGAGGCAGGAAAAACAAAATATTATGTTAAAAGCATGATACCCTTTTCTTCAGGCAAAGAAGAAGTTCTTGTTTATTCAGCTGATGGCAAATCCCATCCTGAAGAAATAGTAAGGCAGCTTTGGGTGTACAAGCTCATATATTCCTATGAATATAAACCAGAAGAGATAGAGCTGGAAAAGTCCGTTCAATTTGGGACTGAAGTTAACACGAAAGCTGCCGACATCATCGTTTATACTGATTCAACAAAGCAAACACCCAAAATTATAGTTGAAGTTAAAAAGCCAAAACGCAAAGACGGAATTGAACAGCTTAAGAGTTATTTAAATGCTGAAGGCTCACCCGTTGGTGTATGGTCGAATGGAAGCGACAGTATCATACTATATCGTCCATATCCAAAAGAATTTGACGACACCCTATTTGACATACCTCGCAGAGGCCAGGAACCAAAAGATGTACTTGAAGCAAAGAAAACATTAGCCCACCTCAAAAAGAGTTTTAATTTCAAAAAAATAGTTCAAGATTTGGAAGAACTTGTTTTGGCAGACAGCGGAGTCGACGAATTCAACGAAATATTTAAACTTATTTTCGCTAAGATATGGGATGAAAAAGAAGCCGTAGAAAACCCCAAAAGAAGGAATCAAGAAGTCGAATTCAGGAAGTCAATAGACCCAGAAATAACCTATGACCGCATCAATAAACTATTCCATAAATCAAGTGAAGAATGGCCAGGCATATTTGACGAAAACGAGGATATTAAACTTCGAAAAGACCACCTGCAAGTTTGCGTAGGTCCCATTGAAGGGGTAAGACTACTAGGCTCAAACCTCAGGATTATGGATGACGCTTTTGAATACTTGCTACCGACAGAAGCAAAAAAGAAAAAAGGACAATTTTTCACGCCACGGCACGTCGTTGAAATGTGTGTTCGAATGCTCAATCCAAAAAAAGACGAATACGTCATGGATCCCGCATGTGGTTCAGGAGGATTTCTAATCCACGCTATGGAATGGTGCTATCCAGCAGCCGGCACTGCACAGCGCGAACTCCGCAAACACCGTTATGCATCAAAATACCTTTGGGGAATCGATTTCGAAATGCGAGCCGCAAAGACATCACGTGCATTAATGCTCATCGCTGGCGACGGTCACACCAATATCTTTGGACCAGACGTAAATAGTCTAGACCCAAAAACATGGTACAGCACACAATCAGGCCAAAAACTCATGCAAGGCCTCAAAGACGCCAAACTACTTAAAAATAGATTAATAGCTCAAGATGAATCAAATCTTCTTAAAGAAGAAGACCTCGCATGGAAATACTTTGACGAATTAAAGTTTGATGTCGTCCTTGCAAATCCCCCATTTGCAGGAGAAATGAAAGACAAGAAAATGCTTGCTCACTATGACCTCGCAAAACCAGCGCTCAAGAGAGCTAAAGACAAGCAAGCAAAGGAAGAACGAGACGTTCTATTCATTGAACGAATACTGAAATTTTTAAGACCGGGAGGGCGCGCAGGAATTGTCCTTCCGCAAGGAAAATTCAACAACTCATCACTGGCATTTATTCGAGAATGGATACTCCGAAAGGCTCGACTCTTAGCAGTTGTGGGACTTCATCAGAATACTTTTAAACCTCATACAGGCACCAAAACATCAGTACTATTCGTGCAGAAATATACTGAAGACGAATTGGCAAAAATTGAAAAAGCAAAACAGGCCATAGCCGCATCCTGCCCCGATTACGAAGCAATCATTAATTCATTGCTTAAGAAATATCAGAAAGCAACGGATATACCTGAAGACGTCATTCCTGAAGCAATTGCGGATTTATTACTAGAAACCTTTAGTGAACAGGAAGAAGCTGACCATATTAACGAAACAAATGAAGAAAACGAAGTCGAAGACGTTAAGGAAAGTGAAGAGGATGTCAATCCCTTAAGTATTGAAGAGAAAAAAGAGGAAGCCGAAGAAAAGCTCAACTCGTTAAAAAGCGAACTAATTAAAGCCAAACAAAAACTTTCTGACACGGAATCGGACATAGAAGCAGTAAGACTGAAATTACAAACTGAAATAAAGGCATTAGAAAAAGGATGGAAAGGAACCAATGGAGAGCTGAGCGCAGAAAAGAAAAAGCTAAAAGAAAATAGCAGGGCAGAAGAAAAAAAGCTTAAAGAAAAGATAAAAGGTCAACAGAAACGACTTAAAGCTGAAATTAAAGCGTTGGAAAAAGCAATACCTCAAGCAGAATACGAACTAAAAGCCCTAACTACTCGCGGAAAGCTGGAACTTGTGTTATTAGATAGTGACCTTATTGGAACACTTAAAAACCGCTACATCGACGCTGAAGTTGCTAAGAAATTGGACTATTCTATTTTTATGGCTGTGAGTGAACGGGGTGGTAAAAATAATTCTGGAGACTACGAGCACCTAATCGATGAAGACGGAAACCTAATCGAATTTCCAAATGGTCACCCCCAAGAAGGGCAACCAATGATTAATCAGGATTTGGTCAACTTCAACTTAACACCAGAAGACCTTGCCAACGCAAAAAAATTATCAGAAGACAAACTCTGCATAGCCGAATCCTTTGTCAAATTTGCATTAAAACAAAAATTCGACTTCTGGAGGACGGAATAATGGCTGTTTGGAGTGAAGTAAAAATATCCGACATTCAGTATACAAGAATTGATAGTGAATTTTATAAACCCCATTATCTCTGGGAAGATTCAGTTTGGAAATCATTTTCACAAAAGTATGATGTCAAACGGCTTTCTAAAATGATATCTGAACCAGTGCGAACTGGAAGAACACCACGAAACCGGAGAATAACTAAAAATGACTCCACTGTTCATTTTATTAAGACCAATACATTACGTGAGGGGCGTATAGATTACGATAATTGTGACTTTATTCCAGAGTACGCTTTATCGCCTAAGGACTATATTAACGATGACAGTGTTGTTGTAACAATAATAGGTGCAACTCATGAGATTGTTGGTCGTGCTGCAATAATCAGATCTGTTGACCCTAAGAGAGTAACAAATCAAAATGTTGCTATTATAAAGACTAGTAATTCCTTAAATCCTTATTATTTGACTGCTTATTTGCAAATCAAAATGGGTAGAGACCAGCTTTGGAGACATTCCCGCCAAACTGAACAGGTAAATTTAAACTGTCGTGAGGTTGAACGCATTTTAATACCAAGCCCTCCTATATCTCTGCAAGATAAAATCGGTAGTTTAATACAAAAATCATTTGCCCTTTTAGATAGCTCCAAATCCCTATACGCTCAGGCGCAGGAGCTTCTGGAAAGCGAGTTGGAGCTGGACAAGCTTGTCTTTGACAAGCCGCTGTCATATGAGGCAAGGCTGTCGGAGGTAGTGGGAAACAATCGAGCAGATGCGGATTATTATCAGATTGCGTTTCGTCAGATTGAAAGCCACTTGACGTCTATTCAAACGATTCCTCTTTCAAAGATTGCCACTTTTTCAAAAGGTATAGAAGTCGGCAGCGGAAAGTATACTGATTCAGGAAAACTTTTTGCAAGAGTAAGCAACATGAAAGAGATGGGAATTATCACGGGTAGCAGCGATAAATATATTTCCGATAGCTTATTTAAATCTCTAGCAGCTTTTAAGCCAGCAGTAGGGGAATTGCTTCTGACGAAGGATGGAACACCAGGTGTATGCTACTGTTTAGATACTCTTTTAGATGGTATAATTTCGAGTGGAATAGTTAGATTATCAATAATTGATCCTTCAATTTCTCCTGAATATTTAGCTTTAGCAATCAATTCAAAAGCATGCCGCATGCAAATCGAAAGAGAATGTTCAGGTGCTTTAATTGTACATTGGAAACTAGGATCTATAAAAAAATTGAAGATACCCTTATTATCAAAAAGTAAAAGGGATAAGTTGGCTGATTTGGTTATTCAATCTAAACAGGCGCTTAGGGAATCTCAAAATCTACTTGAAACAGCCAAGCGTCATGTTGAGGATCTTATTGAAGAGGCGGTGCAGAAATGAATCTAACAAATGAAGACAAAACACTCTTGCAGGACCTTTGCCGTCAGCACGAGGTCAATTTTGATAAAGTAATCAAGCTCCTTGAGACCGTTCAGGAACACGAATTTAAAGATCGCAGAGCAGGGATTTACGATGCTTTGCGTGAGATTATGAAGACCAATTTTGAGACAAACGAAGGTGCCGGCTAATGAGCGTTACTCCAGATGTTACCCCTTATTTGAAAGACCATACTTTGCTCGTAAAGCTTTGCCGAGAAGTAATTAAGCATCTTGATAGTAGCGTGCAAAAAAGTGAAATAAGAGAGCGTGAGAAGCAACTACAGGAGATTACCAAGACCATTAAGCGACTTGAAAAGGCAAATGTAGCTGTACCAGATGCGCTTCGTTCAGAAAAGTCTAGGTTGATAGCGGCCTTAAGCGGCCCCAATAATGCAGACAAATTATTTGGTCATCTTGCTGACGAATTTGAAGATATTGTTAACGAGTTGAGGCAGCGCATAGGAGGAAGTGATTCGCTAAACAATAGGGGCAAGAAAAAACGCACTCACTCACGTGCACCTAAAACTGAGGGAGCTGTGCTTCGCGAACTCATTATCAAAGCCTTGAAAAGATTGGGAGGCTCGGCACCTGGACGAAAGGTCCGAGAAGAGATTGAAAAAATGTTAGACGGCAAGCTCTTGCCACGAGACCTCGAATGGCGTAAAGCAACAAATGATTACATATGGCAGAATAACACTAATTGGGAACGATATCGAATGACGCAAGATGGCACACTAAAGAACAATTCGCCTCGAGGAATTTGGGAACTTAGCGAGGAACATCTATGAAACTACGCAAGTTAATAATTGAGAACTATAAGTCGTTTCAATTTCCTACAGAAATTCTTTTTCCAGACAATGAAGAAGGAAAAAGTATTTTTTTAATAGGAGGAATGAATGGGTCGGGTAAGACGGCTATCATGGAGGCTGTCAATTATTGCCTATATGGGGCAAAAAACGAAGAAATATATCGTTGTATAAACCGAAAAGAGAAAGCAAAGAACAACACGGCAGTTTCTTTTGAGCTCGCCATAGAAGAAGATGACGGTTCAGAACTAATCATTAAAAGGACATGGTCAGCCGGGACAGTGGAAGATCCAAAATCAAAAGACATAGCGGAACGGCTCGTCGTAGTAAAAGACGGGAAACGCGTTACCGTGCAAAATAAAGATATTTGGCAAGAATATATTCGTGCCGCGATTCCACCAGGAATAACTCAATTCTTCTTTTTTGATGGAGAAAAAATACAAGAGATTGCTTCTGATGACCATTCCGAAGTTCGCTTACAAACTTCTTTAGAAGCGGCATTAGGCATCCAATACATCAATAGGCTTGCAAGTGATGTGGCCTATCTTAAGCAAGAAGAACGCAAAGGCTTCATCGAGATTTCTGATGCAGACCTCGAATTCAAGCAAAGTGAATTGAAACGGGAAAAAAGCAAACGAGAAAAAAAGTGTACGGAAAAAGGCGAAATTAAGGCTGAAATTGTAGAATTCACTGAACAACAGGAAGAAGCAAAAAAACGTTTTCAAGCAGCCTTTCATGAAACTCCAGAATCAAAAGATGTTATCAGGCAGAATGAAAAAAGGCGTATTCAGGTAGCAAATAGGTTAAGCCAACTAGATAGCGAAATAAAACATCTATGTGAATCAGCGCTGCCATTCGGACTTGCTGGAAAACTTTTCGATAAAGTAAGGGCCCAAATTGAAAAAGAGCGCAACACTAATCACGGCGAAGCAATTCGTGAACACGCAGGAGAGCTTGCCAAGAAAATTGTGCGAGTAGTTGAAGAACCTGAACCTATATATCGCGAAAAACTTTCAATCGAGAAAATGAAGGAATTAGAACGACGCATTGAACGACTGCTTAGCGAAGGAGATTCGACGCATGTAGAAAAGGTTCTTAGCCTCTCCGAAAGAGATTCTGCAAAAGTGATGAATCAGATGGAAACTCTAGAAAAAAGTGATGTCTTCTTGGTTGCTCCTCTCTTAGAAGAAAAGAGGGAGTTGACAATTCAAATAAAAGAAATTGAAGGCTCTTGTCGAGGGAAAGGGGCAAGCGAATCAGAACGGGAATTATTTGCTATGCTTCAGGACCAGATAGAAAATTGTTCCATTCAAATCGGGAGAAAAACAGAGCAGCTTAGAATGATTGAAGACGAGATATTGACTATTGACCATAGCATCCGTGATATCGAAATAGAAATCGAGAAACTTTATGAAAAACACCACCTTTCAAAGGACAAGGCAGATTTTATTTCAGAATGTGACGCTATCTCCAATCTTTTGAACCAGTTTGTCGTTCGTCTAAGGAAAAATAAAGTACACTTGCTTCAAGAGAAAACCTTTGAAATGTATAAGCTGCTATCCAGTAAAGGCGGATTGATAAAAGACATTAATATAGATGACAAAACCTATGAAATCAGAATTATTGACCGTAATGGCCATGAAATAAGGAAGTCAGGACTTTCTGCAGGAGAAAAAGAAGTATTTGCCGTTTCGTTACTGTGGGGATTGGCCCAAACAAGCCAACTAAAGCTTCCTATCATAATTGACACTCCTCTATCAAGGCTAGATAGTACTCACAGAGATAATATTGTCAATAACTACTTCCCAAATGCAGGGGAACAAGTTATTATTCTTTCAACGGATACAGAAATAGACAAGAATTATTATCGAAATCTCTCAAATCATCTTGCAGGAGCAGCAAAACTAGAGTTCGATTCTAAGCAAGAACTTACAACCGTTAGAACCGGCTATTTCTGGGAGGACTAAGCATGGCCGATAGACTATACACATCAAGAGATACAGACGAGATATTGAGTGCGTTACGTCTGGAAACAAAATTAGAGAAATATATACTAGCTAGAATAGCGTTCATGCTTTCTCTGACAGAAGATGGAGTAAAAGTCGCTGAAAACACAGATTTTAGCGGTGCAGAAATTAAACGACCAACCTTTATCGGTGCTGATGAGGTGTTTCTTAAGACATTAATAAGTTCCGTATATCATCGAGCAGATATAAACGACGAAAATTTTTACTCAAATAAATCAATTGTGAAGAACCATATAGATAATGGCAGTATCAAGCTTCAAAGAATATTCGAAGAATGCGGAAATAATGCAGACCTGCTAATAAAGAAATTAGTTTCCAAAGTCGAGTTTAAAGGAAGGAAGGAAATGCTTGGGAAGGGATTCGAAATTCTGCTTGGAAAGACGCTATTGCAAAAATCTGATGTTGTTATAGAGTTAAACAACACAAATATTCATGCGAATTCTCACTTGGCGATTATGGGGAAGCCTGGGGTTGGGAAGACTCAGTTTCTTCTAAAGATTCTTACAGATATTCGTTTACAGTCAAATTTCCAAACAAACTTTATTTATTTTGATTATAAGGGTGATGTTGGAGACAACCAGAAGTTCCTAGACAATTCGAAGGTTCAGCTTTATCGTTTGCTGCAGGGAGCCCAAACATTACCCATAAATCCATTTATTCTGCCGGCATATGACGAACAAACAATAAATGTATCCGCAAGAGAAAAAGCAGAAAGTTTTGCTTCCATAAACTCTAAATTAGGAGTAGTCCAAAAAGGCGCTTTAACAGAAACAATCCGCGCAGCTTATTCCCGAAGAGCCAACACCGATAAACCATACCCAGACTTTAGAGATGTCTACGAAATAGCCCGCATCACCTATGAAGAACAAGGAAAACGTGATGACAGTCTTATAGAAGTGTTAAGAGACCTATCTGACTTTGACCTATTCTGGTCCCACGGATCAGAAATTCCACCAATAGAAAGACTGACAGACCGAACATTACTAATAGACGTCCACACAATGCCAGTGCTTAAGGAATTAGTGGCATACCTAGTAATAGAAAGACTATACAAAGAAATGACAACCATGCCTGATAGCCCCGTCGAAAACAATAGGCGAACTATAAGAACGATCCTAGTATTTGATGAAGCACATAATTATCTGGGCCAAAAAAATATCTTCCTTGAAAAAATAATCCGAGAAGGCAGATCAAAAGGGGTCGTCGTATTCTTCGCCAGCCAATCACCAAACGACTACCAACAAAAATTCTTTAATTTCCAAGAACTCCTAGAATTTGCCTTTATTTTTCAATGCGAGGGAGTTTCGTCATCATCCGTCCAAGAAATCCTCGGGTGCAACACAAAAACCGCTAAGGACCTTCAAACAGAAATAGCCAGATTGGAACCTTGGCAAGTAATAAGCAGAAGTATTGATAAAAAAGACGAATTCATGAAATTCACCGCGGAAGCATTCTACAAGAACTATTGATTTATCCTTTCATTAGTTCTTCTTTTATTCCTTCTCCCATTTCTGTAAGCTTGTATAGCCTTCCTGTTTTTGCTTCCGGATTCAAGCATGTTGCCAGTCCTTGTCTGACGAGGCTTCGGAGTGTGTCGCTTGTGTTGTTGAGGCTTATTTTTTCGTCGTATTGCTTGCTCTTTTTGCATATTTGGCTGGGTGTCATTTGGTGTGTGATTGTTTTGAGTGTTGCTGTGCGTTGTTTGCCTCTGACTACCCAGGCGTATGTGTTTAAGTCTACCATCTTTTTTATGCTTGAGGGGTACTGCGTGTAATTAAGATTTACACTGAATCAGTGCTGAAGAACTTGCGGGATAAATTGGGGGCATAAGGCTTATATATTTGGTGGTTATTCAGGATATTAATTGTGTTCTTTTGGAAAAAAAGGGGTGTTCTCGCGAGGTGATTTACTATGGAGTCGAAGCTAGAAAAAGTTATGGCTGTGGTTGAGCGGGTCAAGGCTGACTGTGAGGAACTCGAACGTAAGGGCGAGCTTACTGAGCGCGGCAGGGGCCAGCTTGACGTTGTCAAGCTCATAGAAGATGCACTGAAGGATTAAGTGCGTTGTCAGTGCAAAGCTTATATTAAAAGTAGTTACTACTTCTGGATAGATGAATAACGATTGTTTGGAAGGAATTGTGCGCAGCCAAGGCTTTAGTAGCTTGGATGATTTTGTTAAGGCAAACTTATCTTATTTGCCGCGCGAGAAGAGGCTGCTGTTCTTTCGCCTGATTTATTCCAGAGCTAACTATGTGGTTTCTGAGCGAGGTGTGCCTTATGGCTAAGGTGTGGGTTGCTTTTCGTGTTAAGTCTGGCCATTATAGGGCTTTGAAGCGCGAGGTTTCTAAGGGTAAGTCGCTGACGGGTGTTTTTGAGGAGCTCTTGGATGAAAAGTTTCCCGTGTCTTCCCGGTTGTCCGGCCTGTAGCCTTGCTGATTGTGTAGTATTTCTTTTGCCAGGTCTTGTAGTATTTCTTGTTTCATGGTGGATATTTGCTTGGTGAATTGGCTTACTGTTTCTTTTAGGTTTTGTATTTGCTCGTCTTTTTTTGTTTCCTCGATTACGTGTTTCCTGTCTAGTGGGCGCTTGCATTGCGGGCAGGTGATGTCTGTGCTGCCGGCTACGGTGTTGCAGAAGGCGCATTTCTTGTTTGTGAGAGGGTTATTGTCGGTGGCTACTGGTATCAGGCCTCTTTTTTGGAGTTGCAGCTTTAGGGCTTCGTTTTGGCTGCTTTGGTCGTATGTTTTCAGGACTTGCGTGCTTGTCCATCTGGCGGCGTGCTGTATTTCCATGTCGCTTTCTCCTCTAAGCCTTCTTAGGGTTACGCCGTTTCTTTTTAGGCTATAGCATGTTATTGGCTTGTTTATTCGGAGGTCCTTAACGGCTTTTGCCAGCATTTTGTTTATGTTTGTTGGCTTGAATTGTTCGAGTGTGTTGGTTGTTCCCGTGTTTACAAAGAGGAATGCTTGGGGGTTGTTCTTTAGCGGATGTTGGTTAAGCCATTTAAGGAGGTATGGGTAGCTGTCTATGCATTGAAGTATGCCTGTTCCTTCTTTGCCGTGTTCGGAAAGAAAGATTTTGGCATAGTTGTCGTGCATCTCGACGTTGCCTATTCGGAGGTAAAGCAGTTCTTGCGGCCTGCCGAGGCTTTCTAGGGCTAGTGTCAGGTATGCTTGCATTCTTGGGTCTTTTCCGAAATAGCTGATTATGTTTTGGAGTTCTTGTGTTGTGAATTTGTCCTTGCGTATTTTTTGTCTGCTTTTATCGATGCTTGGAGAGACGTGCCTAACGGGATAAGGTGTGATAGTATCCTCTGTTCTGCCGTGCGAGTCCTTTTCTGGAAATAGGATTTTCCAGATGTATCTCAGGTGTTTGATGAAGTGGTTTTTGCTGGAAGGTGTTTTATAACTGCGGTGGGCGTGTGCCATTAGCTTGTTTATGTCTTCCCTGGTGCATTCTTCAAGGTTTTTAGGGACATGGTGGCAGATGAACAGGATATCCCGAAGAATTCTCATCCTTGCGATATAAGACATGTCTTTTGCCTCCAAGTACTCAACCATCTGGTAAAAATAAGAGAGGTTCGCCTTGTTAAGACAATAATATTTTCTTCTGGAACCTCTTAACGGGATTATTGGATCTCTCAGCACTACCTTAAGATAAACATCAGGTGGCAGAGTAAGATACCTAATATTTTGCTTAAAATTCTCATAATGCCTTTTGTTCCCATAAATATCGTCTTCAGCCATATTCATCACCTCACAGTAACGCACAATATAAAAATATTGTTTAACAACCAATAGAACACTAAACCAGTCTCCGGCTGAGCTCTGAGCCCATAGTTGAGAAGGTTCAATGTGCTATTGAAAAAAGTTGTTTGCGTGTGAAAACAAGAGTTGTTTAAGTATAAATATCTTTGGTTTGTTTAGAATATAGTTTGATTTGTTGATATGATTTGCTCCATTTTCTTAAGCGTCTTATTTACTTGCTTCTTTAAGTGCACTATGTTTCCACTGATTCTGTGCTCTATGTCCCCTGAATCTTTAACCTTTTTTATGGTGTCGTCCATTGCTTCGCTTGTTGCTTTGAGGAATTTGGTTTCTGTGGCTATGTTGTTGAGGAGCTGCGCGTACTTTTTTGCTTCTTTGTCTGTCATGTCCGCTGCGCTATTTTTGAGGCTTTCATAGATGGCCAGGAGGCTGCTTATTTTTTGCAGGATGCCTTCCAGCTGGGCTGCGTAAGAGTTTGCCCTGTATATGTCTGTTACGGCGTGCTGTGTGACGAGGTAGAGCTGGTTTATGTCTCTTTTCTGTGCTTCGAGGATTTCAAACATTTTCTTGATGAGGTGTTGCGCAGATGCCACAGAATCAGTTATGGGGTTAGCTGTTTAAGAAGTTTACACTGAAAAGGTACTAAGAAAAACGGTTATGTTTTGGTGTTGTTGATTGTTGTTCCTATACTGTGCATTTTTTTCCTTCCCAACAAATAAGCGGTTCTGTTTCAATTGTCCAATTGCACCTGTGCTCTATGTAAGGGCTGTCGGGGCAGAGACGCCATTTCCACTCGGAATAATTCGCTGGTCCAACACAGTTTTTCTCTCGCCACTGCATATTCCTTTCACGCGTTTTGACATTAACAATTTGGGGAATACAGGTGCAACAAGAGTTAATCTCGTACTCATCCCAAACACAGTCATTATCCTTTTCACATTCAGTTTCTTGCTTTCTTCTTTCAGAAGAGAAATAGCCTTCAATAACGCAATCCGGAGGTGGGCCTGGAGCTGTGCTCATAATTGGCTCATAACCTTCAGGACATTCATCAACACACTGTCCATCATGCGTCAAGTAACCAAAGCAGGTGATATTTTCGCAATAAAGACCTATGCTTGACGCTCTTTTAGTAAGTCCTTCAGGACAAACGCAGTCTCCATTATTTGGATATTGGTCGCAGTTTCTTTCGGGTTGGCTTGCCTCGGTTTGTTGCACGCTTCTTGCACAGCCAGTTAACAAAAATAATATGATAAGTAAAACTGGAATAAGGAAAACACAACTTAAGACCATGTATTTTTTTTCAATTTTCAACTGGCTATCAGATATTTTAACGTGATTCGCCTATATAAACTTTTTGTCAGGAATTTATCTTTGGTATTCTTTCAGTTGTTTTTGGTATTTTATGCCGTCGAGTGCTTCGTAGTAGTCCTCACGATAATTTCTCAGGAAGTGGCTGAGTTTGTGGTTCATGTCTTTGACGTTGTGTTTAATGTCGCTGACGTGGCTGGCTATGTTGAGCACTGCTTTTTTGTAGCGCTCTTCGAGGTCGTCCATTGCTATTCACCTTTGTTGAGGATTTTGTTCATGTAGTTGACGTGAACAATGTCTGTCCTGATTGTCTTGATGATGAGCCAATTGCCGTCGTTACTTAGGCTTATCTTTCTTTCGAGTATTGGCTGTTTTTCCTCGAACTGTTTAGCTGGCTGTTTTCCCTCAAATTTCTTTTCTGCCTGTTTGGTTTCTTCTTTCTTTGCCATTTTTTTAATACCCCCTTGTTGGTTGAAAAGTGGTGGGAGGCTTAGAGCCTCCCCGCTTTGAATGGACAGGTGCCGCATTGGGTTGGGTCTTTGCAGGCTTTACAGATTGCCTGCGCGTCAAGGTTTTTGACGAGTTCGTCAAAGGCCCATTCAATTGCATAAGTCATCGGCTTGTGCAATGACCATGCAATTCTTCGCAGCACGCAGCTTTTTTCAAAACTTAGTTCTGGCGTATAAGCCATCACTACCCCCTTTCGTTGAATCTATTCTGAAGTAGTTGCAGAAAAGTATTTATTATTTGCACTTGTTTTGCAATGAAAAGAATAGTGTTGTTTTGGTGTGTTGGTAGGTGTAAACTATTAAAATGTAGGGAATCATTGAAAAGATACCAAAATCTTATGAAATATGAAAGAATAAAATGGATAATGTCGAAAAACTAAGAAGAATTCAATTAAAAGAAAGCATTGAATCTCAATGCAAAGGCTCAATTGAAGAAAAAATAACAAGATATTTAGAAATTGAACACCAGGGGATTGTTGGAGGGCATTATTTTGCCAAAGTTTCCTCTGAATGCATTTATCTCTATCGAGACGGTTATTTTATTGGAGCAGTCATGATGAGTCATGCCATTAATGAAGGCATAATTAAATTCATCGCTGAAAGAAATAATATTGAAAGACACAAAGAAGATGGAATCACAAAAACCATCAAAGAATTAATTGATGAATTTAATATAAAAAACATTATTTCGCAAGATTGTGCTGATGCTTCAACGAAAATTTGGGAAAGTTTTCGGGCTGATATACATCATATGAATCCAAAAATTGCAGAAATCCCATTCCGAAAGTTGGCACAACAAAATTTAAAATGTCTCTCAACCATTGAAAAAGAAATTTTTGGCCACGATAACAATAAGGGTGCGATGGTTCTACATCAGCCTAAGTATTGGGATATCAATAAAGATGGTACGACGTCAGCTTTTTTAAGATTAGAATAAAAAACGTATAATCGCCCACATAAAATATGGATAATTTGAAGAGATCATTACTCGAGGCTAATTTTGTCCGGTTTCTTTGGACGAATCTTTCTTCTGAAAACTTTGAGGCATTGAAAAATGTTTGCGGGGGAAAGATGAGCTCTTATTTTGGGTTTTATGAGAATCTTGAAGTTGGGTTTAATCCTTACTGTGATAATATTGATTTCTTTGCCGCTTTATCCACTGATCAAATCAATGCTTTTTACGAAGCTTTCAAAGTTTTGAAAGAAAAAGCACCTTCCAATGTTCTTAATACAATAAGACAGTTCTGCCATTACTAAAAAAAGAGGGGCAAGAAAACCTTGCCGTAATTAAAAATTACCGTCCTTGTCAACATTAAAATAGACAATTACCATCAAAATAATCAACGTGACTGCTATCATTACCCATTTTCCCCAATCAGTAGGCTGAGTATAAGCTTGCTCAAACCATTTATGCGCAAAGAACGCGACTAATAGCCCTAGAGATAGGGATACTGCTTTCTTAATTTTTTTGCCATTCATTTTCATTCTTCCATTGAAAAAAATTCTTTTTCTTTAAACCTGAACATCTTTGCTATGATATTTGAGGGAAACTGTTCTACCTTTTGTTTGAAGTAGCTAACTCTTTTGTTGAATACTTTTCTTTCGTGGAGTAATTCTCTTTCGACGTAGTGGATGTTCTTTTGGATGTTGTTGAAGCTTCTGTCTGCTTTTATGTTCGGATATCTTTCGTGAACAATGAGTAATTTGGATAATGCTGATTCTAGCATATTTGCTGTTTTCATCTTGTCAGTAGTATTGCTTGCTGTACCCCATTGTGATCTGAGCTTTGTTACTTCGGTCAGTATTCCTTTTTCGTGGTTAGAGTAGCCTTTCACTACTTCTGTTAGCGCAGGTATTAGGTCGAATTTCTTTTTTAAATGTGCTTCTAAGTGGCTTGCTTGTCTTTCTACGAGTATTCGTAGGTTCACAAGTTTGTTGTATGTATGCCAAATATAGCCTAAGACAATTATTGCAACAACGCTGACTATTGTCCAAGTAGTGCTAATCATTTGTTCCACCTCAAAATTTTAGGGCTTTTTTATAGTATTCTTCGTTCTTATTAAGCTTTTTTGGTGTTATGTTGACTTCAAAGTATCTTACCATGTCCTTAATTGCGTCTTGTTTTGTCTTCAGCTTGTTCACTATTTTGTACACTTCGACGATTTTATCTTCCTCGGCGGATAATTCAACTAAAATCTTTACCATTTATAACACCATGCAACATAGTATTACTTTAGATTATTTAAAGCTTTCGCTTTTCTTGCCCCCTTTCTTTTTCAGTCAAAGGAAGCGGGCAGTTTATGGCTCGTGCCCAGGAGCTTTTTCGGTGGTGGTAGTGGTGGTAGTGTTGGTTTTGGCTTTTCCCCGCTGTTGTCCTTATTCCTTTTGCGAAATAAGTTAGATAGGTTTTTCACCTTCATAGGGGCTGGTTTTGAGCAAGCCAGCAACTTTTATCCTGTTACTCAGTATTAAAAGCTTCAAGAACTGCTTCTTGCAATTCCTGTTTTATTTCTTCGTTCAGGAGCATGACGGTTTCGTACCATTTGCCGTCTTTGGACTTTTCTCTTGGCATTGAAGTAAACAAGCCCTTTTTTCCCATAACAACTCGTATGCCTTTCACAAGCACCTGTCCGTTGATAGACACGTCAACGAATGCCTTTAATGATGAGTCGCTATCGAACCTGCATAACCTTGCAACCTGTATCATTTTTTTCACCCCCTTTCGATAATGATTATTCCATTGTGTTTGCTGTCTGTTATCCACTTGGCTCCTGTGATTATGGCAAGCACAAGGAATTGAAGTTCTGCTATTGGGAAGATGAGGGATAGCAGGATTGATGTCATGCTCAGGCAGAAGTACCTGAGTGTTTTGAGCATTGCTGGCAGGCTTGTCTGGATTGATGTGCGTTCCAGATTTTTTTCGATTAGACTTCTCATGCAGCCCTCCTTATGTGGTGCTTACTGTTTGCCATCCCTGTGCTTCCGCAATCTTTTCTATGTTCTGTGCTTTTGTTGGGTTCCAGTGGAGGTCTCTGTCAACTTCAAGAAAAGACACTTTCAAATCGCTTAACTCTTTGAGGCTGAAGTATCCCCACTCTGCCATTTCGAGGTCGTTGTTGAGTATGGCAAACCCGAAGAAGAGTTCATCCTTTGGATCGTATTCTGTTGCGTACCAGTCGCATCCGCCTATGAAGAAGTGGGCGTGTATGATTTTGTCTTTTAGCGGTGTGCTTTCCGTTGAGTAAAAGGCGGGGATTTGCTCGAGGTCTTTGCTTGTTGGTTTGTTCCACATGGCTTTTTTCTCCTTTTTTTATTCGAGTATCAGGTTTTGGTTGTGGGTTAGCGTGGCTCCCGGGTTTTTGAGTTTCCTGAAGATTGGCTTGTTGACTAGCACAGCCAGGGGCGTTGTAACGTAGTCTCCTTGGGTGCCGTCCAGGGAAGCGATAACGCAGGTTTCAATTCCGTCCAGCTCTGTTGCGAGCAAAACAAAATTGCTAAACTGGCCACTTATCAGGTCCCTGAATTTCTTTGCTTCTTCATGCGTAATACTTCTCAACATATACCTCCTTTCTTGTTAGCCAATGCACAGTGCACATTGGCATGCGTTCCAGCCGCAGCACGGGCACAGCACGCAGCCTTCCTCGTGAATCAGCTGGCCTCCGCAATCAGGACAAAACTGCATAACAATCACCTCCTTTCAAAAAAGAGGAGGGAGCATTTTTTTAGGGGTTCTCCTGTTAAAACCTTCGCGTAAAAACAGGAGCGTGCTCCCTCTTCAAGATTTCTGTTCGCTGTGAGATGCCTTTTCGCTTGGCTTCTCAGAATTTGTGCTTTTCGTCAGCGTGTATGAATTTGGTTAATTACTGGCAGGTAATATCTGGCAGGTATTTAATGCTTGCACTGAAAAGGCACTGGCAGGGATGGGGTGGCAAGGATCGTTTTTTTGTTACCATTGCTCGCCTTGCTCGCAAAGGCTTGCCATGCTAAAACCACTTCTCGGCTACGCCTCAAAGGCGTTTTTTCTCCCTGGCAGGAGAACCGCAGGCTAACAAAAAAAAGCAACAATCAGGATGAGAGCTTCACATTTTCGATATATAAATACTAAAGTATTTATGTGTGCCCCTTATTTTCGAATATGTGCTTTGACGTATACCGTTGCTCTTAGGTATTTTGTTTTGAGGATGTTGTTGAGGGTGTTGTATTGTTTTTTCTGGACGAGGATTATGGGGCGTTCTGCTATGGTTTGGGTTTCTTTGCCTGTGTTGATTTCTATGCGTTGTGCTCCTGCGAGCTTCTGTATTGTCCATAAGGTTGCAGGCAATTTGGCGCTTATCTTTTTCGATATTGTAGATACGGGTGTCCATTCTGTAAGCTGGGGAAGGATTTTTAGGATTTTAATTACTCGGAGCGATTCGGTTTTCTCAAGGTAGAAGTAGCTCTGCACATTTTCGTTTTCGTAGAACACTATCTTTAGCTTTGGGGCTGCCATTTTTCTTTCATCTCTTTGAGCTGTTCGTCAGTGATTTTTTCTTTAATTGGAGCGAGTGGGATTTTTACGAGGCAGTTTTTGACTCTGCCTTTGACTTTCATTATTGCTTCACCCTGCCAGATGAGATCCATATAAGGAATCTCATGTTTCTTTAGAAAAAGACTTCCCGCTGTGGCTTCTATGTCTCGCTTGGTTTGGCAGGCGAAGTGTGCCTGGATTTTGCAGTTTGCTGTAACATAGTTTGGGAGTTCTGAGCTTTCTTGTGCTATGGCTACGATTCCCAGCCCGAATTTTCTGGCTTCTTTGAAGAGCATTTTGATGATTTCTCCTCCGGTTTGCGTTTCAATTTTAGATTTGGGTAGCATGTTTGGGAATTCTTCGAGAAATACTACTGTGCGGAGTTCTTCTTTTTCTGCTTCGCCTTTGTGCAGGTAGTAAAGCATGAAGTAGTTGAGGACCAGTTCCTGGAACAGGACTCTTAGGTGTTCGGGTGTTTCTATGTCCATTTCTATGATTGTTATGCCGTCTCTTTCAAGGATTTCTTTTGATATGTCTATGGGCTGTCGTGAGCCGAATACTTCTTTCATGCTTTCTCGTGTGAGTTCTTTTAGGATTCTTTCTGTGCTTTGTTTCCAGAGGAGCTGTCGTGCTTGGGCGTATTTTGCCTGTATGCGGATTTTCATATCTTCGATGTTTGGGAGCATTTTGAGTACGCCGTTTTGGTATGCGTCCATGAGCTGTTCTGCTTCGTTTTCGAGATAGTCGCTTACACCTTGCCCGGAATACAGGCTTTTTTGGAGTGGTTTGCTGGATGATATGCCGAGCCAGTTTGAGAATTTCACGTTTGGTGGCGGGTTGAAGAACATGTTCCAGCTAAACGGCATAATGTCGCTTCGCCCTATCGTGTAGACCTTTATTTTCTCAGTGAATGGATACTCTTTTTTGTCGAGTGAGAGTAGGTTTCGCCATGTTCTGTCCCAATCAAATACGATGCAGCGTTTGCCTTTTTGTGAGAGTTCTATTAGGAGGTTGTAGCCGAGCGTGGTTTTTCCTGTGCCTGAGAGGCCTGTTATGAGTGTGTGGTTTTTTACGTCTTCGAAATTGAGATACAAGGGATATAGCTCCCTATGCTTGTCCTCGCCATTTTTGCCGTAGCAGACTGTTCCGGCAAAGACTTCTTTTTTTCCTTCGCATTCTTCTTTTGTTACCGGCGGCAGCAGAACGTTGGTGTTGAGGAGGTTGTCATTCAGGAGTTTTCTGGATGAAATGTTCAGGATTTTTTCTATTCTGGTTTTTCGGTCTTCGTCACCAAGCGCGTATATTAGCTTGAGGCTTTCTATTTTTTTGCTGCCCCATTCCGGCTCAAGCTTGAGAAGAAGCTCGTCTGTGAGAGTTGTATCTGTCATTAAATCAAAGTAGTAGCAGAAGGGTATAAATGGTTTACACTGAAAAGATACTGAAGAAGGAGGAGCGCAAGAGTTCAAAATCTGCCCATAAACATAATTATTAAATAGGGAGCTGACATCTACAGACATATGGAAATAGACTCAATATTAATTATACTGGATATTTTTATTGTGGCAGGCATTGGCGGTGTTCAAGCAAAGAATCTAAATAAGGATTTGGTATTTATTGCTAAATTCGCAGTTTTGGTTCCTTTTGTTGTTTATATGGCTAGCTTATTGTTTGATTTTCCATCAATCCCAGAACGGTTAGCTAATGCATTGGACCCAATAATAAAGGGTATTATTGCAAGCGAGGTTTCTGGAATTTTTACCGTTCTGATTACAGTGCTGGTTAAGAAATTGGTTAAGGGCAGATTTTGAGGCGAGCACTGGAAGAGTTTTCTGACAGCCCAATATTTAAATAGTTGTATTCTCTCTCCCTGTCGTATGGAAGGGATTATTAGAGAACTCAAGAGTATATTAAGCCCTGACCGGCTTGGAATAATGTGCTCATTAGTTATCATCGTTTTCTCCTTGTTTGCGACCCAAATAGACAATTTTCTGATTTTCTTATTTGGAGCCAGTGCCTTTTGTATGTTTTTTGGAATGTCTTTTAACGCACAAACGCATACAAAAGAAAACATTACTGAAAAAGGCACTGAGAGGATTACTTGGCATGAATTGTATTTCACTGGGTATCCTGAGGTAAGCAAGGTCTTATTCTGGATTGCTGCAATCCTATTTGGGTCGTTTCTGATCAGGGCAGGGATATTAGTCCTGTAGTGATGCCCGAAATTTTAGCTAATCACATATATATGAAAAACTGCATATAGAAATCTATTCCATCATCTTTTTATCTTGCTTTAGTTCTTTGTGTTTGTGGAACAGGTTGACAAAGTAGTTGGTTGGTTGTGTGAGGTCTTTCCAGCAGTTTATTTTTTCTTCGAGTTTTTGTTTGTCTATGCCGTTAAGCTCTTTTTGCAGCATACTTCTACGCCTTTCTACGTTCATGTTAGTGCCGGGAATCCAGTCATAGAGCTGAAAGAGCTGGCTCTTGGTCTTTGCCCAGCTGTAATCCAGCTTGGTGTTTATATCATTGTAAATTCTGAGGCGGTAAACAATTGAGAACGCTGTGGTTACAACTTGGTCGAGGAGGGCTTGTGAGTCTTGTTCGAGGATGTCTTCAATGCCTGATGAGCTTGAAGGTGCGGCGGGGATTGGCGGTGGGGGCGCGTATTTTTGGCTTGTGATAGTGAGGTATCGGTCATGGCTTTTGCTAAAGTATTCGGGGCTGATGATTGGGTATGCGTATCCGTTCTGCATTTTCTATTGATTAGTGGGGACAAGGTTGCTTTTAAGTTTTGCACTGAAAAGAATCTGTTGGGTTTGGTGCTAATTTGTTTCTTTTCCTTCGGGAAACAAATTATCCCGGAGGCGGTGCCAGATGTGGAATGAACCATCAGATAAGGAACTTGAGAAAATACCGAAATTCTATGAGACAGAAGACGTAGCTGCGGAAGAAAAGGTTATTCACATGCATTTCTTCATGGGCGGCTGCGACTGGTATGTCGCGGAGTACGATGCTGAAAAGGAGCTGCTTTTCGGCTTTGCTATTCTGAACAACGATTACCAGATGGCTGAGTGGGGCTACATAAGCTTCAGGGAGCTTTGCAAGCTTAGCGCAAACGGTATTGAAGTAGATAGGGATTTGTATTTTGAGCCCACAAAGGCAAAAGGCGTCGAGAAAATTATGATGGCTATGAAAAAGGTGAGAGTATGAATCGCAAAGAAAGAATTGCAAGGTCTGTTGGGTACCTGAGGGGCGAGATTGAGTTTGTGAGGAAGGAACGGCAATTCACGCACTCTCTGGTGTTTATTAGCGAGCGCATGCATATGATGAAGAAGATCGTGCCTCTTCTTCTTGAAGACAGCCGCATGACTCTCACAGAGATATCAAAGCGCACAGGAATTCCGGTGTCTACGGTGTACGATAACTTGCCCAGAGTAAGGGAAGCGTTCAAATTCACCATAGTGCCTAAGTCGCTTTATTGTGATGAGGAAAGAATGCAGTGTGAGATTAGCCAGACGCGGATGTATGACTTTAAGCCGGGGTTAAAGGCTTCCTGAGGGATTGTTTTTTTCTCTTTCTTTCGTACGAGAAAAAAAACAATTGAGGTGATATGCATGAGTCAAATACCAAACCTGAGAAGAATGAGTACAAAAGACATCAACAGTGCTTTGAATGCCGTAAGGCGAAGGATGAATAGCCCAGCGGCTATTAAAAGCGTGCGGAGAGTGAGGGATTACGAGGAATACAGAGATTTTACTGATGAGAAGCAGCGCATGGAAGAAGAACAGCAAAAAACTGAAGAACATCCCGACTACCAAATAGAAATTTCCGAGGAGAAAGTTGAGGCAATTATCTGTGAGCTTGATGATGACGTTTGACTCAGGACTTCTTTGGTGTTTTTACCCCCTCGTTTTGGTATAATAACCTTCTGGAGGAACATATTTTATGATGTCGGATTCTCTGTACAATTTGATGCTTAGTGTTGCTGAAGCAATAGCCAACCAACAGATTGGATCGGAATAATAAATAAGTGTTGAAAAAATGGGTACAAAAATAAAGAAACAAAAATATCATCAAGTATCATTTATGCCATGGGCGGATTTTAAGGATGAGTTGCAAATTGGCCCTGTCTTATTCTGGTCTTTTACAAACGCTGATACGAAGATTAAGAACCAATCTTTGTTGAAACATCTAACAAGGTATTTTAGTTCTTATGTAGATCATCAAGGTAAAGCTGTAGATACGATTGTAGTCTGTTCCTATAAGAAGAATAATTTCAGATGTTTAAGCAAGAAAGAATACTCCGATTTAAGGGATGCGGTAAATATGCTTACTTTTTGTGCCATTGCTCCAACAGTAAAGAATGCTGTATGCGCTAATAATCGAAGTATGGGACCATCAAGTTCGGAAGTATTTCAATTAATAACTCAAAATTTTATTCCTGGCAATAATCATATTGCTGTTCGTGCAGGAAATTTGCTTAGTGGTGGTTGGGAAATGGGAGAAGTTACTTTTCCTAAACCGTGGAGTACTGGCGGATTCTTTAAATCGCCCAACGAAGAACTTATGAGCGGTTTTAATAAAATGTTTGAAAATAATGTCTCGGTTGAAGTGAGAGAGCGAATTTTTAGAAGTCTCGAATGGTTTCGATTATCTCATGTGCAAAATGAAGATGTGTCTTTTTTGTCTAAAATTGTTATGATGGCAACGGCATTTGAAATTCTATTACAGGTTCCTAATGTGCCTAATAAGAAAGGCTGGATAGCCGAGAAACTTGATGAGCAGGTAAAATGTTCTGAATTTATTAAACTAACAAGAACAGATAATAAGGGGAAGAAACACAGGTGCAGTAAACTTTACTGGTGGGCTTGGGATTTCTATAATTTACGAAATAGCATTGTACATGGCGAGCATATAGAGCCAAAGCTGCAACGTTATCACGTGTCTGACAAGAAATGGATTAACTATCATATTGTTGCTGATTTAGTATTCTTAGAATGTGTGAAAAGAGAATTATTCAATATGGGGTGTATTGGAGATAATGCTAGAGATTGTGCAAAGAAATGGGATGAATCTTTTCCTGATGAGAAAGATGAGTCAGCTACACAATTATTAGCAGAATGGTTCCTTGGGATTAAAGATGTGTATAGAGCTATGGGTTGGTTGAGGAAAAACAAGAAATATTCAACGAAGAGATAGTATGGGGAATGTTTAAGGAGAAGAATTGATATGAAGAAATTATCCAAAGAGTTTCTTGGCTTGAGTGGTGAATATTCTGTCGCGAGTGAATTATGTAAACGAGGGATTTATGCACAGTTGACTATGGGACATCATAAGCGGACAGATATTCTTGTTGAAACGGATTATAAAATGTTAAGAATTCAGGTTAAGGCGAAACAAGGTCGCGAATGGCCAGGAGTGAGTGGCGTCTTTAGGGAGAACGATCTCTTGGTACTTATTGATTTTGAGAAGAAAAAATTTAAAGATCGACCAGATTTTTATGTGATTGGCGTTGAGGATTGGAAGAAACTTGTCTCTGAGGAAAAAAAGCGATATAAAGAAATTAAGATTGATGAGGAACTTTGCATTAGATATCCGGATGGCTGGAAAGGACTAAATATTAAATCATCTCAAGTTAATGATTGTCTTGAAGCGTGGCACAAGATAATTGACAAGGTTCAAAAGTAATTATATCCAGGAGTAGAATTATGTATGAGCATTTATCAATGAGTGAACGTATTGACCGGATTGGTGCTTTGTTAGCTAAAGCGGTGTATCTTTACAATAATAAGGAAATAAATGAAGAAAAAGGGTTTGAGGAGGTTTCTTGTGCTGAAGAAAAAGAAGGAATTGATTATAACGGATAATTTAGGTGATATTTCTGACATCGTTCTTCCCAAAGAGGTCGACTTGTTACTTCCTTATGCTGACGAACTTTTGGAGCCAATATTAAAAAAGGAAAAAACAAGGGAGGTGAAAGGTGGCGGGAAGAAATAAAATTGATTGGGACAACATAAAGCTTACATTTATACCTGCTGATCCAGATAACCCTAATCCAATGAATCCTAGTTCTCATTTATCACAAGAAGAGAGAAGGGAAGAAATTATTGATATCTGTGCAAGAATTTGGATGCGGCATTGTCAGGAGATATTAGAAAGTAATGCAAAAATCTGTAACTAGAAAAAATCATTATGTACCAGAATGGTATCAAAAGAGATTTTTATTATCAAAGGGGAGTAAGCTTTGTTATCTAAATTTACATCCAGATAAAAAGATTCTTCCTAATGGCAAAGAAGTTGTCTTTAACAGTTATCACTGGTGGTCGCCGTCACAGTGTTTTTGTGAAAAGGATTTATACACGACATTCTTTTTTGGTTTAATTAATGATGAGATTGAAAAGTATCTTTTTGGTGAAATTGATACATTTGGTTTTGCTGCGATTCGGGCATTTATTAGTAACGATTTTCTTTCGATGCATAAAACCTTCCAGGAGTTCTTTGGATATTTAGATGCCCAAAAGATTCGAACACCAAAGGGATTGAATTGGCTTCAAACAAAGTATCCTGGTATAAATAAGATTCAATTGTTGCTTGAAATGCAGCATATAAGACAAATGCACTGTACGATGTGGGTTGAAGCAACCCGTGAAATTGTGTCTGCTGAAGACTCAGATGTAAAATTTATTATTACTGATCACCCTGTGACAATATATAATGCTGCTTGCCCGCCTGATTCTACTCATTGTAAGTACCCCGATGATCCTTTAATTTCTTTTAAGGGTTCTCAGACTATATTTCCTCTAGACTTAAATCATTGTCTTATTTTAACAAATTTAGAATATGCAAAAGATTCGGATAGCCAAGACTTACTTTCGAACAGGACGAATGCGAGACATTTTGATTCGACGATTTCGCGTATTGATGCAATGATACGCTCGCGTAAAATAGAGGCTAATGATGTAAATAAAATAAATTTGATTTTAAAGTGTCGTGCACGAAGATATGTAGCCGCAGCCCAAAAAGAATGGTTATTTCCTGAGAAAGAAATTAGATGTGAGTGGTCGGAGTTGGGGCGAGTGTTAATGCCACCTAAGAATGAGTTGCATCATTTTGGAGGGGAAATATATGTTGGTTATGAAGATGGTAGAACTCATTATCAAGATGCATATGGTCGCACTGTAGGTGATTTGTCATATCTAAAAAAGCCAGAAAGAAAGGAGAAAGTCGGGGCTAATGATGAATGCATTTGTGGTAGTGGGAAAAAATACAAAAAATGCTGTAGGGATAAGAAATCAGGTGAGATGCCAATAACTAATGTGCGGAGTATTAGAGAACGGAATTTAATGTTTTTTAACATGTTGATGAATATTTTGGGATTATCACGGGGAAAAACATGGGAAGATATTCGTGCCGAATTAAGTGATAAGCAGGTTGCAGATATTCATAAGGCATTTGAATGTTTATGGCCTAAAGGGACAAATATAATTGAGTTATTACCAATGCCTGATAAAAGAGTATCAAGGGTTCTTTATGCTGGCCTGATTGACCCGAGAACAATTCTTCAAAATGTTATTAGTTATTCGCTTTATTTTGATGAAATATTGGTTATGAACCCATTTATGAATCCCACATACATAAAACCAGAATATAATCCTGTTGAATCACCTGCTCAATATAAACAAGAGACACTTAAAAACGCATTGTTATTTATGCAGTTAATGCCTTTTATTGAAAAAGGAATCATTAATTTGATTCCTGATCCTTGTTCTTTGAATCTTCAACTTCAAAAGCAAATATGGGAAATGGCTCAATCTCGCCTTAAAGGACTTAAGTTGAGCGATGATCAAATGGCACCAATGAAGGATCTTTGTATGGATGATATAAAAAGGATGATGAGTGGGTTGCCGGAGGAAAGCTTGAGGCATAATATTACAAAAGCTTTGCCTGATTTGTCTGAAGACGATACAGAAAAAGTATTAGAATATATGAAACAGCAGCGCAAGGCAGATCCTCTTGCCTTATTGCAGCCGTCTGTTGGGAAAAAGGGAGCAGGGCAGATACTTATATCTCATTTAACGCCAAATTTTGAGTTGGGTTTCTTTCTTGCTCAATTAACAGGGGCAATTTTATATACTGATAATCAGTTCCGATGGGAAGAAATATTGAAAGTTTCTAATAAGGGGCAATGCTTGTGGGAAAATTTATCGAAAAAGATGAGTGCTTATGAATTTACATTTGAGGCTAATTCTTTTATTTGTTTAGAAATGAGAAAAGCTGGAAAATTGAGGGATTTAAGGCAAGTTTTACATAAAATATTTCTTTCTGTGGGGAATGAAACGGATCAAACAAAAGCAAATCAGATTATATCCACATTATTGTCGGAGTTGGATTCTTCATATAATCAAGCTCAAAAAGATTGGCAATGGATGGATAAACAAAATATTGATAGTGCTCAACAGAGTTATAGATTTTTGGGGAAAATCAGATTTAATATTCCTGATCAGGGATTTAGCGTTAATACAGTAAATAGACTATTGTTATGTTACGGAAGAAATAATTATTTAAAATCTGTACTATTGGCGATGAATATGAAGCCAACGAATAATTAATGGTTCGGAGATTCTCTTAACATTCTTTCGGTTATTTGTTCTTTTTTACCATATTCCAAAACGTAAGTCTGTTGTTCTTGTGGTAGCTTGAGCAGGTTTAATACTTGAGTTATTCTTACTCGTGATATTCCCATTTTTTTTGCCAGTTGTCCTTGGTTCAGGTTTTCTTCCTGCATGATCCGCTGAAATCCCATCGCCTTCTTAATCGGGTTTTTATACTCCTGCAAATACTTGTAATGCCGCAGTTCTTTCTTTGAAACAATCTTGCCTCTTGGAATAAAATCCGGCTTTTTGCCCCGAAATAGAGTTTTTGTTTTATTGTGCCATCTGTAATGGTATGGCAATTCATCAGTTACGACACGCCTTATTGTTCGCTTCGAGTCTCGCTCGGGGAGCCACTTCAAACGGAGCCCCACTTTTAATGGGGCTCCGTTTTAACTGACTCTAAGCGTGGAGTTGCCATCCTAACCCACTGTGATATAATATATTGCAGTGGGTTTTTGTTTTAGCTG
>Ga0180009_10000730_pt1 | contig 43212 bp, 38 predicted proteins | sample OS_PC_MetaG_FD_123537 | JGI IMG/M metagenome (GOLD analysis project Ga0180009, IMG submission 123537) | Groundwater microbial communities from the Aspo Hard Rock Laboratory (HRL) deep subsurface site, Sweden - OS_PC_MetaG | ecosystem: Environmental > Aquatic > Deep subsurface > Groundwater...
AAGATATATATTATATATCTTAAATATATAAAGGTTTCGGTTTAAATGCCTTCCATCAAATTCTATAGAAATGAAATTTTTGTATTGTTATCCATCAGTGACTAACGTCTCTCGGAGATACTGGCTGAAAGGAAGCTGAGAACGCCAGTGAACAAGCTTTCTGCGCTGAAAGGAACCCAGAAAAATAATAAAAAAGAAAAAAAGGCCCTTATCCCTTTATCGCATATACAAGCGTTGCAGTGGCTCTTACATCAAGGTCCTGCGGCATTATGTTAGTATCAACTGCAGGCGCTGCTGCTTCCATTGACATTACTGCATCCCTATAGATGTATGGCGAATAGCTGCTTCCTCCTTCAACAGAAACAAGCCTTTCAAGCTCAACACCAGCTGCTTCAGCCATTGCCTCTGCCCTTGCTTTTGCGACTTCTGCTGCTTTTGCCAGGGCTTCCTTATCCACTTCCTGCTTTTTCTCTGCAGAAAGCACGAAATTGATGTTGTCAACCCTGTTTGCTCCTGCGCTGACAGCAGTGTCTATGTAAGCTCCCAGGTTGTCGAGCTTTTTTGTGCTTATCTTGATTGTGTTTCTTGCAACATATCCTGTTATGGCATATTCTTCTGTGTCCCTGTCATATCTCTGCTCAGGATAGATATTATATGATGCTGTCTGCATCTCATCAGTGTTAAGCCCTGCATCTCTTAGCGCAGTTGTCACTGCATTTGAGATTCTTGCATTTTCTGCTTTTGTCTCACCAGCTGTTTCTGCCTTTGTTTCTATATTAACAAAAACCTCTGCCTTGTCAGGGGATGTTGTTATTGTTGATTCTCCGCTGACAGTGAGCACATCCCTTGCAGGCTCAAGGCTGAAGCTGTTTTCCGGTTTTACAGCAGCCATCACAATAACAGCTGCCACGAGTCCTATAATTATTATTCCTGCTAAAAATCCTTTGATTTCCATACAGGTTAATAGTGCGAGGTTGTTTTTAAGTATTTTGGATTTGTTCGGTGGGTGCCGAATTAAACTCTAAATACCAATCACAACATTTATATCCCTCTTTGTCCTTAAATATTCTATTAAAAGGGGTTATTATGAAGAAACCAATCATTGAACTTAAGGATGTATGGAAAATATACAGAATGGGCGAGACAGATGTAGAAGCGCTGAAAGGCATAAGCATTAGCATAAATGAGGATGAGTTTGCGAGCATTCAGGGGCCTTCTGGCTCAGGAAAAAGCACTCTCATGCATCTTGTTGGCTGCCTTGACCTTCCTACAAAAGGGCATGTTTTTCTTGACGGGCATGACATATCAAAGCTGACTGAGAGCCAGCTTGCAACCATCAGGGGCAAAAGAATAGGGTTTGTGTTTCAGGCATTTAACCTGATTCCAACGCTCACTGCAATGGAGAATGTCATGCTGCCGATGATATTTAATAATGTTTCAAGGTGGAAAAGAGAGAAAACCGCGACTGAATTGCTTATGGAGATGGGGCTTAAGGAAAGAATGAATCATAAGCCAAACCAATTGTCCGGGGGGGAACAGCAAAGAGTTGCAATTGCAAGGGCGCTTGCCAATGATCCTGAAGTGATTCTGGCGGACGAGCCGACAGGCAACCTTGACTCAACAACAGGCAAGCATATCATGGACTTGATAAGGCATCTTTCCAAAGAGCACAAGAAAACAATAATCATGGTCACACATGACCCTTACATTGCGAGTTTTGCAAAAAAGAAGGTTGTGATTGTGGACGGCAAGGTTGGGCATGACCATGAATACCTGAAGAAAATTTTATGGAAATCAAACCATGAAGATAAGAAGGGAAACCCTAAAGGAGGTAAAAAATGAAAAAAATAGTTTTAATGGGTATAATAGCGCTTTTGCTGCTGTCGACAATGGCAGCTGCAAGGCAGACAGTGGTGACAAAAGCAAGCGAGATGAAGATAGATCTTTTAAGGTATGATCCGGCTCCTGTGCAGCCAGGGGATACAACAGACATCTGGTTTGAGATAATAAATTTGAAGGATACTGCCATAAATGATTTTGACGTTACATTTGTTGAGGAATATCCTTTTAAGCTGGTGTCTGACAAATCAGTGCATTTCAATAGGCTTGACACTGGTGAGAAAATCCAGTTTAAGTTTACTGTTGAGGTAAACAAGAATGCGCTTGAAAGCAATAATAATGTGTTTATTCAGTATTATTCAAGGCAGGCAGGCATTACAACAAGCGAGCCATTTGTGGTATCAGTAAAAAGGCTTGGCTCTATTGTTTCAACATCTGTGGGAATAAGCCAGGCAGAAAATAATGCTGCAATGATTGCTCCAGGCGCAGTGGCTAATGTTGAAGTTTCAATACAAAATTCAGAGGATTCTGTCATGAAGGATGTAAGGGTAACATTGGACTTGTCTTCAACTACAATGCCATTTGCAACTGTCGGAATGACTGCAGAGCAAAAGCTGAAGCAAATAAACCCCGGAGCATCTGCAAGTGTAGCATATAAGCTTGTTGCGCTGCCTGACGCAGCCGCAGGCGTATACAAAGTTCCAATCACAATAAGCTATTATGATGCAGTTGGAACACTTCATGAAACAGAAGATCTTGTCGGCATAATGGTTGGGGCAGAGCCAAAGCTTAAGGTTGTGCTTGACAGCACTGAGCTTACAAAAACTACAAAGAACGGTAATGTGGTGCTGAAGATAATTAATTACGGCACAACTGATGTAAAGTTTGCAATGCTTACTGTAATGCCTGGAGAGAATTATGGGCTGCTTTCAACTGATGAGCATTATATAGGCAATATTGACTCTGACGACTATGAAACAGTTGAATTCAGGCTTAATGCAAACGCAGACAGCCTAACAATTCCTGTGCACCTTGAATACATGGATGCCAATAATGCGCAGTACTCTGAAAGCCGCAATGTTGAGATAATGCTTTACAGCCCTGCTGACTTAGGGCTAAAGCAGAGCAAGGCATGGCTTTACATTGTGGTGCTGATTGTCATTGGCGGCGCATACTTTGGCTACAGGAAATATAAAAGCAAGAAGCAGAAATGATAGCTGATTATTTCAGGCTTGCCTTTAAGGGTATTGCCAGGCGAAGAGTGAGAAGCTGGCTTACCCTTATTGGAATTTTTATAGGGATTACAGCAGTTGTATCCCTTATTACATTAAGCCAGGGCATGCAGGATGCGATTACAGAGCAGTTTTCTAAATTAGGCTCAAACAGGGTGATGATTACTCCTGGAGGAAAAAGCTTTGGGCCTACTGCAGGCGCTGTCATGACAGCCAAGTTTGATGACGATGACGCGGATACTGTTCGGCGTGTAAAAGGGGTGGATGATGCTCTTGGGCCGTTGATACGGACAGCAAGCGTTGAATTCAGGGGGGAAACAAAGGCCATAATGACCTTTGCCTATCCAACAAGCTCCAATGCCATAAGGATTCTGGAAAGAAATGGGGTTATTGATATTGAGGATGGAAGAATGTTCCGGCCTTCTGACAGATATGTTGCAATTCTTGGCTATACAAATGCATACGATGATTTTGACAAGGAAGTCAAGGAAGGGAATACTATTAAAATTGAGGATTATGAGTTTAAGGTAATCGGAATAAGGGGAAAATCCGGCTCGTTCCAGGACATTGCAATGGGCATACCTCTTGATGTGGGGAGGGAGATATTTGATGAAAAAGAAGAAGTATCGTCTATCTTTGCGATAATCAAGCCAGGATATGATACCGGCGCTGTTGCAGAAGACATTAAAAAAGCATTAAGAAAGCACAGAAATGTTGAAGAAGGCGAGGAAGATTTTACTGTTAATTCCCCGCAGATGCTTCTTGAGTCTGTCACAATGATAACTGATGTTGTGAAAGCTGTTTTAATTGGAATTGCCGCTGTTTCTATTTTGGTTGGTGGCATAGGGATAATGAACACAATGTACACTTCTGTTGCTGAAAGAACAAAAGAGATTGGAATAATGAAGGCAACAGGCGCGAGAAACTCCTCAATCATGATGCTGTTTCTTGTGGAATCAGGCATGCTTGGGCTTATTGGCGGAGTGTTCGGGCTTGCGGCTGGATATGGCATAAGCATGGCTGCTGGAAAGATTGCAATGGATGCTGCAGGCATTGAAGTGATTGTGGCTGTTACGCCTGCAATGGTTATTGGCGCCTTAGCATTCTCTTTTGTGCTGGGAGCGCTTTCAGGGGTTTTTCCTGCGAGAAAAGCATCAAAATTACAGCCAGTGGAGGCGTTGAGGCGATGATAAAAGATTTTGCAATGCTCAGCATTTCAACATTCAAGGCAAGGAAAATGAGGTCTTTGCTTACAATGATGGGAATTTTCATAGGGGTTGCATTGCTTGTTACGCTTGTTTCACTTGGAAGGGGATTGGAAGATTCTATAACGCAGCAGTTTGAAAGCCTTGGCACTGACAAGATATATGTCTTTCCAGGCACAAATATGTTTTCAGCGGCAATCTCAGACCAGACATTTTCTGAATCAGAGTTTAATGCGCTTGAAAAAATAAAAGGCGTAAAGCTTGCGGCAGGCATGGTGTTTAGAATTGGAAGAATTGAATATAATGATGAAGTAAAATACGTAAGTATTGTAGGCATCCCTCTTGATGAGAAAAGAGAAGTTTTCAAAAGCGTGCATAACATGAAGGTTGAGCAGGGAAGGGACTTGAAGAATGGCGATAAATACAAGGCGCTTGCCGGCATTGATCTTACTCTTAAGGATATTGTATTTTCAAAAGGCCTGCGGCCAGGAGACAAGGTTATTGTTGAAGGGCAGGATTTTGATGTTGCAGGGGCTCTTGCCAGAATAGGAAACCCTGACGATGACAGCATGCTGCTGATCCCTCTTGGCACTGCAAGAGAATTGTTTAACCAGGAGGACAGCTATGGCTATATTTTACTGCAGGCGCAGGAAGGGGCCTTGCCTAAAGCTATTGCAGAAAGTGCTGAGAAAAAGCTGCGCTCAATAAGAAACCTGGATGAAGGCGATGAGAATTTCAGCATACAGACAACAGATGACTTAATGGAAACATTTGCTGACATACTGGCAATTGTGCAGGCTGTTTTATTAGGTTTGGCTGCGATTTCTTTGATTGTTGGGGGGATTGGCATAATGAACACAATGTACACTGCAATTATTGAAAGAACAAGGCAGATTGGCGTGATGAAGGCGATTGGCGCGACTAACTGGCATATTGCTTTAATCTTTCAGATTGAGTCTGGATTGCTTGGCTTGGCAGGAGGCATTGTTGGTGTCTTGATTGGAATGGGCATTGGAAAGCTGATAGAGTTTGCTGCGCATTCTGCCAATCTTACGTTCTTTAATGTGTCATTTCCTCTTTGGCTGATTGTTGGAGCATTGTCTTTTTCAACTATCTTGGGTATTGTATCTGGTGTATTGCCTTCAATGCAGGCTGCGAAGATGAAGCCGATAGATGCCCTGCGCTACGAATAGTAGCGTGGAGCCTCGAACGCCAGTGAGAATGCTCTGCGTTACGAGTAAAAAAGGCGGAAACTATAAAAAGTCATTCTTACTATATTTATAGCAACATTATTCATATAAGGAGGAATAAACATGAGAAAAATATTAATAGCTGTTTTGTGCGCATTTCTTTTGCTTGCTTCAATAGCAGCTGCGCAGGCTGCTTTGCCGACGATGCAGGCGAAAGCATCAGACTTGAATATTGCCAAAAACGTAGCTCCTGCAGTGCAGGCAAATGCTTTTGGCGTGAAAGCAGACAAAAGCCAGTGCATGTGCTCTGCAGACACTTTGGCTAAGATAGAGCAGATAAAAAAGCTGCTTTCTGAGCTTGAGCAGAGCTGCATGATTATTGAGAATCCGGGAAGGACTCCGCCTTCACAACCTACATTTTCTTCGGGTAACTGCGTTGAGAAGTGCTTGACAGACCAGAATGCAGTTGCTTATTGCAAAGAAAGCTGCATAAAGAATGGAGTTTTGGATAACGTATGCTTTGACGCATGCTATGCGCCGTTAAAGGTAAAGTGCGAGAATTCATGCAATGTAGGCGAGCAAAAGCCGGCGGAGCAGCCAGGATGCCTTGACAACTGCTATCAGACAACCAAAAAGCTGTGCATAGATGCAGGCTGCACAAACCCTAATTCAGACTACAATGAAGGATGCAGGAAATATGACTGCGGAAATTACATGGAAAATTGCCAGAAGCAATGCGGAGTGCAGCCGGCTGTTACAACAGAAGCGCCTGATGCGTTAGGGCAGTGCTCTGCATCATGCGAACTAAAGTACTCTGACTGCAAGAACAGCTGCCATGCAAGTTCAGGCGTGGATGCGCCAAAGTATGACAGCTGTGTTGAGCAGCAGTGCATGCCTATCCTAAAACAGTGCTCAGCAAGCTGCAATTCCCAGTATGGCAAGCAGGAAACATTTGTCCAGAAAGTAGCTAATGTGTTCAGGACTGCGCAGTACAGGAATGCAAAATGGATATGCCATGACGGCACTGAATCAGTTGAAGGAGGGGACACTTCCTGCAAGCCGTCTGAGACATGGTCCAGCTATGCAAAGCAGGCCTGTGAAGGCAAGTGCAGCACTGAGACAAACAAGTGCGGCGTGAACACGTTTATGGTGTATAACGAGTGCTGAGGCACTCTTTTTTTATTTCTTTTTTTCATTCTTAGCAAACCTTAAAAACAGGGTGATATTACCCATATGCTATGGCAAAAGAAGAGCTTTTGAAGGAATTTGAAGCCGCATTTGAGAAGCTGCGGAAAGAGCTGAAGCTGAAGCATACGCTTTATGATTATGACAAGGTGTTTTTCTTTACTGACATAATACTGAAAGAGGATTTTGTCGGTATCGGGCTTTCAAGGATGTTGCGCAGCAGGATAGCTGACCTTTACATGTCCTGGAGCGGGTATCTGCACGGGCTTATAATGCCAAACCCACAGTCCCTTATTGTAATGTCTGAAAGCAAGCTGTTTGATGCAAAAGAGAAAGAGGAGATTTCATACCTCATAAGCAGGCTGATGGCTGTTTCAAGAATGCATACGCTGCTGGATGTTTCCAATGATAAGAAAATGGAGGGGGGGTTCTTTGAGACTGCGCTTGTGTTCTGGAACACTGAATTCAGGCAAAAGGCAGAGGCTATTATGCGCAAGATTCACAAGTATTGGGCAGAGGAAGCTGCGAGACATTCCGCAAAGGGGCAAAGCTCTTAAGTGTTCTAGGCAAACCTTTTAAATACTTGTTTTCTGCAATTATAGCATATGGTATTAGAAAAGCTTGGAGAATCACTGAAAGGGACACTGGCAAAGATAGCAAGGTCCTTGACTGTTGATGAGAAGCTGATAGATGAATTGGTTCGTGATATACAGAGAGCTCTTCTTCAGGCTGATGTTAATGTTCAGCTTGTGTTTAATCTGACTAAAGAGATAAAAAGAAGGACTTTGGAAGACAAGCCGCCTGCAGGGGTTTCACAAAGGGAGTATATTGTAAAGGTTGTTTATGATGAGCTGGTGAAGTTCCTTGGAGGAGAGAAGACCGGCATTGAGGTTGACAAGTCTAAAAAGCCGTTCAAGATAATGATGGTTGGATTGTTTGGATCGGGCAAGAGTACGAGCCTTTCAAAGATTGCAAAATTCTATCAAAAGCGGGGATACAAAGTAGCAGCTTTAGGCCTTGACGTGCACAGGCCGGCTGCTCAGGAGCAGGTAGAGCAATTATGCAAAAGGATAGAGCTAAAATGCTTTATAGACAAAAAAGAAAAGGACCCTTTGAAGATTTACAAGTCTTTTGAGAAAGAGCTTTCAAAGTATGATCTTGTAATTATAGATACTGCAGGACGTGATGCTCTTAGCGCTGACCTGATTAAGGAGATTGAGGATTTGAATTCTTATATTAAGCCTAATGAGAATTTACTTGTGATTTCAGCTGATATCGGTCAAAGTGCGCAGAAACAGGCGCAGCAGTTCCATGACTCCTGCCATATCACAGGCGTTGTGATTACCAAAATGGACGGAACTGCAAAAGGAGGCGGGGCTCTTACTGCATGCGCTGTTACAGGCGCGCCTGTGAAGTTTATAGGGGTTGGGGAGAAGGTTGATGACTTGGAGCAGTTTAATCCCCCTGGGTTTGTTGGAAGATTGCTTGGAATGGGTGATATTGAGGCTTTGCTTGAGAAAGCGTCTGAGGCAATGTCTGCTGAAGAGGCAGAGGACATGGGCAGGAAGCTGCTTAAGGGAGAGTTTAATTTTTTAGATTTATATGAGCAGATGTCTGCTTTGAAAAAGATGGGCTCTTTGTCTAAATTGGTTGACATGATTCCGGGCTTTGGAAACTTGAAAATCCCTAAAGAGATGCTTGAGGGGCAGGAAGGGAAGCTGGAGATATGGAAGAATATAATGAAGAGCATGACAAAAGAGGAGCTTGAGGAGCCTGAGATTATTGATGGCGCTCGTGTTGAAAGGATTGCAAAAGGTGCTGGTGTTTCTACAGGCGCTGTGCGTGAATTGCTGAAGCAGTACAAGATGAGCAGGAAGATGATTAAGGGCATGAAAGGCATGGAAAGCGAGCAGGACATCGGCAAGATGATGAAGAAGATGAAGGGGAAGATGCCGAAAGGGTTTGGGATGTGAGAAGAAGGGCATGAAAAGGCTTAATTTCTATACGAAAGCTTTATAAGTATCAACTGTTTGTTGACAACTATCAACCAAATGGAGACAATAAACAAAACCGCCAAGGCAATCCTAACTGCTTTATTAAAGGATTTCAGCATCCATACAGCCACTTCTTTATCAAAAGAACTGAAAATGAGCAGGCAGGGAACATGGAAGATTCTCAGGAAACTTGAAAAAGACAGGCTCATTCTGCTTGAGCAAATTGGAAAAGGGAAAACCAGCGCGCAGAGGATAGGATTAAATTGGGATAATGAGGCAGTGGAGAAAACCCTTGCTCTTTCTTTGGTTCAGGAGGCATTGCAGCATCAAAGATGGAGGTTTAATTTTGCAGAACTCAAGCAGGAAGTTGATTTTTTAATATTGTATGGAAGTATATTGCATTCCCCGAAAGAAGCCGAAGACATTGACATTATAGGGGTGGTTTCCAAAGAAAAAAAGCTGGCTGAGATTTCTGATAAGATATTAAAAGTGCAGGAAACACAGGATAAGAAAATCCATTCCATCAATCTAACCCAAAAAGAATTTAAGCAGGAATTAAAAAGGCCGAATAAGGCGTATGCAGAAGCAATAAAGAAGGGAGTTATTTTATTCGGGCAGGAAAGCTTTATAAAATTCATAAGGGGGCTGCAAAAATGGCAATAGACAGCGTGAAAGAATGTTTTGCCGGCGCCTTAAAAGATGAAAGCAAGGGCAGAAAGCATAAGGGGCTTTTGAAAGCCAAGCCGGACATAAAGGAAGCGGAAGGATATATTATCAAAGCAAAAAAGAATCTGGAGCTGTGCAAATTCTACAGGGAAAAAGGGTTTGATTATAAGCTTCCCGAAGAATGGTTTTATACCCTTTATTATTGCGCTTTGGCTATTTTATCCAAATTTGGGGTGGAAAGCAGAAGCCAAAGATGCACTGCCCTGTTTCTTAAATATGTAAAAGACAAGGGCGTTATTGAATATGATGATGAGTTTATCCGGAGAATAACTGTGTATAAGGAAAAAGAAGAAAAATCAGATGTTGATGAGAGGGAAAAATCAAGGTATAGCCCTTTGGTTGAAATTAAGGAAGTGGCGCAAAATTATGAGAAGATGATGGGCGTCTGCAAGAAAGCCATCTCCCAGTGCGAAGAGATTGTTTTTTCAAACAAGCAGCTTGAAGTGCCGCCAGAACTATTAAAGCGGGAAAAGAGCCAGTAGCGGAAGAATTGCTAAAGCAGTACAAGATGAGCAGGAAGATGATTAAGGGAATGAAGGGCATGGAAAGCGAGCAGGACATCGGCAAGATGATGAAGAAGATGAAGGGGAAGATTCCGGCGGCGTTTGGGGATATGAAGACTTGCTGAAAATAAAGAAAAACAAGAAGCACCCCGATTATAAAGAATATATAGAAGAATGGCTTGGGGAAGACTTTGACGCTGAAACGTTTGATATTGAGGCGGTAAACAGGAGGCTTAAAAGGCTGAAATGAAGATTGAAACAGATAAAAGCGGTAGGAGAATTTATAAATTCAGCCATTCTGTTGCCCAAGGCGGCTGGCTATATGCACATAAGGCTTCAAGTGCGGCTATTTCAGACAAGGAAGGGCTGCGCAGCGCGCTTACTGCTGTTTCTGAAGAAGTAGGGATGTTTGACGTAACAATAAAAATATACGATAATATATTTTTCTTCTTTTTTATGTTTAAGCCCTCTATGGCTCCGCAGGCAATTATTGACGGAATACAAGGCAAGATAGCAGGCTTTGCCGAGTGGGAAGAAGAATATCTTTTTACAGGGGTTTATGACTTGCAGGAGAAGCATGTCAGAGAATATTTAATGCTTAAAGGGTATGATTATGATAAAGGATGAGTTTTTTATACATAAATAGTCTAAAAAAGACAGTTAAATGCTTAGTTTATACTAAAAATGTATAAAACAACACTTCAAAGGTCCTATATTAAACCGGGAATAGGGGTTCTTTCTCTTTTACCGGGATTCCCGGTATATAATAAGCTTAGGGTATTCCCGGGAAGGCACTAAAACCCTTAGAACCACTGCTTATACGCCAAATAAGGGCATTTTATGGGCATTTTTCCGCTAAACCTTCATACGCCTTGTCAAACACGCCGTGCGCTGGAGGACCCTGCTTTCCAATCTCAAGCCTCGTGAAGAACACCCTTGAAGCGCCTGCTTTTAATGCGCCTTCAAATGACGAGGCAACATCAGCGGAATTCTTATATTCTGCCTCTGTCGCCCATATTGGCTTTGAAATGCCTTTTGACTCAAGAAGCTGCCTGAATGCCTTCACATTAAGCGTTGCCTTGTCCCCAAACTTTACGAAATGCGTGTTTGCAATGTCGAAGTCTTTTGTTATATCAAAAACTTTTCCCCAGAATGAAAGCGTGCTTTCGCTGTTTCCTGCAGAGCCGGCATGCAATACCCTGCAGCCAGGGCAAACTTCCTTTATCTTTGCATAACTCTGCTTTAGTATTTCTGCATACTCTTCTGCGCTGCCTTTGAAAAATGTAAGCTGGGCTTCCTTCATTTCAGGCTCATTGCTTATTTCCCAGTATCTGATTGGGATTTCCAGGCCTTCCATGTCGTCTTTTCCGTCCCCGTCATACCTTTCAACAAGCTTTGCAAGGAATGCTGTGTAATCATCCATGCTGCACGGCTTGCACCTTGACTTTGGCAATCCTTCTGTGTGCCCTTCTTTTTGGCGTGGATAGAATGTGTCTATTTCAGCAACCTCGCATTCTGCTGCATGGCACTTGCCTTGGTCCCATTCTGCAAATGGAAAGACAGTAGCGAGTATTGCAATATTGTTCTTTTGCGCCTCTTTAACCCACCTGTCTGTTTCACTGAAATCAAACCTGTTTTTTTCAGTCTCAATGAAATCCCATACAAAAGGCCCCGGGTGAGGCCTTGTCATGCTTCCGCCTGCTAGCTTCACTGTCTCAGCCTCAAATGCATCTCCCGTGAGAAAGCCGATGCAGTTGGATTCTATTGAAGACGGGATTGAAACAGGCTTTGGGGCTTCTTTTACAGGCTCTTGTATTGGCAATTCTTCCTTTGGTTCGTTTGGCTGCTCTTCTATAACTGGCGCTTCAGGCGTTTCTCCTGCGCTTACTGGCGGAGACTCTGCTGGAGCTTCTGCAACCACAGAAGGCAGTGATGCCTCTTTCTGCGAGCAGCCTGACAAGAGAAGCATGGCAATTAATCCAAAGACAATGTATTTCAAATAAACCATCTCAGGATTTTATAGGGCTTTTCTGTATTTAAGCCTTTTCAGCAGTTATCACCTTGGAAGAATATTGCAGTCATACCCCACGTTGATTATTCCCCTGCAGATTCTCATGTATCCTTCTGTGTAATTGCCCTCTCCAATCCTGAGAATTTCAGCATCCATTGCAGAGAACATTGCATTCATTTCAGTTTCATTGAACATCGGCTTCCAGAAGCTTGTTGTCCACTTTGTTTCAAGAGTCTTTTCAGTAAGCCCTCTTGGTATTCTCAACAGCACGTCAGCAGCCCTCTCCCTTAAAAGAACGTATGCCTTGTTTGTGTATGCAAGCCTTGCGGCCCTTATGTTCTCAAGATATTCTGTCTGCTCCCTTCTGTCCGGCGTGTGCCCTCCATATTCCTCGAAAGGCGCGCTGTTCATTGCGTTAAACTCTTCTGTTGTAACAAAAAGGTCCTTTGTCGGCACTTCCCTTAGCCCCCGCCTGTAATACAGCATGTAAGGGTCATCGCCATGGATTAATGCAAGCCCCACAGTGGGGAACAACGGCGCAATGTGCCTGTCCATTGACCTGCTTTTTTGGGCAGGTATGTTGATTAAGCTGAGCATTGCGCCATACATGGAGGATGTGCCTGTGCAGCCTTGCGTAAGGCTTTCTGCTCCTTCTGGCGGGTTAAGAACCTTGTCAAGCGGAAAAGGACCATCATAGCCGTAAAGCGCCATGTGCTCAGGCCCGCTTGTAGAGCTTTCATGAATAAGGTTTGTGCGCATCCACTGGGTTAATGCGTATATTGCCTTTTTCTGCGCTTCTTTTTTCGGGTCTGTTGAAGGAAGAAGAGCCGTGCCTGAACTGCGTATAGCTGGCTTTGAAGATGCAGTGGAAAGCGATTTTGAAGTTTCAAGAATTTTATTTGATTTTAGGAATTCAAGGGTATAGAACGGGTTCCAGTCTGTTATTCCGTCCTGCCCGTTTGGGTTAAGATAATGCAGGTTTGTTGTGTAGCCTTCTATTCCTGCATAATTATATGTGAGGAACCTTCTTCCGTCAAACAATATCGCAAGCTCATTCTCACTGTAAGATTTTATGCTCCAAGGCACAATCTTATTTACTTCCACATAAAGAGATACTGCAATCTTTGGGAGCCACATGTTAAGCGCTTCTTCTTCTGTGAATAGTTTCTTGTCTTCTCCGCCCAGCCTCCTGTTGAATCCCGCCGGCGGCGCTGTGTATGGGAAGGGCTGTCCTGCTTCAAGCAATGCAATGTAATATGCCAGTCTCTCCATATTGGGATTTGAATATATTATGCTTTTTCCTGTTGAATTCCTTGCATTTGCCCATATCATCTGCCCGAACACTTTCGGGTTTTCTTCCTGAAATCTCTGGTACTTGCTCATGTCCACGCCTGAGAATGCGGGGTTTCTCGCGTCTGTGAGCGAAAGATGTATTGGATAAGTTGTATCTGCAGGATTGGGAGGAGGAATGCTGGCTGTTGGATGCCTTATCCTGCTGATGATAGAGCTTAATCTTGAAAAGGATATTGCTTTTCCAGTAAAATCATCCATGGAAATGTCATTATAGTATATGAATGCGCCTGAAGAGATAAGAAGCAAGGAAAGGATAACTGCAACTGTTGTTTTCATGATTATATAGAGCAGGACAATGTATTTTAAGGTTTCTGTGATGGCGAAGGAATTTTTCCTAATAAGCAATAGAATCCCGGGATGCCCAACCACAAAGTATATAAATGTTTAAATAATTTAAACAATTGTTTAAAAAATGGAAACAATACTAAAATCAGGCATTTGGAAGATACTGCGGCTTTTCTACAATCAAAGAAATGCAAGGCTACACCTTAGGGACATTGCAAGAAAGGCGGGGCTTAACGAAAATAGCGCCTCAAGGTTTCTGGAGAAGATGGAAAAAGGAGGCATACTCTCGTCTGAGAAAGACGGCAATCTAAAGAAATATTCCTTGATAAAGGGCGATAATGTGTTTGTTTTGCTTTCGGTGCTTGATGTGGAGAGGCTGAGCAAGCTTCCGAGCATAAGGCGGAATGCAATCAGATATTTTCTCAATGCGCTTCCCGAACAGCCTGTATTTGTTTTGCTTTTCGGCTCTACTGCTAAAGGCATATATACAAGGGACTCGGATATTGACCTGCTTTTAGTTGTTAACAGGCGGATTAAAACCGAGGAAGCCGAGAAGCAGGCAGAGGCGCAAACAGCGATAAAGATAAGCCCGGTGCAGATAACTTATTCAAATTTTGCAAGGGAATTAAGGCTGAAAGAGGATTATGTTATACAATCAGCTTTAAATACAGGTTATCCTTTAACAAACCACATAATGTATTATGAGGCTGTTTATAATGAAGCTCTTTGACTTAAACAGATTGATAGGCTCTCCCGAGATAGTATCCGGGAAAATAGCGGAATATGAAAAAAACCTAAAATGAAAACAAAAATAGCGCAAGGAGCAGAAGCCATAATCTGGCTTGACGGAGACAGGATTGTCAAGGAGAGAATTAAGAAGATGTACAGGCATGAGGATATTGATTCTGCAAGAAGAAAGAAGACAACGCGCTTTGAAGCAAGATTAATGGAGAAAGCTGGAAAGATAATACCTGTCCCTAAAGTGCATAGCAGCTGCGACAAGGCAATGGTTATTGAGATGGAGTTTATTGAAGGCAAGAAGCTGCGGGATATGGTTGAGTCAATGACAAAAGAGGAAAGAGGGGATATTTTTAAAAGAGTTGGCAGAAAGGTTGCAAAGCTGCATAATATTGACGTGATTCACGGAGATTTGACAACCTCAAACATGATTGTTCGTGAGAAAATATATTTCATTGACTTTGGTTTGGGATTTGTTTCTTCAAAGGTTGAAGACAAGGCTGTTGACTTGCATCTATTAAAGCAGGCTTTGGCCAGCAAGCATCATAAGCAGTTTGAGGAGTGTTTTTCTGCTGTAATGAACGGGTATAAGGAAGAAATTAAGGATTTTAATGCAGTTGAAAAGCGGATGAAGAAGGTTGAAGAGAGGGGAAGGTACAAGGAGAAGTCATAGCGTTAATGTTATATACTTTTAATGCCTTCCACCAATGATGAGAAAAATATTATGCGCACTGCCTTTATTGGCACTTGCAGGATGCGTTAAGCAGCCTTACATGCAGCTGGCTCCTGTAAATGGGCCTGTGCTTGTTGAGGAGTCAGGAGCATCGCAGACATACACGCTTGTTGAGCGCAGTGAGACAGTGCTCAGGCTTTCTGTTTATACTCTTGAAAATGATGTTGAAATCTTCCACAGGAAATGGGAAAGGCGTGAAGCTCCTGGCGGCTTTGAATGCATTCAGGAAAAAGCTTATTACATGAATGAAGATGAGGGAATGGAGGTTGTGCTTACTGATGATGCCTGCAATAAAACAGTCGACTCTGTTTATCTTCCTTTCCAGGGAGAATACGGCAGGGGCATGATGACTGCATCGCAAAGGCAGCAGGCTGATGACGGAAAGCAGGAGATAATTACGGATTTGGGTAAAGTGTTTGCTTTTGAAACTGAAATAGACAATTGGCATGAGTGGAAAAGGCAGCAATTAGCCGATGGCTTGTAGAGGGCAGCTTGCGGCTGTGGGCATAGAAACGCATATAAGCTTATTTTTCTTCTATTTGTAATATGATTGAAAGCTATAAATTTGGGGAAATTGTAATTGACGGCAAAAGCTATCACCATGATGTTATACTGGCTTTAAACAAGGTTATTACAAACTGGGAGCGCGAAGAGGGGCATTTGTTAAATGCAAATGACTTGAAAAACGCTTTAAAAGAGAAGCCTAAAATTCTTATTATTGGTACAGGCTATGAAGGATGCATGAAGCTTGACTCTTCTGTTGAATTTATCTGTAACAGGCATGGAATAAAGCTTATTGCGCAGAAGACAAAAGATGCTGTTAACACATTCAATTCAATGCTTAAGGAAGGGGTTGTTGCCGCTCTTCATTTGGCGTGCTGAACCTTTCAAGATATTCTATTGCCTGTTCTTCATCGTCAGGGGTGTCTTTTAAAATTCTTACAAGCTCCCTCATGTCAGGGTGCGCTTCATAAACACTGTACGCGCGCTCAAAAAACCATGTGTAGGGCAAATCCCTCATGAGCGTGGCATTGCTTATGGACTTAATCTTTCTGTCTGCATCAGCCATTGCGTTCCATTCCCTGGTTGCCCTTATCATAAACTCGCGCTTTCTTTCTTCCATCTCTTCTTCAGGAATATCCATTGCATATAATGCTGACAGCTCTTCATAGTATCCTACTGTGAAGTCTGCTCTCCATTTCCACTTGTTAAGAACCTCAACTGTTTGTTCATAAGGCTTTGAATTAGTCCCGAATTCTATTTCTGAAAAATCAACAGTGCCTGCAAACCCAACAAGGGAAGCCAGGGACTCCTCAATTCTTGGGATATAGATATGCCCCCAAACTTGCATCCTGTTAAAGTGCCAGTCCTCGTGTATAGGGGTCATTATCTGCCTTGCAATAGGGTCTTTCATAAACTCGTCAGTAATGCTGCAGCCCGGGCGGCTGCTTGAAGTTGAGCTGAAATTAACAACAACCCTTCTGAAAACATCAAATCCCTCTGCCCTGTAATATGCTTCTTCATCCTCAAAATTGTCCCTGCGCGAATAAAGAATTGTTGTTTCTGTTACATCATTCCTGTATTCTATTGGCAAGGCAATATATCTGGACCTTTCTGGTTCAATGGTTATTTGGAATTTTGGGATGATATACAGCATGTAAGAGACAGAATCGTTTTCAGCAAGCTCATCAGCAGCGCCTGGCCTATATTCCCTGTAGTTGGCTGTCTCCTGGAAACCAAGTTCCTTCCGGCCGTAAAGCTTAACCCGGCTGATAAGGTCTATTGTTTCATAGAATCTTCTTGTATGATAGGAATCTGCGGGGCTTGGGAAAACATCTTCATGGCAGGCGTAGAAATCAGTTCCATGCGCGCTTATTGTAAATACATCCTCGCAGGTCAATGTTGGAAGCGTGACAGCCTCGGCATTTGTATCTGCTGCGCTTATTATGGCTGCAGGAATCAATGCAAGCAGGGATTTGCACCTCATACAGAAGGTAATGTTATGGGACTTTATATAGTTTGCTGAAATTTTCAGGCAGTATTGGCTTGGAAAAGAAAGGCGGCTGCCATTTCCTGCCTTAAGGCAATTTATTTAAAGAGTATATGCTCTTTTATCATGGATGAAGAGGCGGCTTTTTTGGGTTTTTGGGGTTGTTTTGATAGCCTTGTTTCTGCCGCTGATGTTTGCAGTTGAAGATGCATACGAGCCGGATAATGTATGGGGCAATGCAACTACAATAGTGACAAACGGCAGCAGGCAAACACATACCTTTGATGTTTCAGGGGATGTAGATTATGTAAATTTCTCAGCTGTTGCAGGAGTCCAGTATGTGATTGAAACATACAGGCAAGGTGCAGTCGATACGCAAATTACCCTTTACAGCACAGACGGCACTACGAGGCTGGATTCAAATGATGATATAGAAGATGGGTACCAGCAAAATTCAAGGATAGTTCTTGATGCAACTGCAGACGGCACTTATTATTTTAATATAAGCGACTATAATAGTTCCCAGACCGGCACTTATGAAGTAAGCGTTCTTGAGCAAGGCAGGATGATTCCTTCTCTTGTAAGCCATACGGCAAATGCAAATGTCACAAAAAACAAGGTGTTTGAATTTACAACATCAGTGCAGTGTTTGTCTGCTGACTGCTATAATGTTACAGCAACTTTAGATCCTGAGCCATTTGCTGTTATTCCTTCCCTTAATGAAAGGGCGCAAAAAATAAAGCCAAAAATCCAAAAGCCTGGAAAAGCAGAAACCGAAGTTTATTCAATGCTTGAAGAGCAGGAAAAGGTTAGCGTTATTGTTATTATGAAGCAGAAAGATGTTAAAGCGAAAGGAAAAAAGGCGGCTTTAAGCTATTCTGCTTTTGGTGAATTATTAAACAAGGGTTTTGAGAAGAAGCATGAATATGTTACATTTAACGGCTTTTCCGGGAAAGTTACTAAAGAAGCTTTGGCTGAGCTTGAGAATAATCCGGATGTTGAGGCGATTTATTATGACAGGGAAGTACACATAATGGCTGAACAGCCTAATATGCTGCAGATAAATGCGGACGATGCTTGGGCAATGCAGGTTGATGGCGTTAATATTACCGGTGCTGATGAAACAATCTGTATTATAGACACAGGCATTAATTATTCGCATGCTGATTTTGGGAGCTGCGTAAAAACTTCAGATAATATTAATGATGGATGGTGCCCTAAGGTGATCGGCGGGTATACTTCTTTGAATCAAGGTGCAACAGAAAATTCAAATCCTTATGATGACCATAATTATTTAGGAAGTCAAGGGCATGGCACCCATGTTGCAGGAATTGCAGCTTCACAAAGTGTTGGTTATCAAGGAGTTGCGCCCAATGCAAAAATTGTTGCGATTAAGGCGTTAGACAATACGGGGTCAGGATATACTTCTGATATAGATGCTGGCATCGATTGGTGCATTGCAAATGCTGTCAGGTTAAACATCACTTCAATTTCAATGTCTCTAGGGGGACGTTCTAATTATTCTTATTATTGCCCGAACGATGCGCTGAGAGTTCCTATAGATACAGCAATATTGGCGGGCATTCCTGTTTTTGTGGCTTCTGGAAATATAGGCTATTCAGATAAAATATCAACGCCCGCTTGCATTGAAAACGCAACTTCTGTAGGCGCTGTAAATGGTTTTGATATTATTACATATAATAGGGCAAGAATATTGGATCTATTGGCGCCAGGGGTTTCAATAACTGCAACAGATTATGATGGCACTCATGTATCCATGTCAGGAACCTCCATGTCCACACCTCACGCTGCGGCTTTAGCTTTATTGTTAAAGCAGTATGCAAAATTAAAATTCTCAAGAAACTTAACAGCTGAACAATTAAAGCATGCAATAACAGCAAACGGAAAGATGGTTTTTGACTCTTCGAGCAATTTGTCTTTCCCGAGGATAGATGCCCTGGCTTCAATAGACGGAAAGGGAATAATACCCACAACTGTGGGGGCAAAGCCGTTTTATTCCTTAACCCCCAATCCGCATAATGCTTCTTGTCTCTCACATATTGTACAAGGTGAAACGTGCAGCACTACATGGCAGGTGAATGTAACAGGTGATGCACATGATACTTTTGCTTTTTTTGTTATATATACAACTGATTACAAAAGAAATGATTCAGCGAAAGTGAACCTGACAATCAGCCTTGCGCTGCCTGTGTCTTTGAACAGCCCCTCAAACTCCCTGAATTCAAACAACCAGTCTCAAATCTTTAACTGCTCTGTCGCAAATGTAAATTCCCTTACAAATATATCCCTTTACGGAAATTTCAATGGCACATGGCTTTTGAACTCAACTTCAAACATAAGCGGAACAGACAACAGCTCTGCATGGCAAATCAACATTCCTGACGGCAGCTTTGAATGGAACTGCTATGCCTGCAATGATGAAAGGTGTGACTTTGCATCTGCAAACTATTCTTTAGCAATTGACACAGCCATGCCCCAATTCACAAACCTAAGCTATCCTGCTGTGATTGAATTAGGGGATGAGCAGAGCATCAGCATAAACCTCACTGATGCGCACTTGACTTCAGGCAATATCTCATATTCAGGCGCTAATTATACAATGCTTAATTCAACCTCAAATTTCAGCCATTCTTATACGCATGAGCAGAACGGAACCTTGAATTTCACAATATATGCTTTTGACGCAGCAGGAAACATGAATTCAACAGCAGGAAGCTTTTATGCAAATGACACAAGCAACGGCACAAGGATAAAGTCAGTGTATTTGGCATCTTCAACATTAGCATTAGGAAGCAACCAGACAATCACTGCATACATCTACGATAAGTGGCAGCCTTTGAATGTTTATTTTGGCCATAACGGCACTAACATTACAATGCCTAACAATACATTAACTAATTTCAGCTATTCATGGGTTGTTTCGCAGTGCGGGACTGTAACCTACAAGATATATGCAAACAATTCACAAGGAATAGCAAATACCACAACAGGAACATTCACTTCAAATAACTGCTGCGGCAACGGAGTATGCGACGGCAGCGATACATGCTCTTCATGCTCAGCTGACTGCGGCGCTTGTTCCACAACAACCTCTTCAGGAGGCGGAGGGGGCGGCGGAGGCGGCGGAAGCATATCAGCAGCCGCAAACACTGCAAGCATTGTTTTAAGCCGCATTTCTCCTTCAAATCCTGCAAAAGTATCCATTTCCAATTCTGAAATCCCTGTCAGCTCTATCAGGATAGATGTTGCAGCTGAAATAGCGCAGGCAAGGGTGCAGGTAACTGCATTGAAAGAGCAGCCTTCTTCTGTTAAAAGTCCAGAAAAGCCTGTATACAGGTATCTTGACATATCAACAGGGATAGATGCAAAAGACATTGTCAGTTCAGAGATTGTGTTTACAGCTGCAAGGGAATGGCTTTTGGAGAATGGCATATTGAAAGATAATGTTGTTCTTTTGCGCTTTAATGAAGGGGAATGGGTTGAAATGCCTACTTCTTACTTAATGTCAAAGGATAACCTGCATTATTATTCTGCTTCTGTTGGCGGATTTTCAGTGTTTGCAATATCTGTTAAAGAGAAGAAGATAGTTCCTGAGAAGAAGAAGGAAGAGCCCAAAGAGGAAGCGCCTGAAGTGTCTGGAATGGCTGTTATTGAAGAGCCTGAAGTGAAGATAGAGCCTTTCTACATAAAGCCTGCATTGCTTGTTTTGGGCATATTGTTCGGGCTTGCAATGGGCGCTGCGCTCTTCATGCACAGAAGGCACAGGAGAAGTTTGAAGAAATAGGCAGAGAAGGAGCGCTTGAAGAATGTGCTTTTTTTGTTTTGAAACAGGATATTGCAAGAAGTGCAGCGAAGCTCGGCTTTTTACTTGGAAAATCCTTTCCACTCTTTAATCGCCCTGTCATACCTGTCCAAAGTTCCGGTATCCATCCACTGGCCTGCAAAGTTATAGCCGTATAATTTGCCTTCAGCAGCTATCTTTGGAAAAACATCCTTTTCAACCATTGCAAAACCTTTCTTTGGCACATACTTTAAGACATCAGGCTCTAAAATATAAAGCCCTGCATTGATTAAATTAGACGGGGGCGCAGGCGGTTTTTCAATGAACTCAACAATTTTCTGCCCCTGCATGCGCGCAACGCCATAATTTGAAGGGTCTGGGACTGTTGTCAGTGCGATTGTTGCCAGCGCATGGTTATTCTTGTGAAAAATGTACATGTCAGTCAAATCAATGTCTTTCAGCTCATCTGCATTGCACATCACAAACGGCTCTGTAAGGTATTTTCTTGCAAGGTTCAATGGCCCTGCAGTGCCTAACGGCTCTGTTTCCTCAATATAATGTATTGTAACTCCGAACCTTTCCCCATTCCCAAAATATTCCTTGATTTGGCTGCCTTTGTATCCGATTGAGAGTATAATTTCATTAATGCCAAACTTCTTGAAAAGCTCTATCCCATACTGAAGTATTGGCTTTCCATGCACAGGCAGTAATGGCTTTGGAATTTCATCAGTAATCGGCTTAAGCCTTGTTCCTTTGCCGCCTGCAAGTATCAGCCCTTTTCTTAAGGTGTTTGCGCCGATTGATTCGCGCAGGATGAGCTCAACAGCATGGCTTCTGTTCTTTATTGTAGAGCCGTTTATTCTTTTGTCAATCTGCTTAAGAATATTTGACTCAATTGTTAATGTAACTCTCTCTTTCATAAGAACAGAAGTAAGATATTGTCATATATAAATGTTTTGATTCATCATACTATTTGCTTCATTAAAAACATAAAGTATAAAAGGAAAAAGAATATCAGAGTTATGAGTAAAAATGAGGCTTAAATACGCGGCAGCAGCAATTGCAGCGGCGTTTTCTATGAATCCAATGGTTGCAGCTGACAACAATACTCCACAAATATCTTTTTGTAAAGAACCCTTGCCAAGCAGTACAACAGAATCTCCTGCCAGCGAGCCAGTGGCAAGTATTGTGCAACTGGCAGCGGAAAATCCTTTCAACAGCCAGCCTTCATCAAATATGGGCTGTGAAGAAACACAGACATTTACATTTTACGGCAGCACATTTCATGCATGCAAGGATGATGTGAACCAGCAGCTTCTTAATACTTTTACATTAATAGGAAAAATCAAGCAATATGAGAAAGAGGTTCTTGGGCTTGAAGAAACCCTCAACTACCTTGAGTACAGGAGCAACAGGCCTGGAATGGAGCCGACAACTGTTTACCTTCTCTCCATTGTTCCAGAAAACGATACTGCGCTTGATGCTGTTGTTGTGGGCATTGCCACTGACAGGGAATATAGGGAGCCATTGACAGTCGCAACAAGGCTGAATTCAACTGTGGATGATTTGCTTGATGAGGAAGCTTATTACAGGGCGCAAGGTTACGATGTATACAGGCGCGCAACATCTAACTTTGGTTTAGGATGTTATCTTACTCCTGAGCTTATGCAAAGAGCCACTGAGGCAATCATTGCTGTTGTACTGGAAGAGGACTTTCATTCCAATGTAAGGAAAAACTGGCATAAGTATCCGAAGCCTGATGTTGAAGAATCCACTGCAAATCTTGTAAGCCATGCCGGCGCTGTTGAGATTGTGAGCCAATATATTGGTGAAGATACTGAAATTTACAGGAGTGCTGTAAAGGCGCTTGAGGATTATAAGCGCTTTTCACTGTTTGTGGTAGACGCATATAATGACTATGAGGCAATATTAACTGGAGGGCATGCTGATGAAGAAAGGCAGCGATTAACAGATGAGCTTTTTGAGAGGGTGAAAAAAACCTGGCCAAGCATTACAAATCCGGCTGCATTGTCAGACCGCCTGCCTTACACAAGGCTGTTCCCTCTTGCTTATGCTGTGTATGAGCATCAGGATAACGTGAGAGCTTTTGTTGATTTAATGAAAGAGATGCCTGACAGCGAATACTCGGCAATAGGATACATGGAAAAGTATTGCAACGGCTGCAGCTATTCTCCGCTGACAAGGCATGTGATAGAGTAATCAGTCAAAAAGAATTCTTGTATTGCCATTATACACTTCCCTATAAATATCTTCGCCGTGCCTTTCCTCTGCAAGGCGGAAAAGGCAGTAGCCCATTCCCATAAGGCATTTTTTATAGTCTTTCGGCATTTTTTCCTTATCAAGCTTTTGCGCTATTTGAGCAAATTCTGTCCTGTGTATCTTCAGGCATTCAATGCCTTTTTTCAATTGTTTTCTTGCTTTATTCAGCGCAATTGCATGCTCGCCTTCGTCTTCCCTTAACATTAATCTTCCTGCAACGCTTTCTGCAAACCCATTCTCAAAAGGCAAATAAGCCATAGGCTCCCTTCTTATCCTTTCAACGCTTGCAGCTCTTGTATATTCCCGCAAAAGCATATGCTTGAAGAGGTTGCGCCTTGAGCGCAGTCCTATAATCGTATTTCGTTCATGATTATATTCGCCATAAGCATAAAGCGAACTGCCGAACAATGCCTTGCTTGTGCTTATGCCAAGCCAGACTATTCCGGCAAGAAGTGTCACCTGCCCCAAGGCTGTAACGAAGGGCGGCATGTTTTGTAAAAATGGTATATTGGGCGGGTAAGAATGCATTGCCCCTATGCCAGCCAGAAACCCGGTTGCCAGAACCATCTGGTGGTACCCAAACAGGAAGCTTTTTGCGTATAGCGACGGATTATATTTGCCGGCATCCAGTGAAAAGAAACTGTCAACACTTTGCTTTGCTTCTTTTAATATTTCTTCCACGCCTGCTTTCTTTACCTTTGTTCCGGCATTGCCCCAAAAAGGAAGCTTTCCCCTTGCTTCTGTGTCTGTTTTTAATATTGCTTCTAAAGAGGCACGGTTATCCCTTTCAGAAAGATACCTATAAATCTCCTCTGCTCTCACTCCTGCGATAAATCCATAGTTTTTTTGTTCTTCCAATGCCATCCCTTCTTTTCCTAATTAAATAAAAAACTATCTTCTCAGCAGCAGCTTGAGGAAAAACATTGCAAGGATTACCAATACCAAATCACCGGCAATCCAAAACATCCTCTGCTTGTCTGCAAACAGCCATTTTGTCAGGCTTCCTGTATCAACAACTGTGTCTTCTGAAGCAGGCGCTCCCTCTTCAGGCAGCTGCACGTCAACGCTTGCCATTTGTGAGAAGATAAGCCCTTTTTCATCCCTTAAGTTAACCCTGAAATTGTGCACTCCTTCTGCAACATTGTCCTTTAGCTGCATGTAAATGTAGGCATGGTACTGCTCGCCTGCGCCGAGTGATGAAGGCGCTTCTGTTGCTGTTACTGTTGACCAGCCTGTGGCCTCTGTTACGTCAACAGTAAACGCAGCTGGCTTGCCTCCCTTGTTTTCAATAATTAAAGCCAATACAAACTTTTTCTTGCCAGGAGGAAGCACCATGTTCTCTTCTTCAATTGAAAGCATAAGCTTTGCCTCGCTCATCAGCTTTTTTGCCTCTGCATCGCACTTGCCTGCTGTCAAAAGTATTTCTTTTGAATCAGAATCGCTGTTCCCATAGTATACTGTCGCAGTAAGCTTCTCGCTGATTTCCTCAACATTTCCTATGGAAAACACGAACGTTTTAGTATGCTTGTTGCCGTTTTCATCATATGCATTTATATCAAAGTCATCTGATTCAATGTCAAGCCCGAATGCCTTTGCCTGCAGCCTGATATAAACATTCTCCTGGTCCTCAAGCCCTGTGTTCTCAACCTCTACGGTTGCTGTGACTGTGTCTGTGCAGGTGGGGTTTGCATTGCTTACTTTTAATTCGCTTATTACAACGCTCTCATCATCCCTCTCAAGCTCAACCTCAATCCTCTCATAATCGCAGTGCTCATCCTCGTCTCCAACCTTGTATGCCTTGACAAACAGGTAAAACTCATCATCCTCATCAATGTCTTTTGAAGGCACTCTTAATGTCAATTCAAGTGTTTCAGAGTCTCCGTCATCAATGTATTCAGAGTCAGACACTGCAGATGCAATGTCCTTGTTCTCGTCAAGATTATATAATATGGCTTCAACAGCAACATTCAGCTTCCTGTTGTAATCATTGTCAACATTAACCTTGATTTCCATGTCTTCGCCAGGAGTGAAGCTGTCGCCATTGTCTGGCTTTTCAATGCTTATCCTTAAGTATCCGGCTCTTCCATCGCTGCATATTTCAGGCTGGACCTCAACCTCAAGAGGAACTGTCCTTTCAATGCCGTTTGCAAGAACATGGATTGTGCCTTCATAAGTGTCCAGGTCAACATGCCTTTCAATGTCTGCTGTGACTGTGATATCAGCTGACTGCCCTGGCGCAAGGCTTGCTAATGATGAGAAGTCAAATATAATGCCGTCCAGGTCATCATCTGTGAATGTTCCTGTGTAGCTCAATGCAAATGATGTCAGAGTTGTACTGCCTGTGTTTCTTATTGTAAAGACAGCTGATTCAAGGTCATCTGCCTGGGCTTTTATGCTTACCTTGGATTGAGTTATTGAGAAGTCTGTTTTTGCATTGATTGTAACGCTGTAGGATTCTGTGTCTGTTTGGTTTCCGTTTCCTGCGGTTATTGTGCCTGTGTATGTTCCTGCAGCAAGGCTTGGAAGCGTTACTGAAAATGTTTTAATTGCTGTTGAGCCTGCATTAAGGTTTACTATCGGCTCTAATGAAGGGGCTGTGATTGAATTGCCGTTGTATGTTAATGCAGTGCTTGTTAATGTTACTGAACTTATGTTTGTGTTGCCGCCATTGGAAACAGTAATATTAAGGCTTACTGTGTCGCCAGGGTTGCCTGACGCAGTTGAAATGCCTGTTATGCCTATGTCTGCTGCTGCTGCGCATACTGAAAGCAGCAAAAGCGCTAAAACCATGGTTAATGCGAGTTTTATTTTCATTTTTTGCCCCCTATATATATATTGCCTCTAAAGGCTGTTATCTACTCTCTCTTTATAAATGTTTTGTAGAATTACGAGTATAGAGTAAAAGAAAAGCAAACAAGGATAAAAAGGCGGCTGGAAATCAGGCTTTTCTGTGTTTTCGTTCAAGCATTTTAAGCAATACTTTTTCAGGCTTGTTCGACATTATGATTTCTCTGTATACGCCTCTTCCATGCATTTTTTCAGCGAGAAGAAAAGCAGTTGTGCCTACAGCTGTGTCAGCAAGCCGCTGCCCTTCATTTCCCTGCCTGATTCCTGTTTCACGCAGCGCTATGTAATTGCCTGTTGCCTCTATCAGCGAGCTGTACACATACGCACAGGCTGCTCTATCTGCATTTTCAGTTCCTTCATCCAATGCAGTTATTGCTGCGCAGCCGTTTCCACATCCTTCTGCAAGGGGCCTGTTATAGAGCCATTTAAGCGGTTCTTTTGTGCAATACTCAACATGGTGGCTGTATTCATGCGCAACAAGAAACGGCAGCGCTGCTGTCTCATTGCGTTTTGCTATTATTATACTGCCTTTGAACTGCTCATAAATCCCTTCTGCTTTTGAATCGGCATATGCTATCTTTGGCAGCATTGTTTTACAGCCAAGCAAATCATCAACCCTGCCTGACATCCTGAGCAGCCAGTAATCAAGGCACCTTCTTCTGTTTCTGCCGCCTGTACAATCTTCAAGCTGTGACGAAAGCGAGCCAATGACTTCATCAACCATTGCAAGATTCTGCGGCGCTGAAAGCGCTTTCAAAATGCGGTTCCTTGCCTCAAACCCGGACTGCCTTACTTCTTCAAGCGCAGTGTCAAGCCTCATAGGAGAATTGCTTATTTCATCAATCCACAGCGCAAGCTTGTTATTTTTTACAAGAAGATTTTTTTTGCTCATGCTCGCCTCCTTTCATAGCGCGCAAGGTACGGCCAGTCTTTGCAAGTGGAAACAAGCCTGAACCCATATGCAAAGTCATCCAGCTCTTGTGTTTTTCTTGCAACAAGCTTACTGCCTGTATAAGTGATTATTTCAAATCCTGGAAGCGAGCCTGTTTTCCTTATCATGCTGAAAACATTATTCTCCGGCAGATGCATAAACTGCATTCCGTTAAAGCACAGCACAGCGCCAATATTTGCCTGCGTTGCAGCATTAGAGAATACCCTCAGCGGATTCTTTGTCCAGAGAAGCGCGAAAACACATGTTACAATGTCTGGCTTTTCCTTAAATACAGCAGTTTCCATATTGCCTTGTATAAGGACAGGCGCATATTTTTCTGCTAGAAGCTCAAGGACATCCGGTGTTGTTTCCCCTATAGTGCTTGTGTCATTCGGCAGGGCGTCATATCCATATGTTCTCAGGCGCCTGCCAATCCCTTTTTCTTCCAAGTATTTCTTTCCTTCCCTTAATCCAATTCCGTGCCCGCATCCCAGGTCAACCCAGACAGCATGCCTCTGTCTCTGAACATAATCCATAATAAGCCCTTCCATATTGGTTATATTGCCTTTCGGATTGTTTCCAAAAATCTTTGAATACTCAAAAAGCCCCCTGCCCCTGTCTGTCACATCCAGCCTGCCTTTTCCCTTTGGGTTTTTCCTTAGCTGAAGCTTTCTCTGCTCTTCTTCAAGCGTCATATCCTAACCTCCTTTATCCTGCCAAGGCTTATGTTTATTTCCCTCATGCCGCAGAGCACTTCCTGTGCTTTTGCAATACTGTCACCCATAATAGCTGTTAATAAATCCGGCAGTACCTCTATTGTTCCGGGCATATAACTTAAATCTCTTCCTGTTTCTATCAGGATAAGCGGAATTGCCAAATCTGCTTTTTTTGCAGCAGCAAGCCTGTGGTGCCCGTTGTAAACAATAAACCTGCCGTATTGCCTTAATTCCGCAGGTGCCTCTATTACGGGTATAGGAGGCACATAGTCAGGGAATTCTGCTGGGCCTGCATAAACATTCATGTGCTCCATAAAATGATTTCCAAGATAGAGCAGCTCCTCAAGCGGCCTGTTCATCCGGCTTTCTTTCTTTGCCTTGCGCATAAGCCCCTTTGTTGTTCTTTCATGCTCGTAGGGTATTACAAGGCTGGCATCGGCGATTACAACTCTCATATCCGCACCTCAATTTTATCCTTCAGCAAAACAACTCCCTTCCCTGACTTTGTGTTAACCTCGTGGAAATGGATTTCAGTGCTTTCATTCCAGCCAAGGCTCCTGATTAATTCAATCGGGATTGAAACCTTGTACTGGTGGCGGTTACGTGTGATTTTTCGCTTCATTGTGAGGCTCCTGTGATTATCTTATAAATTTCTTCTTTAATTTCTTGAGTCCGACCTGTAACAAAAAGATAGTCTCCTATTCCCCTGCACCCTTCTGCATCAGGCAAGCCTGTTTTAGTGTGAACCTGCCCAATATCCATAGCCCTGCTATTGCCGGAAATTATTGTAAGCATATCTTTTTCATCCACGCCTCTTGCTGAGAGATGATATGGCAGTGAGATGTCCCTTTCAATCTTATCGCGGTAAGCATGCGCTGTGCCTATAAGCACAATTGCTTTCCCTTTGCCTGCTTTAAGAATGTAATTAGCCCATAACGCAATGTCTGCTGTGCTGCCTGCAAAATGCCGAGGGTGGTCTATTCCGTGCACTTCAACTCCCCTTTCAATTGCATGCCTTACAATTGCATCATATTTCATCGGGTCCCAGCCATAAACCCCGCCAGGGCACTTCAGGCTGTTTCCTTGCTCTACATAGCTGCCCCTTTCCAGCGCTTCAAGGAAAAGTGTTGAATAGTTTCCTGTTTCAATAAGCCTGGCAACCAAAGCCCCTACTAATATTTCTCTGTGATTCTCTCCTATGATTGTGAATCTTGCAGGGCTTGCTGCGATTTCTCTTATTACATCTGCATTATGATGGCTTGTGGATGAGTATGTCTTAAGATTTATGCCTCTTAATTCTTCTAGGTCAAATTCATATTTTTCTATGAGTTTGTCTTCAAGTGTCATAATACCCTTCAAATGATTACTTATTTATTACTATTTTGGAGTAATGTCTTATTTATAAGCCTTGCGGTTCGTAAGAACAATGGGTTTTAGGCTATTAAAGCGCTGTTTAAGCGGCCTTTGTAAGCTGCAAAACACGCATGATATTTGCATTCCAAATCCTTATATATTAGCATTCCATCACAGCAGTATGCAAAGCCTTGAGCATATTATTGACGAGAGAATAAAGTCTTTCCCTGTAACAACTGAAACAGGAAAGCTTATGATGTTTCTTGAAAAGATTAAGGAGAAACACAAACCAACATATCTGCACTCTCTAAGAGTCGGAATGAAATGCATGGATGCTGCTTCTTTGCTTGAATATAATGAAAAAGAGATGTTCGATGCAGGATTATTGCATGACGTGGGGAAGCTTGCGGTGCCTGTTGAGCTGCTTAAAAAAACCAACTTTACAAAAGAAGATCATAAGGCCATGGATATACATCCTGTATATTCTTATCATATTCTTCTTAACGAGCTTCCTTTGACAGCAGAGGTTGCATTAAGGCACCACCGCTATGAAAGCAAAAAAAAGCCTTATCCTCAAAAGCTGCCTGCAGTAAGAAGGGACATGGACCTTACTAAAATCTGCGCATATGCAAGGCTTCTTAGCGTTATAGACTGCTATGATGCAATGACCACAAGGCATGACAACCATCAGCTTGAAGGGCATAATTATAGAGATGCTTTGATGGCTGAAAGAAAGGGCATGGAAGGGCTTATTGAGAGGCTTTTTGAGGCTAAAATTCTTGCTTAAAAACAGCTTTTTCACTTTTTTCTAAACAGCCTTTAAAAGCCGTATAAAGCCCGAATTTGATGTTTTATAGCATAGAAAGATATATAAAGAATGAGCCACTTTTTGTCATAGAGAAGCGTTAATTTTCAACTGATTTTAGCAATGGAAAAACAAGCGAAGATAGCGGGAAGTATGCAGGAAAAACATAATGGCAGAAGAAGAAAAACAGCGGAAAAAATCAGATTACAAAGCTGAAAGCATCACTGTACTGAAAGGCCTTGAGGCAGTTAGAAAAAGGCCTGCAATGTACATTGGAGATGTTGGAGAAAGAGGGCTTCATCATCTTGTTTATGAAGTCATTGACAATTCAATTGATGAGGCATTGGCAGGATTCTGCAACACTATAAAAGTTGTAATGCATCCTGACGGCTCTGTTTCTGTTTTAGACAATGGAAGGGGAATTCCTGTTGACATGCATCCTGAGGAAAAAAGGCCTGCTGTTGAAGTTGTATTGACAATACTTCACGCAGGGGGGAAGTTTGACAAGAAAAGCTACAAGGTTTCAGGCGGATTGCACGGCGTTGGCGTGTCTGTTGTGAATGCATTGTCTGAGTGGCTTGAAATAAAAATAAAAAGAGACGGAAAGATATATACTCAAAGATACGAAAGAGGCAAGCCTGTTACTGAAGTGAAAACAGTCGGCGAGACAGAAGAGACAGGAACTGAACTAAGGTTCATGCCTGACAAGGAAGTGTTCTCTGTTACAAATTACCAGTATGAGATATTAATGAAAAGAGTGAGAGAATTGGCTTTCTTGAACAAGGGGCTGCAGTTGGAAATAACAGATGAGATAACTGAGAAATCATCAAGCTTTATGTTTGAAGGCGGGATAAAGCAGTTTGTTGAGCACTTGAATAAAAGCAAGAGAGCAATACATCCAGGCGTGATTTATTTTGAAAAGGAAGTTGAGAATACGCAGATAGAGGTTGCAATGCAGTACAATGACGGATACCTTGAAAATGAGTATTCGTATGTCAATAACATCAATACAATTGAAGGCGGCACCCATGTCTCAGGATTCAAGACAGCTTTGACAAGGGTGATTAATAATTACATCAAGAAAAGCAAGATGGCTGATGTCAGCCTTTCAGGAGAGGATGTTAGGGAAGGCATTGCGTTTGTTTTATCATTAAGAGTGCCTGAGCCGCAGTTTGAAGGACAGACAAAGACAAAGTTAGGGAACAGCAACATAAAAGGAATGGTTGACTCAATGGTAAGCACTGCGCTTACTGATTATTTTGAGCAGAACCCTAATGTTGCAAAGTCAATAACAGAGAAATGCGTGTTGGCTGCAAAAGCAAGGGACGCTGCAAGAAAAGCAAGGGAGCTTACAAGGAGGAAGAGCGCTTTGAGCTCTGGCTCCTTGCCGGGGAAATTATCCGACTGCCAGGAATCAGACCCGGCAAAGTGCGAGATATTCTTGGTGGAAGGAGATTCAGCAGGCGGAAGCTGCCGCCAGGGAAGAAGGAGGGAGTTTCAGGCAATACTTCCCTTAAAAGGAAAAATCCTTAATGTTGAAAAGGCAAGAATTGACAAGATTTTTGCAAACAATGAGATTACCACACTTGTTGCCGCCTTGGGAACAGGCATCGGAGAAGAGTTTGACAAGAAAAAGCTGCGCTACCATAAGGTTATCATTACCTGCGATGCAGATGTTGATGGCTCGCATATTTCATGCTTATTGCTTACATTTCTCTACCGCTACATGCGGCCTTTAATTGATGAGGGGAATGTGTTCCTTGCGCAACCTCCGCTGTACAGGGTAAAAAAAGGAAAGGATGAGTATTATGTTTATAATGACGAGACATTAAAGCAGGTGCAGCAGCAGCTTGGCGGCGGTGTGAACATCCAAAGATACAAAGGATTAGGAGAGATGAATCCTGAGCAGTTATGGAAAACAACAATGGACCCTGAAAACAGAACGCTTGTAAAGGTAACTGTTGAGGATGCAATGGCTGCTGATACAATGTTTTCAACACTGATGGGAGAGGATGTTGATGCAAGAAGGGAATTCATATTTGCGCATGCAAAGGAAGTAAAGAATCTGGATGTGTGAGAATATGCCGGAAATAATAGAATCAAGGCTGATTGAGCAGGAAATGAAGAAGAGTTACATAGATTATGCCATGTCAGTTATTGTCGGCAGGGCATTGCCTGATGTAAGAGACGGGCTAAAACCCGTGCACAGGAGAGTTCTTTTTGCAATGCATGAGCTTGGCAATACCTATAACAAGCCGCACAAGAAAAGCGCTAAGATTGTAGGCAGTTGTCTCGGCAACTATCACCCCCACGGCGATGCTGCTGTATATGACACATTGGTAAGGATGGCGCAGCCTTTTTCATTAAGGTATCCGCTTGTTGACGGGCAGGGCAATTTTGGTTCGACTGAGGATCCGCCGGCGAGCATGCGTTATACAGAAGCAAGAATGTCAAAGATTGCCGAAGAGATGCTTGCTGACATTGAAAAGGAAACAGTTGATCTTGTGCCAAACTTTGACGCTACATTAAAAGAGCCAGTGGTTATGCCCTCAAGGATTCCTAACCTATTGCTGAATGGCTCAACAGGCATTGCAGTGGGCATGGCAACAAACATTCCGCCGCATAATCTTAGAGAAATAGCAGACGCAGCGCTTTTGCTGATTGAGAAGCCTGAAATGCCTGAGCTTGAGATTATGGATATTGTGAAAGGCCCTGATTTTCCAACAGGCGGCATTATCTGCGGCACAGCAGGCATAAGAAGCGCGTACAAGACAGGGAGAGGGCATATCAAGGTAAGGGCAAGAAGCGCAATTGAGGAGAAAAAAGACAGGCAGCGCATAATAATAACTGAAATCCCTTATATGGTAAACAAGTCAACGCTTATTGAAGGCATTGCAAGCCTTGTGAATGACAAGGTAATTGAGGGTATTTCTGATATCAGGGACGAATCAGACAGGGACGGCATAAGGATTGTCATTGAGCTTAAGAAGGATGTTAATCCTGATGTTGTTTTGAACCAGCTTTACAAGAAATCAATGCTGCAGACAACTTTTGGAATTATTATGCTTGCGCTGCATGACAATCAGCCTGTTGTTTTGAACCTTAAGCAGATGCTTGTGTACTGGCTTGAGCACAGGAAGGATGTGATAACAAGGCGCTCAAGGTTTGAATTAAGAAAAGCAGAGGAAAGGATGCATATTGTCGAGGGGTTGAAAATAGCCCTGGCAAACATTGACAGCATTGTGCAATTAGTAAAAAAGTCTGCTTCTGCAGAGATAGCAAGAAAAGCATTGATGAGCTCCTTTAACTTTACTGAGATACAGGCAAATGCAATATTGGACATGAAACTGCAAAAGCTTACGAGCATGGAGCAGGGCAAATTAATGAATGAGCATGATGAGCTTGTAAAACAGATTACTGACTTGAAAGACATACTTGCATCAGGGCAAAGGGTTTTGAATATCATAAAGCAGGAAACAGAGGAGCTGAAGCAGAAATACGGCGATGAAAGAAGGACAGACATTGCAGAGGAAGTGGGAGAGATAGAGACAGAAGACCTGATACATGATGAGGATGTTGTGATTACTGTTTCGCAGACAGGCTATATTAAAAGCACTTCAATTGAGGAGTACAGGCAGCAGAAGAGGGGCGGGTTTGGAGTTATCGGCGCTGAAACAAAGGCAGAGGACGCTGTTGAGCATATATTCACTGCTTCGACTCTCAGTACAATACTTTGCTTTACAAACAAGGGCAAGGTATTTTGGCTGAAAGGATACCAGGTGCCTTCTGCGTCAAGGTATTCTGCAGGCAAGGCGATTGTGAATTTATTAAAGCTTGAGCAGGGTGAGAAAGTCAATGCAATGATTCCGTTGAAAACATTTGAAGAGCAGCATTACCTGATTATGGTCACAAAGAAAGGCCTGATTAAGAAGACGCCTTTGGAAGCTTTTTCAAACCAAAGAAAGACAGGGTTAATTGCAATTAATCTGATGCCAAATGATGAATTAGTGCAGGTAAGATTGACTCCCGGGAAATTGAAATTGATTCTGGCCACTGCAAAAGGCCTTGCTGTGAAGTTTGACGAGCAGGATGTTCGTGCCATGGGAAGGACAGCTGCGGGTGTTAGGGCTGTTCGGTTATCAAAGGATGATTATGTTATTGGGTTAGAGGTTGCTTTGGAGATTGCTACTTTATTGACTGTTACTGAGAACGGCTATGGGAAAAGGACAATTATTTCTGATTACAGATTAATCAAGAGGGGGGGCAAGGGTGTTATTAACATAAAGACATCAGGAAGAAACGGCAAAGTTATTGGCATAAAGACTGTATTGCCGCATGATGAGGTTATGCTTGTTACGCAGAAAGGCGTTGTTATAAGGGTTCCTGCTGAGGGGATTTCTGAGGTTGGCAGGAATACGCAGGGCGTGAGGATAATGAAGCTGAGGGAAGGCGAGAAGGTTAAGTCTGTTACGAGGATTGTTAGCCAGAAGAAGTAGAATAGGAATATTCCGGAAAAAGCCAGCCTCTGTCACTTCGTTCCGAGCCCCACGGCTTCGCCGCAGGACTTCGGCATTAATTCTTTGCTTATAATGTTTTGAAAAGAACAGATTGTTTGAAGTGCGGCGGAGCCCGGCTTGTTCTCAGCAAAACTCCGGCCTTGGAATTAACCCTGAGCAGATATTTCTCCAGCCTTGCCTGTAATCCCCTTCCCCAATGCGCGTTATCTCTGCATCCATATTCTCAAACATTACTCTTCTTTCATCAGCCTCAAAAATAGGGCGCCAGCTTTCGTAGCCCCACCAGTGCTCAAGCGTGCTTGTTGTGATGTTTGCAGGCGCATATGCAATCACATCCCCTGCCCTCTTGCTCAATAAAGCATAAGCCATGCGCTCATAAGCATTAAGGTAAATCCTTCTGCTGTTAAGGTACAGCGCCATCTCTGCCCTGTTAGGGGTGTAGCCGTAGTAAGGCTCAGGCTCTGCATTGTTCATTGCATTGAACTCTGCAATAGTCATGAATATCTCATTTACAGGCACTTCCTGCAGCCCGCGCCTGTTGCTAAGGCCGTAAGGGTCGTCTCCGTGCATTAATGCGAGGCCTGCTGTCAGGAATAAAGGCCCCCTGTGCCCGCCAATAGTCATGTTTATTGAAACAGGAATGTTTATTGTTTTCAACACAGCTGAATAAAGTGAGCTTGTGCCTGAGCATCCCTGTGTCCAGCTTTTCATGCCTTCTGGAGGATTTAATATCTTATCAACAGGATAGCTGCCGTTGTATCCGTATGCCATGTGGTTAATGTATGCGTTTGCAGCCATCTCATGAAATATGCCCTCCCTTATCCACTGCGTGAATGCGTAGATTGATTCTTCCTGGGTTGCCCTTGCCATATCATTGCTTCTTAGGAATTCAAAACTGTAAAAAGCATTCCAGTCAGTTATGCCGGATAGCCCCCCTCCATTCTCCCAGTTTAAGAAGAATGTGTACGCAGGCCCTGTTGGAAGATCCCAGTAATTAATAAAATACCTGCTGTCAAGCAGGAATGCTTTTTGCTCATTTGTGTATGCCACTATGCTCCATGGAACAAGCTCATTGACTTCTGTGTAAAGCGAGACAGCTAAATGAGGTATCCACATGCTTAATGCTTCTTCTTCAGTGTAAAACTTTCTTGTGCTGTCAAGCCTTGCGCCCCATGGCACGTCAAACCCTTCCGGCGGCGCTTCAAAAGGAAACTGCTGCCCTGTTTCAAGCAGCGCAAGATAATGCGCCAGCATTTCCATCTTTTCTCTTGAATAGATAATGCTTTCTCCTGTGAGATGTTCTTCATCCACCCATATCATCTGCCTGAATATTGCCGGCCGCAGCCGCTGGAACCTCTGGTATTTTGCAATGTCAGCTAAAGCAAGAATCGGGTTTGCCGTGTCTTCTGCAGATAATGCAACAGGGTATGCAGGATGAGTGCCTGCAATGTCAATCCAAATTCTCCTGAATGAATTTCTTACAGCGCTTATCACTCCTGGCCTTATTTCAAGAACAGCTGGCTTGATTTGAATTGCTGTTTTTATTGCCGCCTGCTCATTCCTTATTTTTAAAATGTCTTCTTTCTCATACTGCGCTTCCATTAAAAGGGTGTTTTCATCACTGTAATCAGGCAAAGCAACTTCTCCAGCTTGCTCTTCAGTCTCTTCTTCAGTTTCATCAATAATCATATCTTCTATAGCTTCTTCAGGCATTGGTTCAGCAGGCTCTTCTTCAGGAACAATCAATGGCTCTTCAATTTCTTCTTCTGGAGGAATCACTGGCAGTGGCTGCAATTCTCTTACAGTCGGCAGTGCTGTTAATGGCTTTATCTCCTTGATAACTGCTGTATATTCAGTTACAGGGGCTTTTGGAACAGCTATGAAATTGCCTGTAATTCCTGCAAAGACCAATACAAGAATGCATGCAGCAATAATCCCTGCTGCAATTAATGCCTTTCCCATCTTCATAAGTAGCGCTTTATTTATATATAATCCTTTGCCCTGGCTTATTTGTTCAGCGGCCGCATAATCGGAAAAAGAATTACATCCCTTATTGAATGCGCGCCTGTCAGAAGCATTACCATCCTGTCAATACCCAATCCCAAGCCGCCCATTGGCGGCATTCCATGCTCCATTGCTGTTATGAAATCATCATCCATTGGATGCGCTTCCTCATCACCGCCCCTTCCAAGCTCGGCCTGCTCTTCCAAAAGCTCTTTCTGGCGCACTGGGTCGTTTAATTCAGAATATGCATTGCCTATTTCCCAGCCCATTATGAACGGCTCAAACCTTTCAATATGGTTCTCATCCCCTCTTTTTGCCTTGCATAATGGAGTTGATTCTTTAGGATGGTCTGTTATGAATGTCGGCTGTGTTAATTTTTCAGAAACAAGCTGGTCAAATATCTCTTCAATTGCCTTTCCGCGATTGTATTCGCCTTCATACTTTACCTTGTAATCATGCATTGTCTTGCGGATATCCTCATCGCTTAGCTCTTTGACATCAATATTAGTATGCTTCTTTATTGCATCAACCATTGAGATGCGCTCCCACTGCTTTGAAAAATCAAGCGTTACTCCGCAATACTCAACCTGCTCTTTTCCAAGCACTCTTTTGCAGACATGCCTGTAAAGCTCCTCTGTAAGCCTCATCATGTCATTGTAATCCTTGTATGCCCAGTAGCATTCCATCATTGTGAATTCAGGGTTGTGGGTCCTGTCAACTCCCTCATTCCTGAAGTTCTTGCAGATTGTGTAAACAGCCTCAAACCCGCCTCCAATCAATCTTTTCAAATAAAGCTCAGGCGAGATAGACAAGTACATGTCCATGTCCCAGGCATTTATCTTTGTCTTGAACGGCCTTGCGTTTGCCCCGCCGTAAACAGGCTGCAATAATGGGGTTTCAACCTCAACAAAGCTTTTTTTATCCAAAAACTCCCTGACAGCTGCAATCACCTTGCTTCTTGCCTCAAACACTTTCTTTACTTCAGGGTTGCTTAATAAATCCAAATACCTTTTCCTGTACCTTATTTCAGGGTCCTGCAATCCGTGGAACTTTTCAGGCAATGGCCTTAATGCTTTTGACAAAAGCTCAAACTTTTTCACATCTATTGACAATTCCCCTCTTTTTGTCCTGAACACTTCCCCTTCTGCTCCAAGATAATCGCCAAGGTCAATGTACTGCAATAATTCATATTTCTTTTTTAATTCATCTGATGAGAAGTAAAGCTGTATCCTGCCTGTATTGTCCTGGATGTGCATGAATGTTATTGCGCCCATTGAGCGCAGGCCCATGATTCTTCCTGCTGTTTTTGCTTTTTTTCCTGATTTTTCTTCCGGCTTTAATCCTAAAAACTTTGCCTGCAGCTCAGACGCAGCGTGCTTTTTATCATAGCTGTATGGATAGGCGTCTATTTTTTTCTCTTTTAATGCCTTTATCTTTGTTTTTCTCTCGTTTATCAGCTGCTCTTCAGGATCCATGCATGAATAGTAAGAAAATTGATGTTTATATAGGTTTTTGTGCTGTGAGGCCGGCCTCCGGCATGCTTGTTTTGTTTTCCTGCAATGAGCATTAATCTCCTGTTTGCATATCCGGAAATTTTAACACTTTTCCGGACAAAACTTTTTATATGAGCTGTGGATATATCGCTCCTGTGGTAAAAAGAGGTTTTAGACAGCAATCACAGAAGTTTGGGAAAAGCTTATATAGTCAATTAGACTACATATTTATAGCATTAATAGCTTCCCTTGTCTTTTATCGGGAGATAGTTCCCCACAGACATTACCTGGAGGAGCACGCCAGGAATTTCCCGTGGCACAAGGTAGTGGAAATTATACTCGCCACTAAAAACCCGAGAAAGAAAAGGGGTAAGTTTGAAATAGAATTAAACGGCTATTATGTGCTGTTTGAAGTGAAAATGGGCATTATATATGTTATTAATGCCAAGCGAGGATAAAAAATGAATTGCTCAAAATGTAAAATACGGCTGAAGGAAGTCAAAGTCAAGGTGTATGGCGCAAAAAATAAGGTGCTAAGCTACCAGTGCCCTAAATGCCATTATTTTGAGTTTGAGCCGGAATCCTCGAAAAAGGTTGTTGAAGAGCTTAGGGAAACCCCTCTGAAGATTAAGCAGAACATAATCAAGCTGTCGCAGGACAGGCTTGGCATTTATTTCAATGTGAATATTGTAAGAAGCCTTGGCTTAAAAAAAGGCGAAGAGGTTTTATTGTCTGTTCCTGACAAAAAGCATATTCTTCTGGAATTGCAGGAAAATAAGAAATAACCTGCATCCGGCGTGAACCTAAGCTATTAATATAATGTGCATTAATAGAATTACTTTGCAGCGGAGCTCGGCCTTTACCAGTTCCCGCCGAACCAGAAGTTCCATTTTTCAGGGTCAATCATGCTGATATTGAACCTTAATCTCCCAAACATTGAATTGAAGTTTAACAGAAGCCCTGCATCATAATGGGTTTCGTACGGCAATCTCCAATTCCTTTCATCATTGTTTTCAATATGGGGATTGTAATACCATGCAGAGCCGACATCTGCATAAACTCCAAGTTCTATTCCAGGGAATATAAAGAATCCGCTGTACTCAGTCAGGGGCTTGCTGAAAATTGCTCCAGCAACCTCAAACAATGGCGACCTTACTTCAAGGCTTGCAAGGAAGAAGTTGTTTCCTGATTCTGATGCAAAATCAACCCCTCTTAATGTCTGGTTGCCGCCAAGCATGTATAATGTAGGAACCATGCCATAGCTGAATCCGCCTTCTGCTCTTGCAGCGATTGTCACAAGCTCGTGAGGCGTGTAATATCCGCGTATGCCTCCGTTAACATCAACGTTGCTCATTTCATTGTGGGAAACACTGTATCCCTGCTCAAGATTGAGATAAGCCCTAAAGCCGCCGATTGGGCCTTCCATGCTCCAGAATGTATCATCATAGCCAAGCCCGAATCCCAGCTTGAGCACGTGGTTGTCTCCGGCAAAGTCAAGATTATTGTTTTGCACTCTTTGGAATTCATATCCTCCTCTTAAGTCAAAGTGCAGGCTTCTTGTCAGGTCAAACAAATGAGTATAAGTTGCGCCTGTGTAAATGTCATTGGCATAGTGGTTGATGTATGCCTGGGCTGAGAAGTTATTTTCCAGATCCATATAGCCTATTATTCCCCTGTTCCATTTCTCAAAGTCGCCGATAAAGTCAATGAGCATCATCTTTTCCCACAGGTTGTCTCTTGTGAGTATTGAAAGCTGCAAAAATCCCGCGCTTCCATTGTATGCGCCCATTGCGGCAAGGTGCATGCTGTCAAACGGAAGGCTTGAAACCGGCTCAACATCCCTTGCTTCAGGCGCGCCTGAAATCCTTACATCACGAACCCTTTCCATGTAAGGAAGTATAATCCTTTGCCCTCTTGTCCTGAAATTAATTCCATCTTCCCCATATGAAGGAAGGAACTCATTTGCCTCTGTTGCCGCAATGCTTGTCACCCTGCCTGTCCTCAAGTCCTTTTCAAAAACATCAAAATTATTGCCGTTGAACCGGGCATATGCCAGCTTCCCTGCATCTGCGTCAAAGCCCAAAGCGCTGTTGATTTCCCTCTGCGCAGCCTGCTCCAGGTCAATGATTCTTACATCGCTTCCATTGCTTATAATAAGATTATTTCCATCAATAACAGCATCCCCTACTTCCAACAATTCATTAAAGTCACCGTCATACATATAGGCGGAAACTCCATACATTGTCTTTTCCCTTACCATCATATTGCCGTTGGCGCCTTTTGAATAGAACCTTCTTCCGTCTTCAAGCACTCTGTGCAGTGAAAGAGCATTATTTCTTATCTCGCCTGCATAAAGCTCCTCATACTCTGCATCATCTCCTGTCCTTAAAACCTCAAGCATAACCCTGCCTCTGCTTATATCAAGAGAAGAAACTGTATCATCATCCTCATCAATGTGTACTGGCACAAAAAAGCTCCGGGTTTCATTATTATGTTCATACACAATTTTTAATCCTTCATCAATGTTGAATGAGGCGACAATGCCATTTTCAGATGTAAATCCCCATGATGCAAGCTGGTCCTCATCAAAAGCACCGTGCTCTGTTGTTGTGTTTGTTGCAGCATCATAAACACAGACAGAAGCCATGTCTTCAACACGCCTGCTGTTGCATACAGCCGCAACCATTGTCCCGTCTTCAGACAGCTTTGTGTTTTCAGGCTCAATGCCCCTGTCTGAGAAAGGCTTTCTTACAATATTGCTGTCAACTTCAAGGAAGAGCTGCCTTCCAATGTCAAAATACATATGCGTATCATTCACAAACGCCATTTCCTTTAATTGGTGAGTTGATTCAAGATCAGGTATGCGCCTTGCTTCTGTTGTGTTTGTAAAAGAATCATAGATATAGAACTGGAACGGGAAATCCGCTCTTTCTTCCTGGTCCCTTAATGACATCCTGTTGTTTACTGCGAATACCATATACCTGCCGTCATTTGACATTGCCCTGCCAAACACAGTATGGCTTTCCTCAAAGCCCCTCACAAATCTTTCTGTTTCAGAGTCAATTGCAAGCCTTTGCTGGATTCTTTCTTCCTGTCTTGCACGCCTTGGCGCAACAAGGTTTTCAAGGTTCCCGTCTTTCATTCTGAGGAAAGTGAGATCTTGAGGCACAGGATTATTATTAACAACAGGCATGGCTTCCATGTAGATTGCGCCGAAATCAGCGCCAATCCTGCTTACCTGGTATGTTGTGCCGTTGGATGAAACAAACAAGCCGTCATTGTTTGCAGTGAATGCATTGTGCCTTGTTTCCTGCCTTTCTCCTGCTTCTTCATCTGCTGAAAGCTCCCTTCTTAACAATTGCTCGGCAGAAGGCGCCTGCATCCTGTGCATTGTCCTTGCAAAGCCTTTCAATGAATTGAATAATATCTCATCATCTGAAAGCCACTGCGGTGAAATAGCTGCTATGTTCGCATCATCCACTTTGTAATGCGTCTTTTTATCCATCTCATACATGTAAAGGCTTATGTTCAGGTTTTCATCGCCGACAAATGCTATCCTGCTGCCGTCAGGCGAGAATCTTGGCGAGCCAGCATTAAAGCTTCCGTCTGTTATTGCCCGCATCTGCCCTGTCTCTAATTCCATTAAATAGAGATTGTCAACATACCAGTCATCTTTCCTGTCTTCTTTTGATATTACAAGCTTCCCTTCACTATAGTCAATCCCATTGTACCCTGACTGCCCTTCTGTCAGCTGCTCAAGCTCTTCTGTTGCTATATTAAATATGAATACCTGCGCAAATCCGTTCTTATGCCCTATGAATGCAATCCTTTCCTCATCAACAATTCTCGGGCTTTTTATTACAAGTATGTCCTCAAGCTTGAATTCTTTTTCACTTCCTAAATCCAAATCCCTGTCTTCACTGTCATATGTGTAAGGAACAACCCTTAATACATCAGAATCATTGTTTCTTATTGAATAAACAATCTTTGAGCCGTCAATGTCAGCGCCGCCCCTGAAGTTGTGCAATGAGTCATTGGTGTCGCGCCTGTCGCACACGATTGTCGCGCCAGAAATCCTGCTTAATTCATCAACATGCTTTGCATACAGGCAGTTCTGCCCAACATCCCTTGCTCCTGCAACAAAAAAGCCGCCATGGGCTGCCAATACAGCGCCGCCTTCCATCTTTACTGCCCTGCTTACAATGTCAGGGTTTCCTCTCAAATGGCTGTAAAGCTCTTCTGCTTTATTGTCAAGCCTGTTTTGCAGCTCATCAATGCTTATACCTAATGATTTTTTTACATTGTCTGGGAATTCATCGCCCATGTTCTGCCTTAATCTTATCAATGCCTGCTCCCCGAATTCCTCTGCAATAAACTTTGAAATGAACTGCCCTTCCTTGTACATGAGCCATGTGCCATTAGCCATCCACATCCTGTCCAATGGCAGGAAAAAGCCGTTTTGGTAAGCGTTTCTTATGAATGTGTCTGCCTCAGCATCCCAGTGGTTTGGCGTTGATACATACTCTGCAGTTCCTTCAATGAGCCAGAGCGGAATATTGAAATTTTCAACATCCTGTGTTGCGCTCACGTTTGTCATTTTCTGGATGTCATGCCAGTGAGTATACTCGTGCTTCCATACGTGCTTCCAGTCTGAGAAGTCTCCTTCGAACAATGATAATACCCTGTACTTCATGTCTTCGCTTACAAATGTGATTCCGCCTAATCCTTCAGGCACATAAGGGAGGAGTCTTGTCTGCTCAAAATCCCTTCTTGAATGGTATAAGTAAGACCATGTTTTTAAGTCAGCTGCGTTGTTGCCAAACAAATTGCTTAAGTCATCATAGCATAACTCTGAATAATCAATAAAATCCTCAAGCATTGTTTCATTATATGTATATACTCTAAAATGCTGCGTCTCGTAATTGCTCCAGTCAAGCTCTTCATAATTAGGGCGGTGATGGCCAAAGTTCCTTGCGCCTAAGTTCTGCACTAATCTTGACCTGCCTGAGCTTCTCCAGAATAGGTTGAACATCTGCTCCATGAGCTGCTCGCCTGACGCCAATACTTCCTCCCTGTTGAAGAATTCCGAGTCAGCAATTCTTAATGCATATGTGTCTTCAAGGTCTTCAGTTTCTTTTAATTCATCAATTGTGACTGGCGTTGTGTCAATCTGCGCTGCTGTTGGCTGTATTATAAGGTCTTCAATGGATTGTGCTTGAGCGTCTGCTATTGACGGAATTGCTATTGAAGATGCTAGTGCAAGCCCCCCTAAAACATTCTTTAAACCTGCTTTTTTATGCCTCATTTAATTTCGAGCATAGTAATTGGAATGAGGTTTATAAAGCTTTAGGTGGAAAGTATGTATTAAGCTTCAGAGGAGAGCCTTAAGTTGCTCATAGGGATTGGCCTTTCTTAAGTTCCATGTTTGAAACAGGCTCAACATTATCTCGGTTGTTTTCTGTCCTTGTTCTGTTCGTAAA